>Ga0308156_1000085_pt1 | contig 296146 bp, 300 predicted proteins | sample PhyAR2_FD_201041 | JGI IMG/M metagenome (GOLD analysis project Ga0308156, IMG submission 201041) | Phyllosphere microbial communities from UC Gill Tract Community Farm, Albany, California, United States - DLSL A.R2 | ecosystem: Host-associated > Plants > Phyllosphere > Unclassified | place...
CGGGGGTGCTGGGTTCTCACCTGCCATGGGGAGACCCGCGCCGAGGGTGGGACTTCGTGTCCACCGGTCACGGCGACGTGCCCTGGGAAGACTCCTTCCGCGCCCTGGAGGCCATCGGCTACACCGGGCCGATCTCGATCGAGTGGGAAGACGCGGGCATGGACCGCCTCCACGGCGCCGCCCAAGCCGTCGAATACGTCCGGAGCCTGCTCTGGCCCCAGCCCACCGCATCCTTCGACGACGCCTTCCGCAACCAGTGACCCACCGGAGCGCGGGCGGCTCTTGACTTCGCCCGAGCTTCTTCATAACCTCGTGCTCATACGTAGAAGCATCCACTTCCGTCGCTCGAATGGATTGCTCATACGAATGAACACGAGGTGGCCCCCGGAGCACAACAGCGTGCTCCCCGCATCTGATCACCGCGGCTCCACGCCGCGGACACCCCCGAACATCCAGTCGAAGGAGACAGGAATGCGCACCACCAGACGAGTCCTCGCCGCCGTACTCGCGGCATCCGCCCTCGTCGCCGTCGCCGGCTGCACGGCCGGCACGACCTCCGCGGGCGGAACCAGAGCCGACACCATCATCTTCGGCAAGTCGGACGGCGGCACCACCTACGTCCGCAACTACAACGTCCTCGGTCCCGCGACCGAGAAGGCGCCGAATGCAGAGCTCATCTACGAGCCGCTCGCGCGCATCGACTACGCCAATGGCGCGGTGGTCGAGCCCTGGTTGGCCGACTCCCTCGACTTCGACGAGTCCGGCACACGACTCACGATCGACATCCGCGACGACGTCACCTTCTCCGACGGCGAGGCTCTCACGGCGGACGACGTGGCCTACTCGCTCTCGCTTCCGCTCGAGCGGCCCGAGCTGAACCTCGCCGGTGTCACCTACGCAGGCGTCGAGAAAGTCGACGACGACACCGTGCAGGTCTCCTTCGACGAGCCGTCGTTCGCGGCGCTGAACCAGTTCGCCTCGAGCTCGCTTCCGATGGTGCCCGAACACATCTGGAAGGACCAGGATCTGACCACCTGGACCAACCCCGACCCGGTGGGCACGGGCCCGTTCACGCTCGATGCCTTCGCCCCACAGCAGGTCACGCTCAAGGCGCGCGACGACTACTGGGGCGGGAAGCTCCCCATGGCGTACATGAAGATCCTCGCGACCAGCGGCGAGACCGTGAAGGCGCAGCTGCTGCGCGGTGACGTCGATTGGGCGCCGGTCGGATGGCCGAACGCGGAGGAGGAGTTCGTCGCTCAGAGCCCAGAGACGAACCTCTACCAGCTGTATGCCACCGGCGGCGCCTACTCCATGATGTACAACACCGCTCAGGCGCCGTTCGACGACGTCAATGTGCGACGCGCCTTTGCGATGTCGATTCCGCGATCGGACATCACCGCCACCCTGAACCGTCCGGGGACCGAAGCCGGTCCCACGGGTCTCGTCGACCAGATCTACTCCGACTGGATCGCTCCCGAGTATCAGGGGATGGTGCAGGAGGTCGACGCGTCCGCGGCTGTCGAGGCTCTCGCCGCCAGCGGGTACGAGGTGGTCGACGGTGCGCTGGTCAAGGACGGCAAGACGTTCACGCCCCGGCTCTCGTTCAATCAGGACTTCGGGTGGAACGCCTACGCCGACATCATGATCAACAGCTGGAAGAAGGTCCTCGGAGTCACCGTCACGCCCGCGGGCGCACCGGGCGCGACCCTGTACGACCAGCAGAAGACCGGCGACTTCGATCTGACGATCGCGACGACAGGTGGAGCGGGCGTGTACGGGGTGTACAGCTTCCTCGACAGCCGCTACGCCGAGCCGCTGGGTACGGCCGCGGCAACCAACATCGGGCGCTGGAACGATGCCGAGACCGACCAGGTGCTCGCCGAGATGACCCGTGCCGCCGACGAGGCGACGATGAAGGACCTCGGGATGCAGATGCAGCGCATCGTCGTCGACGAGGTGCCGTTCTCGCCGCTGTACAACTCGTACTGGTTCGTCGACGTGAACGCCTCCCACTGGAAGGGCTGGCCAACGCCGGAGGACTTCGACGCGGTGCCCTTCCCGAGCCTCGGGCCCGACACCATCCGCACCCTCCTGTCCCTCACGCCCGCATCATGAGCCTGGCGCCAGGGGCCGTCACCTCTGCCACGGTCAGCGTGGCGCAGGTGACGGCCAAGAGAAGGCCGCGACGCGGCCGCGGCATCTTCCTGCTGCGCCGGTTCGGTTTCTACCTCGCCGCGGCGTGGGCGGCGATCACCCTCAACTTCGTCATCCCCCGACTCATGCCCGGCGACCCTTCGGCCGCGATCATCGATCAGCTGGAGCGCGTGAGCGGGCAGGCCCTGCCGCCGGCGACGTTGCAATCGATCCAGGGGCTGTTCGGCAACCCGCAGGAGAACCTCTTCGAGCAGTACGGGGCGTACCTCGTGCAGCTGTCGCGATTCGACCTCGGCGTCTCGATCGTCAACTTCCCCGTTCCGGTGGCGGATCTCGTGGCCACCGGGTTGCCGTGGACCCTGCTGCTGGTGGGAACGACGACCATCGCCGCGTTCCTGCTGGGTACAGCCCTCGGCGTCGCGGCCGGATGGCGGGCGGGGTCGCGGTTCGATTCGATCGTCACGCCGCTCACCACCTTCCTGTCCTCCGTGCCGTACTTCTGGATCGCCCTGCTCGCGGTCTGGTACTTCGGGTTCATCCTCGGCTGGTTCCCCCTCGCGGGCGGCTACGATCCGAACCTCCCGGTCGGATTCAATCTGCCGTTCATCGTGAGCGCGCTGCAGTACGGCGCGCTGCCCGCGGCGACGATCGTGTTCTCCGCCTTCGGCGGCTGGATGCTCGGCATGCGCAACATGACGGTCACCACTGTCGGCGAGGACTATGTCCTCCTCGCGCAAGCGAAGGGCCTGTCGTCATCCCGCGTGCGCTGGCGCTACGCGGCCCGCAACGCCATGCTGCCCCAGTTCACCGGCTTCGCGATGGCGCTGGGCGGTGTGGTCGGTGGGGCGCTGCTCACCGAGATCGTGTTCAGCTACCCCGGCATCGGCTACCTGCTCTTCTCCGCGTTGCAGAAGCGCGACTACCCCGTGATGCAGGGCGTCTTCCTCCTCGTGACCCTCACGGTTCTGCTGGCGAATCTCATCGCGGATTCCGTCTACGCCTGGCTCGACCCGCGCGTGCGAGAGGAGAAGTGACGTGAAGTACCGCCTCTTCGCGAACGGCAAGGTGACCTTCGGGGTCGTCGTGCTGGGTTTCTTCGTCCTGTTGGCGTTGTTCGGGCAGCTGCTCCTGGACGTCTTCGGGCTGGATGCGCGTGCGAACGACATCTCGGCCATCTCGCAGCCGCCGAGCCCGCAGCATCTGCTGGGCACGACGCAGTTCGGTCAGGACGTGTTGGCGCAGGTCGTCGAGGGAGCGCGCGGCTCCATGTTCGTCGGTTTCCTCTCCGCAGCGATCGGCACCCTGCTCGCCATCCTCGTGGGCGTGCCCTCCGGCTACTTCCGCGGCGTCACCGGCCAGGCCCTCAACTTCGTCACCAACCTCTTCCTCGTGATGCCCGTGCTCCCGCTGATCTTCGTGGTGGCGGGCTATCTGCAGGGCACCGGTCTCGTGATGATCGCCGTCATCATCGGCGTCTTCGGCTGGGCGGGCGGTGCAAGGACGCTGCGCGCACAGGCCATGAGCGTGAGCAGCCGCGACTTCGTCCAGGCGATGCGGATGATGGGGGAATCCCACACCCGCCTCATCTTCACCGAGGTGCTTCCGCACCTGTACGGCTGGATCGCGTCGATGTTCCTCGGCGGACTCATCGGCGGAGTCATGGCCGAGGCCGGCCTCGCCTTCCTGGGAGTGTCCGACTCCTCGGCGGTCAGCTGGGGGACCATGATCCAGGCCGCCCAGCAGCAGAGTGCCGTGCTCCGAGGACTCTGGTGGTGGCTCGTGCCGCCGGGGCTGTGCATCGCGCTGGTCGGCACGGCGGCGGCCCTCATCAACTTCGGCGTGGACGAGCTCGCCAACCCCAAGCTGCGTTCGGCATCGCGCCTCGTCGCAAAGCGCACCGCGCGCGTGCGTCGCGCCGCCGTCGCCATGGAAGGAGCCTGAGATGACCATCGCCGCCGAGAGTCGCGCGGAGGCCGCATCTGTGTCCGAGCGCGATGACGACGTCCTGCTCGAGGTCGAGCAGCTCAGCGTGGAGTACGCGTCCCTCGGCGCTCCCACCCGCGCCTGCGCCGATGTGACCTTCTCCCTGCGCCGTGGCGAGATCCTCGGCGTCGTGGGCGAGTCGGGTTCGGGCAAATCGACGCTGATCACGGCGCTCACGCGCCTCCAGCGTCCGCCGGCCGTGACGACCGCCGGGCGCATCATGTACCACCCGCGTGAAGGCGGTGAGGCCATCGACCTCGTGACCCTCACGCCCAAGAGACTGCGGGAGCTGCGCTGGACACGCCTGTCGATCGTGCTGCAGAGCGCGATGGATGCGTTGAATCCCGTCATGAGGCTGGGTGCGCAGTTCGTGGATGTGCTGCGCACCCACGACCGTTCCCTCTCGAAAGCGGCGGCCTGGGATCAGGCACGTCATCTGTTGTCGCTGGTGGGCATCTCAGCCGACCGGGTGCGCAGCTATCCGCACGAGCTCTCCGGCGGGATGCGGCAGCGGGCCACCATCGCCCTGGCACTCGCGTGCCGTCCCGAGCTCATCGTGATGGACGAGCCGACGACGGCGGTGGATGTCGTGATGCAGCGGCAGATCCTGGCGCAGGTGCTGCGACTGCGCCGGGAGTTCGGCTTCGCGGTCGTGTTCGTCACCCACGATCTGTCGCTGCTGCTCGAGCTCGCGGATCGTATCGCCGTGATGTATGCAGGCCGCGTGGTCGAGCTCGCTGCCGCATCCGAGATCTATCGTTCGCCGTTGCATCCCTACACGAAGGGGCTTCGCGACTCGTTCCCGCCGCTGCATGCGACGGCCACTCGACTGGAGGGCATCCCCGGCACGCCCCCGGATCTGCGGGCACTGCCCGCCGGATGCTCCTTCGCTCCTCGGTGTCCGCGCGCGTTCGACCGGTGCGTGCGCGAACTGCCCTTGCCGCTCACCCGCGGCGACCGGGAGGTCGCCTGTCACCTGCATGATGAGGAGGTCCCCGCATGAGCGAGGCGGTTCTGGAGGCGATCGATGTCTCCAAGCACTTCACGGTGACCGGCGCGGTGGGCCGCTCCGCGACGGTGCGCGCCGTCGAGGGGGCCAGCATCCGCCTCGTCCCGGGGCGTGTCACTGCGGTGGTGGGGGAGAGCGGCAGCGGCAAGACCACGCTCGCCCGGATGCTCGCCCGCTTCTATGAGCCGACGTCGGGCGAGATCCTGCTCGACGGGCGGCCCGTGGCGACCGGGCGAAACGTCGACAAGGCCTACCGCAAGGCGGTGCAGCTGATCTTCCAGGATCCTTTCGGCTCGCTCAACCCGCTCCACCGCGTGCGCCACAACCTCGATCGCGCGCTCCGGCTGCACCAGAGTGCGACCACGCGCGCCGAGCGCGAGCAGCAGATGATCGCCCTCCTGGAACGGGTGAGCCTCAGCCCCGCCCGCGATTTCCTGGACAAGTTCCCGCACGAGCTCTCCGGCGGACAGCGCCAGCGCGTCGTGATCGCGCGGGCACTGGCCGTGAAACCGCGCGTGCTGCTGGGTGACGAGCCGATCTCGATGCTCGACGTGTCGATCCGGCTCGAGATGCTGAACCTGCTGAACCGCCTGTGCCGTGAGGACGGCCTCGCGATGCTCTACATCACGCACGACATCGCGAGTGCCCGCTACCTGTGCGACGACATCGTCGTCATGTACGCCGGGCAGATGGTCGAGGCGGGGCCCAAGGACGAGGTCATCTCCCGTCCCCAGCATCCGTACACGAAGCTGCTCGTCGAGTCCTCTCCCGACCCGCACCGTGCCACGACCCTCGACCGTGACGAGCTGTTCGGGACCGCCGACGACCTCGGCGAGCCGCCCAGTCTGATCGAGCCGCCGGAGGGATGCCGCTTCCACCCGCGCTGTCCGTTCGCGATGGAGCGCTGTCGCACCGAGGCGCCGCCGCGCACGGCGCAGCCGGACGGCCATTGGGCCGACTGCTGGTTGCACCAGGTCGGTCGCGCCGACCTCATCGCCGACACCGCGATGACCGCCCCCACCATCCAGACGCCGACGGAGGAATCCGCATGACCGATCAGTCCTCGCTCCCCCCTCGCGGGCGCGTCGCGCGTCAGGCCGATGTCGCGCGCCTCGCCGGGGTCTCGCAGTCCGCCGTCTCCCGCGTGATCAGCGGCGATGCGTCGTCGTCCCGGATTCCCGAGGAGACGCGGCGTCGCGTCCAGGACGCGATCGCGCAGCTGGGATACGTACCCAATCCGGTGGCACGCAACCTCCGCGGCAAGCGCACGCAGCTGCTCGGGGTGCACACCTTCGAGCCGTTGTTCCCCCACGCGCGCGAGTCGTTCTACTTCGAGTTCCTCCTCGGAATCGAGGAGCGCGCGGAGGAGAGCGGGCACGATCTCGTGCTGTTCAGCTCCACCGGCGACGGCTCCGGCACCCGACGTATCTACCGCGCCGAGACCAACCGACTGACCATCGCAGACGGCAGCATCCTGCTCGGCATGAGCCCCGATCGTGCCGAGCTCGCGCGGCTCTGGCAGGATGGGTATCCCTTCGTCCACATCGGACGCCGCGACGTGCCAGGTGCTCCGTTCCCCTGCATCGTGCCGGACTACTGGAGCGCCGCCGCGGAGATCGTCGAGCGCCTCCACGCGAACGGCCACCGCAGCATCGCGTACGTGAGGGACTCCATCGACGGCGAGCCCTATGACGACCGACGTGCCGGGTACCGGGAGGCCGTCGAGCACCTGAAGCTCCGCGACGACTCTCCGGGGTACACCGACGAGGTCTCCGGACTCCCGGACGTCGTCGTCGACGCGCTCGCGACCGGCCGGGCGACCGCGGCCGTCGTCGAGTCCGAGCGGATCGCCGACACGCTGCGCGCCCGTCTCGCACAGCGGAACGTGTCCATCCCGAGCGACGTGTCGGTCGCTGTGCTGGAGGACACCGCCGCGACCGGTGCGGGCTGGAGCGATCTGCGCATCCCGCGGAAGGAGATCGGCCGCATCGCCGTGGACCGGCTCATCGCCATGGTCGAGGATCCGACCGCCCCCAGGGAGAGTGTCTTGGTGCGGTGCGAACTCGTCGCGGGCGCCACGGTCGCCGAGGCGCGAACGGAGCGTCACGCATGAGCAGGGCGGATGCGGATCTGCTCATCATCGGCGGCGGATGCGGCGGCGTCGCCGCGGCGCTGACGGCACTGCGGCTCGGGGTGCGCGTGCTGCTCACCGAGGAGTCGGACTGGCTCGGCGGGCAGCTCACGGCTCAAGCCGTGCCGCCCGACGAGAACGCGTGGATCGAGGGGCCCCACGCCTCACCCGGGTACACCGACTTCCGGCAGCGGGTGCGTGCGTACTACCGCCGCAACTACCCGCTGACGCCGAAGGCCGCGGCGGACCCGCTGCTGGATCCGGGGCTGGGGATCGTCAGCCGGCTCTGCCACGAGCCGCGGGTCGCCGCGGCGGTGATCGAGGAGATGGTCGCGCCGTGGCTGGCCTCGGGGTGGCTGCGCGTGCTGTTCGAGCATCGACCCGTCGCCGTCGAGACGGCGGGCGACCGCATCCGCTCGGTCACGGTGCGCGCTGCCGACGGCACGGAGAAGGAGCTGCGGGCGCCGATCGTCGTCGACGCCACCGAGCTGGGGGAGCTCCTCGAGCTCGCCGGCGTCGAGCATGTCATCGGAGCGGAAGGACGTGACGACACGGGCGAGCTGCACGCGCCCGAGACCGCTGACCCGATGGACCAGCAGGCGATCTCATGGTGCTTCGCCCTCGAACACCGGCCGGGGGAGGACCACACGGGGGACAAGCCCGCTCGCTACGACCACTGGCGCACGCACGTGGATCCGTTCTGGCCGGGGCCGCAGCTGTCGTGGGTGGACGTCGAGCCGATCGGGCTCCGCGTGCGCACGCGCCCGATCTTCCAGCTGCGTCCCACTCCCGACGTGCCCTTCGATCTCTGGCGCTTCCGTCGGGTGGTGGCGGCGGAGAACTTCCGCGACGGCACGATCGATTCCGACGTCTCGCTCGTGAACTGGCCACAGATCGACTACTGGGAGGCCCCGCTGCTGGGTGTCGGTGAGAAGCAGCGTGAGCGGGCGCTGGCTTCCAGCCGCGAGTTGTCCGCGTCGTTCCTGTACTGGATGCAGACCGAGGCGCCGCGCGAGGACGGCGGTCGCGGCTACCCCGGGCTGCGACTGCGCGGTGACGTGACGGGAACCGCCGACGGCTATGCGAAGGCGCCGTACATCCGTGAGGCCCGACGGGCGCTCACCGAGTTCCGCGTCCTGGAACAGCACGTGGGTGTCGAGGCGCGCGGCGCGGGTGCCGGCAGCGAGCTGTTCGCCGACAGTGTCGGCCTCGGCCACTACCGGATCGATCTGCATCCGAGCACCGCGGGGCGCACCTACGTCGACATCGAGTCGTACCCGTTCCAGATCCCGCTGGGCGCGCTGCTTCCGGTGCGGGTCGACAACCTCCTGCCGGCGGGCAAGAACATCGGCACGACTCACATCACAAACGGGTGCTACCGCCTGCACCCCGTGGAGTGGGCGATCGGCGAGGCCGTCGGCGCACTCGCCGCGTTCAGTCTGCAAGAGGCCCGGCCGCCGCGGGCGGTCCGCGCCGACCGGCGGCTTCTCGAGGACTACCAGCGTCTGCTCGGCGACACGCTCGGTATCAGCTTGCGCTGGCCCGAAGAGGTGCGCACGCACCACTGGAAGCCCCGGCCCGCGTCGCAGGATGCGGTCGTACCGACCGGTTGAGAGATCTTCCCGGCTCCGGCCGGAAGCGTCGTGGGCAACGAGGCCGGCGACGAACAGGAAAGGGAACACACCATGCACCGATCCTCCTCACACGCACGTCGGCGCTGGCCGGTGGCGGTCGCCTCCGCGCTCGCCGCCATCGCGCTGTCCGTGCCTCTCGCGGCGCACGCCGCCGCGGTGCCGGACAGCGCAGCAGTGGGTCCTGCGGCCGCCGCTCTGCCGGCCCTGCAGGTCGACGGCAATCGCATCGTGGATGCGAACGGCGAGGACGTCGCCCTGCGCGGGGTCTCCGTGCTCGCCCCCGAGCAGAACGACCTGTGCGAGTACTGCAATGCGCGTCCCACATCCGAGCTGATCGACGTGGCCGTGGATTGGAACTCACGCGTGATCCGCCTGCCGGTCACCGAGATCGGCGCGACGACGGATCTGGCCGCCTACGACGCCGAGTACATCGCCCCGTACGTGGCTCAGGCGGTCGAGCGTGGCGTCTACATCATCATCGATCTGCATCTCGTGCGGAACTACGGGGACGCGGCCGGCGCCGTGCCGCGCTCGACGGTCGAACGGTTCTGGGACTACATCGCGCCCATCTACGGTTCGAACCCCAATGTCGTGTTCGAGGTGTTCAACGAGCCGATCTCGCCGGCGAGCTGGAACACCTGGAAGGACTACATCCAGCCGGTCGTCGACGGGATCCGCGCTGCGGCGCCGGATACCCTCCTGCTGATGGGCTCCCCGCAGTGGAGCACGATGCTCAACGGCGCGTTGACCAATCCCATCGTCGACGACAACACCGCCTACGTGTACCACCTGTACCCGAATCAGGGTGCGCCGACGACCGCGCTCCTGGACCAGAAGTTCGGTACCGCCGCCCAGACGTTGCCGGTCGTGGTCAGCGAGTTCGGCTGGAACCCGCCGGGGGAGTTCTCGGACTCGATCACCGCGGGAACGACCACGAACTGGGGTGTGCCGTTCCGCACGTACATGGACGCGCGGCCCTGGATCGGGTGGCAGGCGTGGATCCTCGACAACTTCTGGAAGCCGCAGATGTTCGACTACGACTGGAACGTCCTCGCCGGCGAGCACCAGGGGCAGTTCGTGAAGGACTGGCTCGCGGGCGCGCCGAACACCTCGCCGTGTGCGGACCACGATGCGATCGGCGCGAGCGTGCAGGTGTCTTCGCAGAACAGTGCGTCCACGCCCGGCGCGAAGGTGGTCGACGGCGACTGCTCGGATGCGGGCCGCTGGCTCTCCGCCGTCGGGGACGCGACACCCACGGCAACGCTCACCTTCGCCCAGCCGCTGGATGTGGCCTCCGTGGGGGTGTACAGCGGCTACGGCACCAGCACGGGCACGGTCCTGGTGGACTTCTCGATCCAGGCCCACACGGCTGCGGGGTGGCAGACGGTCCAGGCCGTCACCGGCAATACGCAAGGGGCACGTGAGATCGCCGTCGGCGTCGCCGGCGTCGATCAGCTGAGACTCGTCGTGACGAACCCCTCCGCATCCACGACCGAGGCGAAGATCGCGCGCGTCCACGAGATCGCCGTGCACATCGGCTGACCTCCGAGAACGAGAGAGCCCCCGCACCGGTCGTCGGTGCGGGGGCTCTTGCTGACGGTCAGGAGACCGTGTCGGGGTTGATGCCGGCCATGAGCGCTTGGAGCAGGCGGCGCAGATTGTCGATGTCCGAGACGTCCCAGCTCTCGAGAGCGCGCACCAGCACGCCCTCCTGCGGAGCGCGCGCGGCGGCGAGCCGTTCGAGCCCGTACTCGGTGGGGGAGAGCAGGCTCGAGCGTCCGTCGGCAGGGTCAGGGGAGCGCGTGATGAGACCGAGGGCCTCGAGCTCGCGCACGGTCCGGCTGAGCTGGCCCTTGTCCAACAGCAGGTGATCCGCCAACGTCGCCTGCGTCACGGTCTCGTGGCGCGCGATGGTCGTGAACACCTTGTACGCCCCGGGGAGGAGTCCCGGGCTGACACGATGCGCGTTCTCGCTGATGACGCGTCGGAACTGTCCGATGAGGTCGCTGAACTGGGCCTCGAGTGCACGCACGGCCTCGGTGCGCTCCCCGTCGCTCGACTTCTCGGACATCGTCATCACTCTACTTGCGCTCGTCGCCCGCGTCCGGCGTGCTCGACGGGGTCGCGATGGCTCCGGTCGCGGTCAGCGTGGCCATGGCCTCCGGCACCGACACCGTCGCCAGATCCGCCTCGGAGGCGTGCGCGCGCTCCGTCGTGGTCATCCGCGTCAGCGGGGTGTTCGGGAGGAACACGATCGCCAGCACGCTCAGCACGGCGACGGGCACCGCGATGAGGAACGCGTGGGAGATGCCGTTCGCGTACACATCCTCGAAGATGACCCGCAGCGGCTCGGGCATCGCCGAGACCTGCGGCAGAGTGCCCGAACTCAGCTGAGTGGCCCACTGCGCTCCCGCTGCGCCCAGCCCGGCCAGCGCGGTGCGGACCTCGTCCGCCCGGTCGGTGAGCAGGTCGGTCACCCGGGCCGCCAGCGCCGCGCCCATCACGGAGACGCCGATGGTGCCGCCGAGACTGCGGAAGAACGTGACGCCCGAGCTCGCGGCGCCGATCTCGCTCGGGTGCGAGGTGTTCTGCACGACGAGCACGAGATTCTGCATGGTCATACCCACACCCGCGCCCAACAGGAACATGTACACCGACACGAGGGCGAAGGGGGTGTCGTAGTGGATCGTCGACAGCAGCGCGGAGCCCGCCGTCAGCAGCACGCCGCCCGCGATGAGGTAGGGCTTCCAGTGACCGAACCGGGTGATGAGGGCTCCCACGCCCATGGATGCGACGAGCAGCCCCGCGATCATCGGGATGGTCATCACGCCGGCCTCGGTCGGGGTGGCTCCGCGAGCCGACTGCATGTACTGGCTCAGGTACACGGACGCACCGAACATCGCGATGCCGGTGGCGATCGAGGCGATCACGGCCAGCGTGAAAGTGCGGTTGCGGAAGAGCGTCAGAGGGATGAGGGGTTCGCGCACCCGCAGCTCGACGACGATGAACAAGATCGTCGCGACGACCGCGCCGCCGACCATGAACAGCGTGTTCAGGCTCCACCAGTCGAAGGACTTGCCGGCCAGGGTCACCCAGATGAGCAGGAGGGAGACGGCGGTGGCCAGCAGAACGATGCCCGTGTAGTCGATCGACACCTTGCGCGGCGTGCGCTGGGGCAGGTGGAGGGTGCGCTGGACGATGAGCAGGGCGGCGACGGCGAAGGGCAGCGCGACGAAGAAGTTCCAGCGCCAGCCCCAGGCGTCCGTGATGACGCCGCCGAGCAGCGGGCCGCCGACCGTCGCGACCGCCATCACAGCGCCGAACAGGCCCATGTAGCGCCCGCGCTCACGCGGGCTGATGATGTCCGACATGATGACCTGGCTGAGCGCGGCCAGGCCGCCGGCGCCGATGCCCTGGACCGCGCGGAAAGCGATCAGCATCTCGGGGCTCTGCGAGAACCCGGCGGCCGCCGTGGCGAGGACGAAGATCGCGATGGCCAGCTGGTAGAGCACCTTCCGGTTCGTGAGGTCCGCGAGCTTGCCCCAGATGGGGGTCGTGATCGCGGTGGTCAGGAGGGTCGCGGTGACGACCCACGTGAAGGAACTCTGGTCCCCGGAGAGGTCGTGGATGATCACGGGGAGCGAGGTCGAGACGACGGTCGAGGCGAGCATCGACACGAACATGCCCAGCAGCAGGCCGGACAGGGCTTCGAGGACGTGACGGCGCGAAGCCTTGCTCGACGCGTCCGTCGGTCGGGAGATGGTGGTGGTCACAGCGGCATCCTTCGGTGGGGTGCGGCGTCTTCGGCGCAGTAAGTTGATGTATGTCAACGATTGAGTTGGGTCAACTATATGACCAATCGTTGAGACGCGTCAACTATTCCCGATCGACGAGATGTGGGAAGCGAGCGGCGTGTCAGTCGCTGAAGACGAGCGCGCGATACTCGCGACGCGGCGGAGTCTCCGGGGCCGGCGCGGGCGCGCGACCGCGTGTCGTTCGCAGGTGCAACTCGTCGATGAGGGCGGTCGCAAGGCGAACGAGCTTGCCGATCTCGACCTCGTCGCGCTCGACCCAAGCGCACCGCGGCTCGTCGTCGACCGGGACGAAGCCGTCGTGCTGTTCCCAGGCGACCAGGGTGCGCTCGGCGCCGAGCACGTGCTGCTGCCACCACACCTGACGAAGGTAACCGCGCGGGATCGACCGCCACGACTTGTTCGTCGTCTTGATCTCCGCCAGCGTGACCCGGCCTTCGGTATCGACGGCGATGCCGTCGGGCGTCGCGAGATGGCGCTTCTCGACGACCGCGTGGAACAGCGCCGACGAGGGCTGGATGCCGTGGGTCGCGGCGACCCATGCGGCGATCTCGGGCTCGCGGCGCCGACCGTGATCGGTGTAGGCGTTGCCCGAGAACCTCGAGCCGCCCAGCTTCTGGTCGGCGGCCTTCGCGATCGCCCGCTCGCTCGTGAGCGAGGCCACATCCGTCGCCGTGATGCCGCGTGAGCGCGCCCGGATCCACGCCACCCGGTCGCGGGAGTCCGCGACGATGCGAGCGGCGAGTTCGGGAGTCACCTCTCGAGCGTACGCCCGGTCGCCGACGCCTTCGAGAACGACATGCGCCCCGGCGGCGCCGCGGGGCGGACATTTGGAACGGCTGGGAAACCGGTAAGAAATCTCTGAACCCTAGGGTCGGGCCGTTGCACCTTCCTCGCGCTCTCGCGCCCGTGTCGACCCAGGGGGACCATGTCCGACTCCGCTCTCCGACCGCACCGCCGTGGCCGGATCCTCACCGCAGCCCTCATCGTCGGAGCCGTCGTCGCGGCCTCCGTGGTTGCGACCGTTCCCGCCGTCGCGGCCGAGCCGACGGTCGGCGCCCGTACGGCGGGTGACCCGCTCTTCCCCCACGTCGGCAACGGCGGCTACGACGTCACCCATTACGACCTGGACCTCACGTACCGCGCGAACGACGACGTGAGCGCGGTCGCCACGATCGCAGCCACCGCTGCGGCGCCGCTGTCCGGCTTCTCGCTCGACTTCGAGGGCATGACCGTCGACAGCGTGACGGTCAACGGGGTGCCCGCTCAGTTCTCCCGTGAGCAGGATGTGGACGCCACTCTCTTCAAGCTCGACATCACCCCCGCGACGGCCGTCAGCGGACCGTTCACGGTCGCGGTGGCCTACTCGGGCGCACCCGTCAGGCACATCGACGCCGACGGTTCCTCGGAGGGGTGGGTGAAGACATCCGACGGCGTGACGGCCCTCGGCCAGCCGATCGGAGCCATGACCTGGTTCCCGCAGAACAACGCGCCGGCGGACAAGGCCACCTACGACATCAGCGTGACGGCGCCCACCACCGCCGGCGGCAACCCGCTGAGCGTCGCGAGCAACGGCGAGCTCATCGGCAAGACCGTCGACGCGCAGGCGGGGACCACCACCTGGGACTGGCAGCAGCGCAATCCCATGGCGACCGAGCTCTCCGTGCTCTCGATCGGACGCTTCAACGTCCTGGAGAGCGACATCACCCTCGCGAGCGGCCGCACGCTGCACGAGTGGAGCTTCGTCGACCCGACCATCAGTGTGAACGTCCAGAACACGATCAACACGCGTCGCGGTGAGATCAAGCAGATCATCGACTGGCTCGAGACGAAGCTCGGCCCCTACCCGGGCAACAGTGTCGGCCTCATCGTCGACCGCGTCGGCGTCCAGTACGCCCTGGAGACCCAGGACCGGCCGTTCTTCGACGGCAGCGTCTCCGCCAACACGCTCATCCACGAGCTCGTCCACCAGTGGCTGGGCAACGAGGTCGCCCCGGCCGACTGGTCTCACATCTGGCTCAACGAAGGCGCGGCGGAGTTCTTCACCACCTACTACCGCTATGGCGTCGGCCTCAGCCAGACCACCCCGGAGAACGACTCGTTCGGCAGCTGGAGCTCTGCGTCGGCCTCCCGGTGGCTGACGCCCACCGTCGGTTTCACAGACCCGGCCGAACTGTACGACTGGCAGGTCTACAACCGCGGAAAGTACACGCTCGGCGCCCTCATGACCGCTGTCGGTCGCGACGCCTTCGACGCGACCTACGCCGCCTGGACGAAGGCGCACGCCGGCGGTTCCGCGGACACCGACGACTTCATCGCGCTCGCCGAGCAGGTCTCCGGGCGCGAGCTGGGCGCGTTCTTCCAGGACTGGCTGTTCGACACGGACAAGCCCGCCTGGCCTGCGATGTGGACCGCGGGCATCACGAGCGACGTACCCGCGGGTGAGACCGTCCTTCCGGGCGACACAGCGACGCTGACGCTCAAGGTCGAGAACACCGGACGGGTTGACCTGGCCGGCGCGACCGTCGTCGCCGATGCGACGCAGCTGCTGACCCAGGCATCCTTCCCGATCCTCCCGAAGGATGTCGCGCGTCAGGACTCGACGCTGACGTGGTCGATCCCCACGACCGCGCCCGGCGCGACCGCATCCGTCGACATCGAGGTGAAGGTGGCCGCGGACGCCCCCGGCGGTGCGATCACGATCCCGATCACGGCGCCGCAGCTCGGCTCGACCCTGACCTCGGCCCAGGCGATCTTCCAGGTCGCCGGCCCCGTCGCGCTGAACCTGCTCAACATCAACGACTTCCACGGGCGCATCGACCAGAACACGGTCAAGTTCGCCGGGACGATCGAGCAGCTGCGCGCGGAGTACGGCGAGGCCAACACCCTGTTCCTCTCCGACGGCGACAACATCGGTGCATCCCTGTTCGCCTCGTCGTACTTCAAGGACGAGCCGACCCTGGAGGTGCTGAACGCACTGGGACTGAAGGCGTCCGCGGTCGGCAACCATGAGTTCGACAAGGGGATCGCCGACCTCACGGGGCGTGTCGCCGACAGCGCCGACTTCACCTATCTCGGCGCGAACGTCTACGACGCGGAGACGGGGGAGGTGCTGCTCCCGGAGTACGCGACCTTCACCGTCGACGGGCTGACGGTCGCCGTCATCGGTGCCGTCACGGAGGAGACGCCGAGCCTGGTCTCGCCCGACGGCATCAAGGGAGTCACCTTCGGTGACCCTGTCGCAGCCGTCAACCGTGTGGCCGCGCAGCTGACCGACGGCGACCCGGCCAATGGGGAGGCGGACGTCATCGTCGCCGAGTACCACGAGGGTGCGTCGGCGGGCACGCCCGACAAGTCGACCCTCGAACAGGAGCTCGCGCACGGGGGAGCATTCGCCTCGATCGTCGAGGACACCTCCGCGGCGGTCGACGCCATCTTCACCGGGCACACCCACAAGCTCTACGCGTGGGAGGCTCCGATTCCGGGCACGGATCGCACCCGTCCGATCGTTCAGACCGGAAACTACGGCGAGAACATCGGCCAGGTCGTGCTGCAGCTCGACCCGGTGACCGGAGCAGTGGAGTCCTACACGGTCAAGAACGCCGCGCGCACGACCGCCGCGGATGCCGACCTGGTCGCCGCCTATCCCCGTGTCGCCGAGGTGAAGCGGATCGTGGACGCCACGCTGGCGGATGCGGCTGCCGTCGGCAACCAGCCGGTGGGCTCGGTGGCCGCAGACATCACGACCGCCTTCAGCGGCGGCTCCTACGTCGACGGCGTGTACCGAGGAGGAGCGCGCGACGACCGCGCCGCGCAGTCGACGCTGGGCAACCTCGTCGCGGACTCCATCCGCGACGCACTGGCCGACTCGGCGCGCGGTGGAGCCGAGATCGGTGTGGTGAACCCCGGCGGGTTGCGAGCCGAGTTGAGCTACGCGCCCGACGGCGTCATCACGTACGCCGAGGCGAACGCCGTCCTGCCCTTCGTCAACAACCTGTGGACGACGACTCTCACGGGGGCCCAGTTCACGAAGGTGCTCGAGGAGCAGTGGCAGCTCGACGACAAGGGCCAGGTCCCGTCACGGCCGTACCTGCAGCTCGGACTGTCCGAGAACGTGTTCTACACGTACGACGCGGCGGCGGCGCAGGGCTCGCGCATCACGGGCGTGTGGATCGACGGACAGCCGATCGACCCGAACCGCGAGTACCGCGTGGGCTCGTTCAACTTCCTGCTGACCGGTGGTGACAACTTCCGCACCTTCAAGGAAGGGACCCAGACACGCGACTCGGGCCTCGTCGACCGTGACGCCTGGATCGACTACCTGGCGGCGCATCCCGCACTGGCACCGGACTTCTCCTCCCGCAGCGCACAGGTGTCCGGCCTTCCGACATCCGTCGTCGCAGGCGAGGCCGTCACCTTCCAGGTGTCGCGGTTCGACCTGACGTCGCTCGGGAGCCCCGCCAACACGGTGCTGGAGCCGTCGATCGGTCAGGCCGCCTACGCGCCCGTCGCCGTCACGGACGGTGTGGCGAACGTGTCGTTGACGACGCCGGGCGACGTCGCCGGTCCGGCGGTCGTCTCCCTCACGGCGCCGGACTCGGGGACCGTCATCCGCGTGCCGATCGATGTGCGCCCGGCCGTTCCGGGAACCGGTGGCGGAGTTGTCGAGACGCCGGCGCCCGAGTCGGCGCTCACGCCCGCCACCCAGAACGCGGTCCAGATCCAGGGCGGCACGACCCTCCAGCCCGGGCAGACGATCACGATCCATGTCGGCGAGGAGTACGCCGGCGACTGGGTGAGCGTCTGGTTGCGCTCCGACCCGCTGCTGCTGGGCTGGTACCGCGTGGACGAGCTCGGCAACATCACGGTGACCCTGCCCGCGGGTGTCTCCGGGGCGCATCGACTCATCGTGCAGGATGCTGAGGGCAACGTGATCGGGTGGCAGCAGGTCCAGATCGGCGCACTGCCAAGCACGGGCCAGGACGGTGGATCGATTCTCGGACTGTCGCTCGTCGCCCTGCTCCTGGTCGGTGCGGGAGTCTCGGCGCGGACCATCCGCCGCAGGCGAGCCTGAGGGAACCTCGGCACTGAGGCAGCCCCCGCCCGGATGATCCGGGCGGGGGCTGCGCTGTCCGGGTGGGTGGATTTGGGGCGGCGGGCAACGTGGCGTAGTCTGGTGACAAGCCAAAGACCGCCGGTCATCGCTGTGCGTGCAAACGTGACGCGATCGAAGCTCTGCCACGCAGGGGCCCGCGCAGGTGACACTGAACTTCCTCCTTCGGGAATCGAGCTCCGTGCGCTTGCGCCGGAGCTTTTGTCATGTGCGGGTGGTCGAGGCCGACGCTCCGCCACCGCGGGGTGTCACGTTCACATCAAGGAGTGACCATGGCGCAGAAGGATGCATCGGTCGCCGAGCTCACGAAGAACTTCGAGGACTCGACCGCCGTTCTGCTGACCGAGTACCGCGGTCTGACGGTTGCCCAGCTGAAGCAGCTGCGCAACAGCATCCGTCAGGACGCGAGCTACGCCGTGGTGAAGAACACGCTGACCAAGATCGCCGCGAACAACGCGGGGATCACGGCGCTGGACGAGGACCTCAAGGGTCCCTCGGCCGTGGCGTTCGTGCACGGTGACTTCGTCGCCACCGCCAAGGCTCTGCGTGACTTCGCCAAGGCCAACCCGCTTCTCGTGATCAAGGGCGGCATCTTCGAGGGCAACGCCCTGAGTGCCGACGAGGTCAACAAGTACGCCTCCCTGGAGAGCCGTGAGGTTCTGCTGGCGAAGGCCGCGGGCATGATGAAGGCGACGATGGGCAAGGCTGCGGCCACCATCGACGCGCTTCGCGAAAAGCTGGAGACCGCCGAGGCCGCGTAAGCGTCCGGCGAGCTCTTTCCCACACACCCCCACCTATCTAGGAGATACATCATGGCGAAGCTCACCACTGAGGAGCTGCTCGAGCAGTTTGCCGGCCTGACCCTCGTCGAGCTCAGCGAGTTCGTGAAGGCGTTCGAGGAGAAGTTCGACGTCACCGCTGCCGCCCCCGTCGCCGTTGCCGGCGCTGCGGGTGCTGCTGGTGGCGCGGAAGAGGTCGAGGAGAAGGACTCCTTCGACGTCATCCTCGAGGCTGCCGGCGACAAGAAGATCCAGGTCATCAAGACGGTCCGCGAGCTCACCTCGCTGGGCCTCGGCGAGGCCAAGGCTCTCGTGGACGGCGCTCCCAAGCCCGTTCTCGAAGGCGCCAACAAGGAGACCGCCGACAAGGCGAAGGCCGCTCTCGAAGAGGCCGGCGCGACGGTCACCCTCAAGTAAGGTCCTCACCTTCTTCACGAAGGCCCCGGACGCGGTTCGCCGCATCCGGGGCCTTCGTGCGTCCGCGCGTAGAACGTTCGGATGAGAGCAATCTCATCGAACCGTCATCTTCTCGTAAGCCGCGGAGGGGGTCTCTCTTCGTAGTCTCCTGGTGTCCCCCAGCAGAAACTCAGGAGATCCATGTCCCCCTCCCAGCCGAGGCGACCGTTCGCAGCGCTCGCCTTCGGGATCGGAACCGCGGTCGTCGCGGGCATGTTCGTGCCCGCCGTCGCCGTCGCCGCCGAGCCCGCCGATGTCGTCATCAACGAGGTGTACCTCAAGGGCGGAAGCGCCAATGCTCCGTTCAACAAGAAGTTCGTCGAGCTGTACAACGCCGGCGACACCGCGCAGAGCCTGGACGGCTGGTCGCTCCAATACCGTTCCGCCGACGGAACCGGAGGCCCTTCGGTCACCGAGCCGCTGAGCGGCGTCATCGAGCCCGATGACTACTACCTGATCGCGTGGAACGGCAACGGTGCCGTGGGCGCCGCGCTCCCCGTCACCCCGGACCTGTCGTTCGACAAGGGCTTCAACGCCTCCGGCACGACGGGCACGCTCTACCTCGCGGACACCACGCAGGCGCTCACGCTTCCCACCGGATCCGTCGTGGGGCAGCAGCACGTCGTCGATCTTCTCGGCTACGGCGCATCCAAGACGTTCGAGACGAGTGTGGTCCCGGTCACCGGTGCGAACAGCGTCCCCAACTCGCTCGCCCGCACGAACTTCGTCGACACGGACAACAACGCGGGAGACTTCAGCCACCCCGCGCAGATCACGCCGCAGGCATCCGCGACCTCGGGCACCGACCCCGACCCGGGCACCGACCCCGATCCCGGCACGGACCCCGATCCCGGCACCGACCCCGGAACTCCCGCGACCAGGACGATCGCCGAGATCCAGGGCACCGGCGACGCGACGCCCCTACTGGGCCAGACGGTCACCACGCGCGGCATCGTCACCGGCGCCTACGCGGAGGGCGGCTTCAACGGCTTCACCATCCAGACTCCCGGCACCGGCGGCGCGGTGGATGCTTCTCACGCCGCATCCGACGCCGTCTTCGTCTACGGAGGATCCGGACAGGCGGGAGCGGCCCTCGCCGCGAAGGCCCCGATGGGCGCCTACGTCGAGGTGACCGGCGTGGCCGGCGAGTACTCGAGCGTCGCCGGCGACACCCAGACCCTCACCCAGCTCAACGTCTCCGCGGGCTCGGTCACCACGATCGACGAGCAGGTCGCGCCGGTGACGCCGGTGCCCCTCTCCTGGCCGATCGCGCCGGCGGACCGCGAGAAGTTCGAGAGCATGCTCGTCGCCCCCCAGGGCCGGTTCACGGTGAGCAACACGTACACGACGAACCAGTACGCCGAGATCGGGCTCGCCTCGGGTGAGAAGCCGCTCATCACGCCGACGGATGTCGCGCGTGTGGGCACCCAGGAGTACACGGACGCCGTCGCCGACAACGCCGCGCGCGGTGTCGTGCTCGACGACGGCGCGTCGATCAACTTCCTCGGCGGGTCGACGAACAAGGCGATCCCGCTGCCCTACCTGACCGACGTCGATGTGACGGTGGGCGGCGCGGTGTCGTTCACGCAGCCGGTGATCCTGGACTACCGCAACGGTGCCTGGAAGGTTCAGCCGACCACGCAGGTCGAGGCCGGCGACCCGCTGCCCGTCACCATCGGGTCGGCGCGCGCCGCATCCGCACCCGACGCGGTCGGCGGCGACATCTCGATCGCCAGCTTCAACGTGCTGAACTACTTCACGACGACCGCCGCAGAGGTGGGCTGCACGTCGGTCTACACGGATCGAGACGGCACCCCCATCACGGCGAACCAGTGCCCGAACAACGGCCCGCGCGGCGCCGCGACCGACGTCAGCCTGAAGCGTCAGCAGGACAAGATCGTCGACGCGATCAACAACCTCGGCACCGAGGTCGTCTCGCTCGAGGAGATCGAGAACTCGGCGGCGTTCGGCAAGAACCGCGACGCCGCGCTGTCGAGCCTCGTCGACGCCCTGAACGCCGACCTGGGCGCGGACGAGTGGGCCTACGTGCCCTCGCCCAGCCAGGTGCCCGCCGGTGAGGATGTCATCCGCACCGCGTTCATCTACAAGGCGGATGCGGTATCCCCGGTCGGCGACTCCGTCATCGATCTGGATGCCGCGTTCGTCAACGCGCGACGCCCGCTCGCTCAGGCGTTCGCCCCCAAGGGTGAGACGGATGCCGCCTTCCTGGCGATCGTCAACCACTTCAAGTCGAAGGGCGACAACCGCGACAACCCGGCCACGGGCGACAACGCCAACGGGCCGCAGGGCGCCTACAACGGCGACCGAGTGCGCCAGGCGCAGGCGCTCGTGGACTTCGCCGACGAGCGCAAGGCTGCGGCCGGGACCGACCGCGTGTTCCTGCTCGGAGACTTCAACTCGTACACGCAGGAAGACCCCATGCAGGTCTTCTACGCGGCCGGGTACGCCGACCTCGGATCGCGCACGGGCAAGCACACGTACTCCTTCGACGGTGCGAGCGGCTCGCTCGACCACGTGCTCGCCTCGCCCGCCGCGGCCAAGATGGTCACCGGCGTCGACGTGTGGAACATCAACGCGGGGGAGTCGATCGCGCTCGAGTACAGCCGGTACAACTACAACGCGACGAACTTCTACGAGGTGTCGCCCTACCGCTCCAGCGACCACGACCCGGTCGTGGTGGGCATCGCGTGGCGCCCCACGGTCGAGTTGAACCTGCTGAACATCAACGACTTCCACGGTCGCATCGATGACAACACGGTGAAGTTCGCGGGCACCATCGAGCGTTTGCGGGCGGAGGGCGGCGAGGAGAACACGCTGTTCCTCTCCGACGGCGACAACATCGGAGCCTCCCTGTTCGCCTCGTCGGTGGCCGACGACAAGCCGACCTTGGACGTCTTGAACGCGCTGGAGCTGGACGCCTCGGCGGTCGGCAACCACGAGTTCGACAAGGGTCTCGAGGACCTCGAAGGACGTGTCAAGGATCAGGCGGCGTTCCCGTACCTCGGAGCGAACGTGTACAAGAAGGGAACCACCACGCCGGCGCTGCAGGAGTACGCGACGTTCGAGGTGCAGGGGTTGACGGTCGCCGTGATCGGCGCCGTGACGGAGGAGACCCCCACGCTCGTGTCGCCCGGCGGGGTGGCCACGGTCGACTTCGGTGATCCCGTCGAGGCCGTGAACCGAGTGGCGGCCCAGCTGAGCGACGGCGACCCGTCCAACGGTGAGGCGGACGTCATCATCGCCGAGTACCACGAGGGCGCTGCGGCCGGCGTCACGGAGAAGTCGACGCTGGAGGAGGAGCTGAAGGACGGCAAGGCGTTCGCCGACATCGTCACCAACACCTCGGCCGCGGTCGACGCGATCTTCACCGGTCACACCCACAAGCTGTACGCATGGGACGCGCCCATCACGGGCACCGACCGCACGCGTCCCGTGGTGCAGACGGGCAACTACGGCGAGAACATCGGTCAGGTGCGTCTGACGGTGGATGCGGAGACGGGAGATGTGCTCGCGCACACGCAGCGGAACGTGCCGCGCATCGCGATCGAGAACGACGGCACCACCGCCAACGACGCGGCGCAGAGCGCGGCCCTGAACGCCGAACTGGCGGCTCAGTATCCGCGCGTCGCGGCGGTCAAGCAGATCGTCGACGCGGCGCTCGCCTACGCCGCCGAGAAGGGCAGTGTCCCGGTCGGAAGCGTCACGGCGGACATCACGACGGCCTTCACGGGCGGTGCGTACACGGGTGGCGTCTACGCCGGCGGCACGCGTGACAACCGCGCAGCGCAGTCGACGCTCGGCAATCTCGTGGCCGACTCGCTCGTGGCGACGCTGTCCGATCCGCTTCGCGGCGGCGCCGAGATCGGCGTGGTGAACCCCGGTGGCCTTCGCGCCGAGCTGCTGCGCGGCGACGACGGCGTGATCACGTTCGCCGAGGCGAACGCGGTCCTGCCGTTCGTGAACAACCTCTGGACGACGACCCTCACGGGCGAGCAGTTCACGCAGGTGCTCGAGGAACAGTGGCAGACGAACGCGGACGGCTCCATCCCGTCACGTCCGTACCTGGCGCTCGGTCTCTCGAAGAACGTGACCTACACCTACGACGCGGATGCGGCGCAGGGATCCCACATCACGGGCGTCTGGATCGACGGCGAGCCCATCGATCCCGCCGGCCAGTACCGGATCGGCTCGTTCAACTTCCTCCTGCAGGGCGGCGACAACTTCCGCACCTTCGCGGAGGGAACCGACACGCGCGACTCCGGGCTCATCGACCGGGATGCGTGGATCTCCTACCTGACCGCGAACAGCCCGGTCTCGCCGAGCTACGCCTCCCGCAGTGTCGAGGTGACGGGGCTCCCGGCATCCGTCGCATCGGGCGCGCAGGTCTCGTTCCAGGTGGGCGGGCTGAACCTCACCTCGCTCGGAAGCCCGGAGACGACCTCCCTGCTGGTGAGCATCGAGGGCAGCACGGCCGTCATCGATCCGGTCACCGTCACGGGCGGAGCAGCGACGGTCGCCTTCACGGTGCCCGCCGATGCGCCGGCCGACAGCACGATCGTCCTCCAGGCCCCGCAGACGGGCACGGAGCTCCGTCTGCCGCTGAAGGTGACCTCCGACACCCCGCCGACCACGACGCCGCAGCCCGCGGATCCGAGTCAGCTCGTGCCCGCGCTGCAGGACCTCATCAAGGTCATCACGGGCGAGCTGCGCGCCGGAGCCACGATCACGATCCACGTCGGCACGCAGTACGCGGGCGACTGGGTGACGGTCTGGCTGTACTCGACCCCTCGTCAGCTCGGTGGATGGCACCAGGTGGATGCGGCGGGCAACGTCACGGTGACCCTGCCCGCCGATCTCACGGGGGACCACCGGCTCGTCGTGCTCGACGCGAACGGCCAGATCATCGGCTGGCAGGCGGTGTCCATCGCGCCCAGATCGGGCTCGCTGGCCGTCACCGGTGCGCAGACGCAGTGGATCGCAGGCACGCTGCTCGCCGCCTCGCTGCTGCTCGCGCTCGGCATCGTCGGACGCGCGGTCCCGGTGCGTCGACGCAACTGATCGACGGCGGATGACGCGAGGGCGTCGGCGCTTCGGCGCCGGCGCCCTCGTTCACACCGTAGCGTCGGCCGTAGCGCGATCCGAGCGCAGCGGGCCGGTGGAGCTGCGCACGATCAGTCGCGGCTTGAGGCGCTGGATGACGGGAGCGAGCGTCGGGTCCTGGATCTGCCGCATGAGCAGTTCGACGGCCGCGGCGCCCTGTTCCCGCGGGACCTGGCGGAAGGTGGTCAGCGCGAACATCTCGGCGAACTCGTGGTCGTCGATGCCCACCACGCTCAGCGCCGCCGGAACGTGCAGGCCGAGGCGCCTTGCCGCGATGATGGCACCGATGGCGACCTCGTCGCAGGCGGCGACGATCGCGGTGGGGCGCGTGCGCGCGTCGCTGAGCAACTCGACCGCGGCGTCGTAGCCGGCGGGCAGCGTCAGCTCCGATTCGGTGTGAGTGGCCTCTTCCGACAACCCCGCATCCGCCATCGACTGCATGTAGCCGTCGAGTCGCGACGACTCCACGTGCGGCCAGCGGGTGCGCGAGCCCGCACCGAGAAAGGCGATGCGCCGATGCCCGAGTTCGATCAGATGCTCGGTGGCGCGCCGGGCGGTCAGCGCATCGTCGAGGGTGACGACACTGGTGCGCTCGTGGTTGCCGACAACGCTGACGACGGGTTTGCCGAGGGCGAGCATGCTGTCCAGCTCGTCCTCCTCCGGCTCCAGCCCGACGGCGATCAGGCCGTCGAATCGCTTGCGCGTCAGGAAGCTCTCGAAGATGCGCTTGCGCGTGTCGCTGCCCGGTTTGGCGTCGTAGAGCGTCAGATCCAGCCCTCTCTCGAGAAGCGCGGCCTGGATACCCTCGAGCACCTCGGCGAAGAACCACCGATTGACGTAGGGCATGACCACGCCGATGTTCTGGGTGCGCCCGGTCGACAGGCTCTGCGCGTTGGTCGACGGGACGTACCCCAGCATCTCGGCCGCACGAGTGACCCGGTCTCTCGTCTCCTGGGAGACGTAGCCCGAACCGCTGAGCGCGCGTGACGCCGTGGACTTGGAAACACCGGCCTGACGCGCGACGTCGGCGATTCCGCTCATGGGAACACCCTCTTCCTCGACGGGTGATGTGGGGACGCTCCACATGGTAGGCGATATCCCCGGCGATAGGGAACCGGTTCCACATTACTGGAGAGCCGCGGGAGCGCTCCCAGTACCCCGCTCAGCCCTCACGGGAGCGCTCCCATAGCAGGTTATCGAGTTGTGATGGTTCGCTGTTGTGTCGGATGCGGGATTGGATTACGGTGGCGTGGAATCGGTTCCTGAGTGAAGCCGATACGCGGGGCAAGATGCTCCTGCGTGCTCAAAGAGGAGGAATCACATGACCAGGTCACAGCGACGTCGGGTGCTCGTCCCGATGGCTCTGTTGGGAGTCGCCGGCCTTGCGCTCGCAGGCTGTGCCGAGACCAGTTCGTCCCAGGGTGGCGGCTCGGTCGAGGGCGCGACGGTCCAGATCGCCGGCGGCATCACCGGTGGAGAGGCGGATGCGCTCAACAAGTCCTTCGAGCAGTTCACCGCCGACACCGGCATCAAGGTCGTCTACACGGGTGACAAGAGCTTCGAGGGCAACATCGTGACGAAGGTGACGGGCGGCTCGGCCCCCGACATCGCGATCGTCCCGCAGCCGGGTCTGCTCAAGTCCCTCATCGAGACCGGTGAGGTCAAGGAGGGCTCCGACGCCGTCTCCAAGAACGTCGACGAGTACTGGTCCGCAGACTGGAAGAACTACGGCAGCCTCGACGGCACGTTCTACGCGGCGCCGATGCTCGGCAACGTCAAGGGTTACGTCTGGTACTCGCCCGCCAGCTTCAAGGAGTGGGGTGTCGAGGTTCCCAAGACGTGGGATGACCTGCTGACGCTCACCCAGACCATCCGTGACAAGACCGGCGCCGCTCCGTGGTGCGCCGGCTTCGCGTCCGACGCCGCATCCGGTTGGCCGGGCACGGACTGGATCGAGGACCTCGTGCTGCGCCAGTCCGGTGCCGACGTCTACGACCAGTGGGTCGACAACGAGGTCAAGTTCACCGACCCGCAGATCAAGGAGGCCTTCGAGGCCGTCGGCAAGATCCTGCTGAACCCGGACTACGTCAACGCGGGCTACGGCGACGTCAAGAGCATCAACTCCACTGCTTTCGGTGACGTCGCGGCCGCGGTCGCCGATGGTCGTTGCGCTCTGACGCACCAGGCGTCGTTCCTGTCGGCGAACTTCCTCGAGGCCAAGACCGCCTCGGGCGCCACGCCCACCGTCGCCCCTGACGGTGACGTCTACGCGTTCCTGCTGCCCGGCATCACCGCCGACGGCGAGCAGTACGTCGAGGCCGGTGGCGAGTTCGTGACCGCGTTCAGCGACGACGAGGCCGTCCAGAAGGTCGTGGAGTACATGTCGACTCCGGAGTTCGCGGACGCTCGCGTCAAGCTCGGCGGCGTCATCTCCGCCAACAAGGGCGCCGACCCGTCGCTCGCCTCCAGCGAGTTCCTGACCGACGCCATGAAGACGCTGCAGGACCCGTCCACGGTCGTCCGCTTCGACGCCTCCGACCTGATGCCGGCCACGGTGGGCCAGGGCTCGTTCTGGAAGGGCATGGTCAACTGGATCGACGGCCGTCCGGTCGATCAGGTTCTCAGCGACATCCAGGCGGGATACGACAACTAATCCCGTCGGCTCGCTCGCGACCGCGGGGTCGTCCGGCTCTGATGCCGGGCGGCCCCGCGGCCCCGCCCGCGGGCGGCCGCCCGGAGGACAAGGACCCAGATGTCCCAGACGAAAACGACGGAGCCGCTCGTCTTCCATGACGAGCTCCAGCCTCCGAAATCGCCCCGCGCGCGCAAGATCGCGACGATCATCGCCATCGCCGCCGCGGCTGTCGTCGTCATCGCCGCGCTTCTGCTGTGGCTGAGCCCGCAGGTTGACGACGCGCCGCCGACTTCGCTCGGTTTCTCGCTCAACAGCTTCTTCATCTGGCTCGGTGGACTGAACCCCATCGTTCAGATCCCCATCGTGCTGATCGTGTTCGGCGCCGTGGTCGGACTCGTGCTGCTGCTCATCGAGTTCGCGCCCCGACGCGGTCGCGGCTACATGTGGCTGCGTGTCGTCGCGTGCTTCGCGATTCCGCTGCTCGCCTTCATGCTGCTGCGCCCCTACCAGAATGCGCTCGTCTACGTCCTCGCCATCGCGCTGGGCGTGGGAGCCCTGCTCTTCTTCGCCGACTATCGATCCCGCGAAGGGGCGGGATACGTGTTCCAGTTGGTCGTCTTCCTGGCGCCGGCGATGCTTCTGCTCCTGCTGGGACTCATCTACCCGGCGATCTCGACCTTCTTCCAGTCGTTCTTCGACAAGTCGGGCGACAACTTCGTCGGTCTCGAGAACTACATCTGGACCTTCACGAACCCCGAGGGCTTCTGGTCGGTCATCAACACGATCATCTGGGCCCTGTTCGCCCCGACGCTGTCGACGATCATCGGCCTCGCCTACGCCGCGTTCATCGATCGTGCGCGCGGCGAGAAGATCCTCAAGGTGCTCGTGTTCATGCCCGTCGCGATCTCGTTCGTCGGCGCCGGCATCATCTGGAAGTTCGTCTACGACTACCGGCAGGGCGAGCAGATCGGTCTGCTCAACGCGATCGTGACCATGTTCGGCGGACAGCCCGTGGGCTGGCTGGACGCGCAGCCGCTCGTCAACACCTTCGCGCTGCTGGCCGTGTTCGTCTGGACCCAGACCGGCTTCGCGATGGTCATCCTCTCGGCCGCCATCAAGGCGATCCCGACGGAGCAGCTGGAGGCCGCGCAGCTCGACGGCGCGTCGGCCTGGCAGCGGTTCACGAACGTGACCGTTCCCGGCATCCGCTCCTCGCTGATCGTCGTGCTCACGACCATCACGATCGCCTCGCTGAAGGTCTACGACATCGTCGCCGTCATGACCGGCGGCCGGTCGAACACCTCGGTGCTGGGCTTCGAGATGGTGAACCAGCAGCAGCGGTTCCAGAGCTACGGGCACTCCTCGGCGCTGGCCGTCGTGCTCTTCCTGTTCGTGCTGCCGCTGATCATCTACAACGCGCGTCAGATGCGCAAGCAGAAGGAGATCCGATGAGCGCCGCCGCCCCGACCACGCCGGCGTTCGACGCCAAGGCTGCGCGCAAGGTCGCGCGCGACACGCGCCGCAACGAGAAGACGGCGCAGAAGCGGATGACGTCGAAGACGGCCACGCTGATCGCGATCATCATCGCGATCTTCTGGACCATCCCGACCTTCAGCCTCTTCGTCACCTCGTTCCGCCCCGGTGCCGACTCCCAGACGAGCGGATGGTGGACGGTCTTCGTCGACCCCGCGTTCACGCTCGACAACTACTTCGATGCGCTCACCTCCGGTGGGACCGCGTTGACGCTGGGGGAGTCGTTCCTCAACTCGCTCGCCATCGCCATCCCCGCGACCGCCATCCCGATCGCGCTGGCATCGCTGGCGGCGTACGCGTTCGCCTGGATCGACTTCAAGGGCAAGAACGGCCTGTTCATCTTCGTCTTCGCGCTGCAGATCGTGCCGATCCAGATGGCCCTCGTGCCGCTGCTCAGCCTGTTCTCGCGCGGTCTCGAGATCAACGGTGTCGCGGTCTTCCCCGGGTTCGAGCTGCGCGGGGTGGAGCACAGCTTCGCGACGGTGTGGATCGCGCACGCGATCTTCGCCATGCCGCTGGCGATCTTCCTCCTGCACAACTTCATCTCGGAGATCCCGAGCGAGGTGATCGAGGCGGCACGCGTCGACGGTGCCGGTCACGGGCAGATCTTCTTCCGGATGATCCTGCCCCTGGCGATGCCGGCGATCGCGTCGTTCGCGATCTTCCAGTTCCTGTGGGTGTGGAATGACCTGCTGGTGGCCACGATCTTCGCGCCGAGCTCATCGCTGCCGTTGACGCAGACGTTGAACTCGCTGTCCGGGTCGTGGGGTGACCGCTGGTATCTCCAGTCGGCGGGTACGTTCATCTCGATCATCGTCCCGTTGATCGTGTTCTTCGCCCTGCAGCGGTTCTTCGTGCGCGGCCTGCTGGCCGGCGCGACGAAGGGCTGACGCCCCGCGCAAGACGCAGATCAGGGGGCCGCATCCGAGAGGATGCGGCCCCCTGATGCGTTCACGCGGCAGGCGGATAGGGTGAGCGCATGCACCAGGGGGCGGGCCCATCCGAGCAGGCACTGTCGATCGCCGATCCGGACACCGGGCTCGACGCGGAGGAGGCTGCACGACGTCTCGCCGCGGGTCTCGGCAACTCGGTCGACCCCGACACGTCGCGCAGCGTCTGGAACATCGTGCGCGCCAACGTGTTCACCCTCTTCAACGGCATCGTCGGGGCGTGCTTCCTCGTGCTGCTGCTGGTGGGGCGGTGGCAGGACGCCCTGTTCGGCCTCGCCGCCTTCGCCAACGCGGTCATCGGCACGGTGCAGGAGTTCCGTGCCAAGCTCGCCCTCGACCGTCTCGCCCTGCTGAACGCGCCGCGCGCCCGCGTGCGACGAGAGGCTCGCGAGGTGGAGATCGCCCCGGCGGAGGTCGTGCTCGGCGACGTGCTCGTCCTGCGTGCCGGCGATCAGATCTCCGCGGACGCGGTGCTGGAGCGCTCCGTGGCGCTGCAGGTCGACGAGTCGATGCTGACCGGCGAATCGGATGCGGTGGACAAGCGCCCCGGCGACGAGGTGCTCTCGGGCTCGATCGTCGTGGGCGGCGAGGGCGACGCGCGGGTCGACAAGGTCGGGGCCGATTCGTACGCGAATCGCTTCCAATCCGAGGCCAAGCGCTTCTCGATGGTGCGCAGCGAGCTGCGCACGAGCATCGACCGCGTCCTGAGGTGGGTGAGCTGGGGGATCGGACCGATCGGACTGCTCGTGCTCAACGCGCAGGTCATGGTCGCCGGCGGCTGGACGGTGATCTTCTCCGAGGGGCGCTGGGAGCAGGCGGTCGTCAACACCATCGCCTCGCTCACGGCGATGATCCCGCTGGGTCTCGTGCTCATGACCTCCATCGCCTTCGCGGTGGGGGCGGCGAAGCTCGCCGCCAAGCAGGTGCTCGTGAACGAGCTGCCGGCCGTGGAGGGTCTCGCGAGGGTCGATGTCATCTGTCTCGACAAGACCGGCACGCTGACCGAGGGGGAGATCACCTTCGACGCCGCGCATCCGCTCCCGGATGCGGCAGGGGATTGGGAGAGCGCGCTCGCGTGGTACGGCGCGGCCCCCGATGCCAACGCGACGGCGCGGTGTCTGCGCGAGCCGTATCCGAATGCGCCGGACACTCCGCCGACCGCGCGGATCGGGTTCTCGTCGGCTCGCAAGTGGAGCGCGGTCTCGCTGGCGGGGGCGACCTGGGTGCTCGGCGCGCCCGAGATGGTGTTCCCCGAGCAGGCGACCGATGCCGCATCCGTCCTCGGCGCGCTCGTGACCGGACTCGCTTCGCGGGGACTGCGCACGCTGGTGCTCGCGCAGGCGCCGGTCGAACTCGACGACCGGGACGTGGCGGAGGAGCGGCTTCCGGCTCCGCTCCGCCCCGTCGCGGTCGTCACGTTCCGCGAGCGCGTGCGTGCGGATGCGGCGCAGACGCTCTCGTACTTCCACGCGCAGGGCGTCGGCGTGCGCATCATCTCGGGCGACAACCCGCGCACGGTCGCGGCCATCGCCCGCGAGGTGGGGCTCGATGTCGCCGAGGGATACGACGCGCGTACGCTTCCCGAGGATCAGGAGGCGCTGGCCGAGGTCCTCGAGGCGCACACCGTGTTCGGGCGGGTCACACCGGAGCAGAAGAAGGCGATGGTGCTCGCCCTGCAGAGCCGCGGACACACCGTCGCGATGACGGGAGACGGCGTCAACGACGCGCTCGCCATCAAGAGCGCCGACATGGGGATCGCGATGAACTCCGGCGCGGCCGCGACCAAGGCCGTCGCTCGCCTCGTGCTGCTGGACGGCAGGTTCTCGCACCTGCCGGACGTCGTCGCCGAGGGACGTCAGGTCATCGCGAACATCGAGCGCGTCTCGATGCTGTTCCTGACCAAGACCGCCTACGCGACGGCACTGGCCATCCTGTTCGGCACGCTCGTCCTGTCGTTCCCGTTCCTGCCGCGCCAGCTGTCCATCACCGACGGGCTGACCATCGGCATCCCCGCGTTCTTCCTCGCGCTCATGCCGAACGCCCGGCGCTACATCCCGGGCTTCCTGCCGCGCTCACTCGCCTTCGCCCTGCCCTCGGGGCTCATCGTCGCCCTCACCCTCACCGGATACGCGCTCGTCGCACGTTCGATCGGCGTCGGGGAGGACCAGCTGCGCACGGGCTCGACCATCGTCCTGGCGGTCGTGGGCATCTGGATCCTGTCGATCCTGTCGCGCCCGCTGAACCGCTTCAAAGTGATCGTGATCGGAGTGATGTTCCTCGCGCTGATCACGCTGTTCACGGTGCCGTTGTCGATCGAGTTCTTCCAGCTCGTCGATCCCGGACGCGAGGGCGCGTACGCCCTGACCCTCTTCGTGATCGGCGCCATCGGGGCGATCGAGATCGTGCGCGTGTTCCACGTGCGGTACGTTCGCACCTCGCTCGCCCGCTCTCAGGGGGCGAAGGGGTCCGGCGCGGTCTCCCGCGAGCGGAAGTAGCGCGAGCCCAGCGGCGTCCACAGGACGACGAGAAGGGCGATCTGCAGGGCGATCTGCACGAAGAGCAGGCCGTCCCAGGCATCGCTGGTGACGATGGTGATCACATGCAGCGTGAGCTGGATGCCGATGTAGAGGGTCACGAGCAGCCGGGAGAGCCGACTGCCCCGTGCGATCCCCGAGGCGACTGCGAGCGTCAGGAGTCCGAACAGGATGACGCCCGCGCCGATGAGCGAGACGGCCAGCACGTCGGCGGCGGCGACGTCGTACCGGCTCAGCAGCACGAGGATGCCGAGCACGACGTTGTAGGCCCCGGTGAGGGAGACCAGCACGACCGCGAGGGTCACCGCGACGGGGCGGCCGACGTGGTGCTGGTTCACGCGACCACCATAGCGGCCGCCCGGCTCAGCCGACCGAGCAGCCCAGCCGCGCCTGCGATGCGCGCATCGCGTCGATCTCCGCGGTCTGGTTGACCTTCATCGTCTCCGCGACCTGGAGCACCCTGGGGATGCTGCCGTGATCGAGCACGGCATCCGCCATCGGGATGGCGCCCTCGTGGTGACGGATCATGAGCGTCAGGAACTGGCAGTCCAGCGCCGTGCCGGTCGCGCTGCGGAGCTCGGCTAGCTCTGCATCGGTGGCCATCCCCATCGAGGCGCGTACCTCGGCCGGGTCGGCGTCCGCTGCGGCGCCGTGAGAGCCATGACCGTCGGTGTCGTCCATCCAGCTCATGAGAGTGCCATGCTGCGGCACGCCCCACTCGGTGAGCCACTCGAACATCATCCCGTTCTGAGCGGCTTGGCCCGTGGCGATGTCGTACGAGAGCGCTCTGACCGTTTCGTCGTCGGTTTCCTCGTACGCGATCATCGCCATCTCGACCGCCTGGTCATGGTGCACCTGCATGTCGCGCGCGAACCCGATGTCGGCGGCATTGGGCACGGCCGGGCCGTTGTCGAAGAGCGAGAAGCGTCCGATCGCGAAGCCGACGGCGATCACGGCCAGCGCGGCCAGGCCGGCGGCGATCCACCGGCCCGGCCGGCGCTCAGCGACTCCGGTCATCGGATCACTGACGGCCGGGTGCGTCGACGCCGCCGCTGCACGCGGCGAGAGGCTCGGGAGCGTTCTGGCTGCGCCAGTACTCGGTGAAGAACTCGGGGATGCGGGGGTCGTCGGCCGCATCGAGCTTCAGCTGCGCGTTCCATGCGCTCAGCACGATGGGCGAGTCGAGACCCTCATAGGGCGAGAGCAGCGTGTACGTCTGCGGGAAGTAGCTCTTGAGGGTCGCGAGCTCGTCGTCGCCCACCCTGGCCGGGTCGTACGTGACCCAGATCGCGCCGTGCTCCATCGAGTGCACGGCGTTCTCGTTCGGGACGGGCTCGGTGTAGATGCCGCAGTTGAGCCAGAACGGGTTGTGCTCGCCGCCCGCCGGCGGGGTCTGCGGATACTCGACCGGGCCCTCGACGTGGTTCGTGGTGTTCGAAAAGGTCTCGACGCCCTCGATGACCGCACCCGTCGAGTTCTGCGCCTGGTAGGTGACCGGCTTCGGCGTGAAGACGATCGAGGCGACCACGAGCGCGACGACGACGACCGCGGCACCCGAGCCGACGACCCACCACACGAGCTTGCTGCGCCGACGCTTGGCGAGCTGACGCTGGTACTCGGCGAGCTTCTCCTGGCGGCGCTGCTCGCGCTCCTGCTTCTGGGAGCTGGCGATCTTGGCCTGCGTCGCGGGATTGCCGCTCTGGCGCTTGTCGGGCGTCGGGGTCATGTGATGTACGTCCTCGGGTGAGTGGGGCACGGAAGGGCGGGACACGGGCCGTGCGGGCGGCCCGGGGGGATTCTATGCGAACGCATCCTGTATGGGCTGGGAAGTCGTCCGGGCCGGTGTCGGAGGACCTCGGATAGAATCGATCTGCCGCTCGAATCGTTTCGAGCTCGGCCCGCCGCTCGGCGCCACCCTCTCTTGCGAACTGGTACCCCTGTGTCTGACGTCCCCGCTCCCGACCGCAACGAGACCACCGCCACCGGTTCGGTGCGCGTGCCCCGCCCGGCGACGGGCGCCATCCGCACGCTCGGCTCGAACCCGGCGACCGCCCCCATCGTGCTGCACCCCGGCGATGCCATGCCGACGTGGCGTCGCGTGCTGTACATCGTGCTGCTGGGCGCGCTCACCGCGCTCGGGCCGTTCACGATCGATCTGTACCTGCCGGCGTTCCCGATCCTCGAGGCGGACTTCGACACGACGGCGGCGATGATCCAGTTGACCCTGACGGGGACGACAATCGGATTCGCGCTGGGTCAGCTCGTCGTCGGACCCCTCAGCGACAAGCTGGGGCGGCGTGTCCCGTTGCTGATCGTGACGGGCCTGCACATCGTGGCGAGTGCGGCCGCCGCCTTCGCTCCGGATCTCGTGAGCCTGGGTGTGACCCGCGTGCTCATGGGCGCGGGTGCCGCGGCCGGCGGTGTCGTCGCGGCCGCGATCGTGCGCGACCTGTTCGGTGGACGGCGGCTCGTGGTCATGCTCTCGCGGCTCGCCCTCGTCTCCGGCGTGGCACCGGTGCTGGCCCCGCTCGTCGGCTCCTGGCTGCTGCAGGTCATGCCGTGGCGCGGGATCTTCGTCGTCCTCGCTGTCTACGGCGTCGTCATGCTGGTGTCCGCGCTCATCTTCATCCCCGAGACACTCCCGCGCGCTCGCCGTCAGGAGCGGGGATCGACGACGATCTGGCAGCGCTATCGGAGCGTCTTCAGAGACCGCGTCTTCGTGGGCGTGCTGATCATCGGCGGCATGACCTTCAGCGGCCTGTTCTCCTACCTGTCGGCGTCCTCGTTCCTCTTCCAGCAGAGTTACGGCTTCGACGCGCAGCAGTACGGCCTGCTGTTCGCCGCCAACTCGGTCGGCCTCGTGATCGGCGTGCAGACCGCATCCCGGCTCGCCGCCCGGTTCGGGCCGCAGTGGGTGCTGGCGTTCTCGACGTCGGCTCTCGTGCTGACCGGCGCCGCCATCATCGTCGGCGATCAGCTTCACCTGGGAGTGTGGGGCACCGTCGTGCCGCTGTTCCTGTTCATGACGACGTGCGGATTCACCTTCCCGTGCGTGCAGGTGCTCGCGCTCGACCGGCACGGCAATGCCGCGGGAACCGCGCAGTCGATCATCGGAGCCACGAACTTCGGTGTCGCGGGCATCATCTCGCCGCTCGTGGGCGGGCTGTCCCACGGGGCGCCCATCTCTCCCACGACGATGGCATCGGTGATGGTCGGGTGCGGCGTGATCGCTGCGCTGTCGCTCTGGCTCATCGTGCGTCCGCGCACGGTCGCCCAGCTCGCGCCCTGATACACCATCGCGATCCGCCCCGCGGATCCCGGATGCGCGTGCCAGACTGACGCGATGAGCCAGCCCAGCGCGTCCGCCCGCCGCGGCATCCTGTGGATCGGGGGAGGACTCGTCGCGCTCGGGGTGGCGATCGGGGTGTGGATCGTGCTGAGCGGTGATGCGCCGTTCGCCATCGACACCGCCTGGAACGACCTGCTCGCCGCGGCCGACTGGCCCTTCCTCACGCAGCTCTCGCTGTTCCTCAATGTCGCCGGCGGAACGCTCGTCGGGTCGCTGGTCGTGCCGGTCGTCGGCGTGATCCTCCTGATGCTGGCGCGGCGTCCCTGGTCTGCGGCGGCGCTCGTGATCGCCATCGCAGCGAGCGCCCTCGTCGTGCAGATCCTGAAGAACGTGTTCGCGCGGGGGCGCCCCGCCGACATGTCGGTGCTGAGCGACTTCGGCTCGTACCCCTCCGGTCACGTGGCGAATGCCGCGACGGTGGCGACGATGCTCGTCGTGCTGCTGCCGCGGGTGTGGACGATCGTCGTCGCTGCTGCCTGGGTGCTGCTCATGGCGTTCAGTCGTACCTACCTGCACGCGCACTGGCTCACCGATGCGATCGGCGGCATCGCCGTGGGCGTGGGCGTGGCGCTGGTGTGCGTCGCGCTTCTCAGGCGCCGCCTGGAACCCGAGCGCCGCTGAGGCGACGTCTGCGCTGGGCCTGTCAAGAGCCGCCCCCCGCTGCGGTGGGCGGGCTTACCCTCGCAGCATGACGACGCTCTCCTCGCCCACCGGGCACGAGCCCGCCCTGCGCGCCCAGAACCGCGAGGACGGCTCGGCGCCGCTCGTGCTGGTGCTGGGCGCCACGGGGTACATCGGCGGGCGGCTCACCCCGCGCCTGCTGGCGGCCGGCTACCGGGTGCGTGTGCTCTCCCGTGACGCCGAGCGCGTGCGGGCGTTGCCGTGGGGGAGCGACGTGGAGATCGTCGAGGGCTCCGTCACCGACCCGGACGCCATGGCCGAGGCCTGCGACGGGGTCGACGTCGTGTACTACCTCGTGCATTCGATGGGACAGGGCAAGGGCTTCGAGGACACCGACCTCGCCGCCGCTCGCACGGTCGCGGATGCGGCCGCCGCCGCATCCGTCTCACGACTCGTCTACCTCGGGGCGCTGCATCCCGAGGGTGTACCGCTGTCGCCGCACCTGGCGAGCCGGGTCGAGGTCGGCGAGGTGTTCCTCGACAGTCCCGTTCCCACCGCGGTGCTCCAGGCGGGCATCGTCATCGGTTCGGGTTCCGCATCCTTCGAGATGATCCGACACCTCACCGAGGTGCTGCCGTACATGCCGGCGCCGAAGTGGGTGCGCAACCGCGTTCAGCCGATCGCCGTGCGCGACGTCCTGTACTACCTGCTGGGAGCGGCGCGCCTCGCCCCCGACGTCGATCGCGCGTTCGACATCGGCGGACCCGACGCGCCCCGCTACGGCCAGATGATGAACGGCTACGCCGTGGAGGCCGGTCTCCCGCAACGCCCCATCGCCCCCCTGCCCGTGCTGACGCCGGGACTCGCCTCGCACTGGGTCAACGTCGTCACCCCGGTGCCCCGTTCGATCGCGCGACCGCTCATCGCTTCGCTGCAGAACGAGTGCGTCATCAAAGACCGTTCGATCGACGAGTTCATCCCGCCGCCGGAGGGCGGGCTGACGTCGTACCGGCGCGCCGTGCAGCTCGCGCTGGGGCGGGTGGATGCCGACGACATCGAGACGAGCTGGCAGGACGCCGAGGTCTCCGGGGTCCCCAGCGACCCGCTGCCGAGCGATCCGGAGTGGGCGGGGCGCACGGTGTACACGGATGCGCGCAGCGCCGTGACGACCGCATCCCCCGAGGATCTCTGGAGCGTCGTCGCCGGCATCGGGGGAGAGAACGGCTGGTACTCCACGCCGATCCTCTGGGCCGTGCGCGGGTGGATGGACCGCGCGGTGGGCGGGGTGGGTCTGCGTCGGGGGCGACGCAGCCGTACCCGCGTCGCCGTGGGGGACGCGATCGACTTCTGGCGCGTCGAGGCGGTGGAGCCCGGACGGATGCTGCGGCTGCGCGCCGAGATGAAGGTGCCGGGCCTCGCCTGGCTCGAGCTGTCCGTGAAGCCCGAGCCGAGCGGTTCGCGCTACGACCAGCGGGCGGTGTTCTTCCCGCGGGGGCTCAGCGGTCGGCTGTACTGGTTCGCGGTGCTGCCGTTCCACGGTTTCGTCTTCCGCGGCATGGCCGAGCACATCATCGCGGCCGCCGAAGCGCGCGAGCTGTGACGCGCGTCGTAGGCTGACCGGTATGCGTCTGGCGGCTGTCATCACCGTGTCCGACCGGTCCGCCGCGGGCGAGCGGGAGGACGCATCCGGACCCGTCGCCGTCGAGCAGCTGCGGGCCGCGGGGTGGGAGTGCCCGCCGGCTCGTATCGTCGCGGACGGTGCCGACAGCGTCGAGCGCGCCCTGCACGCGGCGCTCGCCGAGGGAGCCCTGCTGATCGTCACCTCGGGAGGCACGGGCGTCTCCCCCCGGGATCAGACGCCCGAGGCAAGCGCGCGTGTGATCGAGCGGGAGCTGCCCGGCATCGCGGAGGAGCTGCGACGGCGCGGCGGCCAGAGCAAGCCCGCGGCCCTGCTCACCCGCGGTCTGGCGGGAACGGCGCGAGGCGCTCTCATCGTCAATCTGCCGGGGAAGCCGACCGCGGTCGCGGAGGGGATGCCCCTGATCATCGCCGTCGCCGACCACGTCGTCGACCAGCTCGCCGGAGGAGATCACTGATGCCCGTCGTCATCGCCCGCGTGAGCACCGAGCCCCTCGACCTCGACGCGCACCTCGCCGCCGTGGACGACACCGCATCCGGCGCGCTGACCACGTTCGTGGGCCGCGTCCGCGACAACGACCCGGATGCCCGGACCGCGGTCGTGGCCCTCGAGTACTCGGCCCACCCGGATGCCGAGCAGTTCCTGCACCGGATCGCCGAACAGGCCGTCGGCGCCACCGGCGCGCTCGTGGCGGTCAGCCACCGCATCGGCCGGCTGGAGGTCGGTGACGCCGCAGTGGTCATCGCCGTCGCATCCGGGCACCGCGATACGGCCTTCACCGTGTGCCGTGAGGTGATCGAGCAGATCAAGCGCGAGCTGCCCGTGTGGAAGCGCCAGGTCGAGTCCGACGGCACGACCGCGTGGAAGGGGTTGGGCGGCTGAGCTCAGCCGCCCGCGAACGGCGGCAGCACGTCGACCAGAGTGTCGGCGTCCAGCGGCGCATCGTCGTCGCGCCGCGCTCCGGCGACCAGCACGGCGCACCGCGGCAGGATGCCGCCGAGACCAGGGCGCTCCTCGGCCAGGGCGTGTCGGAGCTCTCCGACCGTCGTCTCCGTGCGGTGCTCCTCGGCCCGCCCGGCGAGCTCCTCGGCGGCGGCGAAGTAACGAACGTGCGCCATCATGCCTCGCGCTCGGTCACGAGATCGGTGATCTCGGCGATGGCCCGGCGCACGTCGTCGGGCGAGCCGCCGGCTCGTCCAGCCGCCAAACCCGCCGCGAAGGTGCTCACCGGCGCCGCGGGGCGTGCGACGCCGCGCGCCACGACGCCCGCCAGATCCAGCACGGCCGAGATCGGCAGGTCCTCGGGCGCGAGTCCCAGACGTTCGGCGATCTGCGCCGCCCACCCGTCCAGGGCCTCCGGTGGAAGGTGCTCGCTCATCGGTCGTCCTCCTTCTCGGGGCGGGGCGCGACGGCGCCCGCATCCTGCAGATCCTGCCATGTGTCGATATCGGCCACGACCTCGTCCGGTGCGCGCACGACCGCGATCGCGAGGTCGGCCATGATCTCGCGCACCGCGTGATCCCTGCCTTCGTCGCCGAGGGATGCGGCTCCGCGTGCCAGGGAGGCGGTGCGGTAGAGACCCGTCAGCCATTGCGGACGGGACGAGGCGTCGCCGAGGCACACGCCGTCGGTGTCGCCGGGGAGCAGATCCCGGTCCGCGATCAGGCGGGCGACGGCATCCGCGGGACGGATGAGATCGACCGCGAGCACGAGAGTCCAGGCCGCGTCGGTCGCGGCGATCGACATCGCGGCACGCAGCGCCGCTGCGGGGCCGGTGAAAGCCGGGTCCTCCCGCACCCATCGCACCTGGTCGGGGGCGGGATCCACCTCGGGACCGGCGACGATGACGTCGGCGGCGCCCGCGGCGCGGGCGGCGTCGACGGCGCGCTCGAGCAGGGTGGCACCCTCCAGGCGCACGAGCGCCTTGGGGACGCCGCCCAGGCGTGCGGCGCGGCCACCGGTCAGGATGACCGCCTGGAGGTCGCTCATGCCTCGCCCGGACGCTGCCAGGTGCCGGACTTGCCGCCCTCCTTGCGGACGATCCGGACGTTCTCGATCGACGGCGACTTGTCGATCGCCTTGACCATGTCGATGACGGTCAGCGCAGCCACGCTCACCGCGGTGAGTGCTTCCATCTCTACACCGGTGCGGTCGGCCGTGCGCACCGTGGCTTCGATCTCGACACCCTCGTCCACGACCACGAGGTCGACGACCGCCCCGTGCACCCCGATCACATGCGCCAGCGGCAGCAGGTCGGGGGTCCGCTTCGCCGCCTGGATGCCAGCGATCCTGGCGACGGCGAGTACGTCACCCTTGGGGACGGAGCCGTCGCGCAACGCCGCCACGATGCCGGCAGAGGTGCGCACGAAGCCCCGCGCCGTCGCCGAACGGACGGTCGGTTGCTTCGCGGTGACGTCGACCATGCGGGCGTGGCCCGCCGCATCCAGGTGGGTGAAGCTCATGAGATCAGCATGACATCGACGAGATCGCCCTCGCGGACCTCCTCGACCTCCGCGGGCACGACGGCGTAGGCCTCGGCGTGCGCGAGGCCGCCGGCGAGGTGCGAGCCCGAGCCGCCGGCGGTCGCAGGTCCGACGCGCCAGGCCGCGGCGTCGGAACGGTCGATCGCCGCAGGCAGATACTGGCGGCGGCCGGGCGGCGTGCGCCAGCCGGTGGCCGCGGGAAGGCGGATGATGTCGCGGTGCAGCTCGGTCCGACCGAGCATCCGCAGCAGGGCCGGGCGCACGAACACCTCGAACGAGACGGCGGACGAGACCGGATTGCCCGGGAGAGCGAACAGGAGGGGGCCCGCGGCGAGACGCCCGAAACCCTGCGGCTTGCCCGGCTGCATCGCGACCTTGGGGAAGGCGATGTCGCCGCTGAGCGCGTTCTTGACGACCTCGTACGCCCCCGCGCTGACGCCGCCGGAGGTGATGACGACGTCGGCGCCGGCGACGTGCGCATCGCGAAGGACCTCGAGCAGCGACGTGTCCGTGTCGTCGACGCTCGCGCGCAGGACGACCTCGGCGCCCGCGGCCGCCGCGAGGCCCGCCAACAGGATGCTGTTCGACTCGGGGATCTGTCCGCGCCGCAGAGGCAGTCCTGGAGCGACGAGCTCGTCGCCGGTGGAGACGACGGCGACGCGCGGGACACGCGTCACCTCGACCTCGCCGACCCCCGCGGCCGCGACCGCCGCGATCTGAAGCGGACCGAGCAGGACGCCGGCCCCGATCACGACATCGCCGGCGGAGAGGTCGGCAGCACGTCGACGGACGTGTGCGCCGGATGCGGTCGGGGCGACGAGCACGGCGATGTCGCCCAGCGAATCATCGAGCCCGCCCGCGGTGTGCTCGAACGGCACGATCGTGTCGGCAGCGGTGGGCACGGGCGAGCCCGTCATGATGCGTGCGGCCTCGCCGGGGCGCAGATCGGGGTCGAGGGCGGTTCCGGCGGGCAGGTCGGCGATGACGCGCAACCGGCTCGGCTCGGCATCCGTGGCCGCTCGGACATCGGCGAAGCGCACCGCGAAACCGTCCATCGCGGAGTTCTCGAAGACGGGGATGTCGACACCGGCGTGCACCGGCGCGGCGGTCGTGCGGCCGGCCGCGGCCGACAGGGCGACCCGCTCAGCGGACAGGGGCGCCGCCTCGGCGAGCACGATCGCGAGCTGTTCCTCGACGGTGCGCATGCTCACGCGCTGCCCCTGCTCCACGCATCCATGCCGCCGGCGAGCACCACGACGTCGGCTCCCGCCGCGGCGAGGGCCCGGGCGGCGCGGTGCGCCCGCATCCCGGCCTTGCACACCAGTGCGTAGGGCCCCGCGCCGAGTGCGGCGGGGTTCTCGAGGACGACGGCCAGCGGCACGAGCTGCGCGCCGGGAACCGTGCCCAGGCTGGTCTCCTCGGGCTCGCGCACGTCCAGCACGACGACACCGGCGGCGCGGCGCGCATCGAACTCCGCGATGTCGATCTCGGCGATCTCCGGGAGCGGGTCGGGCGCCGGTGGCAGGCTCTGGGTGCTCGGGCGCAGCGGGACCTCGCGGACGCGGGCAGTGAGGGCGTCGACGAGCAGGATGCGGCCCAGCAGCGGCTCGCCGATACCCGTGAGGAGCTTGACGGCCTCGATCGCGAGCGCTCCGCCGACCTGCACGCACAGGGCCCCGAGGACGCCGACCTGCGAGCACGACGGCACCTCGCCCACCGTCTCGGGCGGGTACAGATCTGCGAGCACGACGGGGCCGACGTCGTTCGGGGGCGCCGACCAGAACACGGTCACCTGGCCTGAGAACTCCTGCACGGTCCCCCACACGAGAGGGATGCCGCGGCGCTCGCAGGCCGCCGCGACCGCCGCTCGGGTGGCGAAGGTGTCGCTGCCGTCGACGACGAGGTGTGCGTCGGCGAGCAGCTGCTCCGCGTTCGTCTCGTCGATGCGCGCCCGGATGCCGGTGACCACGGTGGCCGAGCCCAGGTCTTCGGCGGCGCGGCGGGCACTGTCGATCTTCGGGGCCCCCACGTCCCCGACGCGGTGGATCACCTGACGCTGCAGATTCGTCAGCTCGACCTCGTCGTCGTCGATGACGACGAGCTCGCCCACACCGGCGGCGGCCAACGCGAGAACGACGGGGGAGCCGAGTCCGCCGACGCCGATGACGGCGACGCGGCCGGCAGCGAGACGGCGTTGACCGAGCTCACCGAATCCGGCGAGGACGGCGTGGCGTGCGGTGCGGGCGCGCTCGGATTCCGACAGCGCGGCAACCGGCTCGACGAGCGCGGGCAGGGGCATGACCCCAGGGTAGCCGCGCCCGGCGGCGCCGGGACGATCGGACGGAAGACGGGGCGGCGAAAGGGAGACCGCCCGCGGAGCGCCGCTTTCCGGATGCCGACTGTCAGACTTGCCGGATGCGGATCGGAGAGCTGTCGGCGAGGACGGGCGCCTCCGTGCGGGCGCTTCGGTACTACGAGGAGCAGGGCTTGCTTCAGCCGCGACGCACCGCCGCCGGTCAGCGTGTCTACCGTCCCGATGACGAGCGCGTCGTCAGCACCATCCGGGACCTCTTCGGTGCGGGATTCTGCAGTTCCGTGATTGCGACCCTCCTGCCTGCCGTGAGCGAACCGGACGCGTCCGCGGCATCTGTCGAGGCGGTCTTCGATGCCGCCGAGGCGCGACTCGCGAGCGAGAGGCGACAGATCGAGCAGGAGATGGGCGCGCTTGCCGAGCTTCGCGCGAGATGGGGACTTGCCCCTCACGTGCGCGTCAGGGGTGAGGCTGGGAGTCATGACACATCCCCCTCGGCCGAAGCAGCTCCGTCTGATCATCGAGACCGACGACTTCGATGAGGCCCTGCGCTTCTACCGCGACATCCTGGGCATGCCCGAGCAGGTGGCCTTCGCGACGGACGGCGAGGACCGGGTCGCGATCCTCCACGCGGGCGTCGCGACGATCGAATTGGCCACCCGCGTCCACGCGAGGAACATCGACGCGGTCGAGGGCGTGCCGCCGGGGTCGGGCTCGCCGCTTCGCATGGCGCTCGAGGTCGAGGACATCGTGGACGCTGTCGCGCGGGTCGTCGACGACGGCGTGATCGTTCTCGCTGCGCCCACGCACACGCCCTTCCGGTCGCTCAACGCGCGCGTCCAGGGGCCGGCGGGGTGGCAGGTCACGCTCTTCCAGGAGTGTGAACCCCTCGAGCAACGCCGGAAGCGGCCCGGGTTCCTGACGGATGGTGAGCGCGAGCGGTCATCGGAGCCGTGAACAGCGTGGCTCTCCGTCGGAGTGCTCAGCCGGCGCGGCCACGCGGTTCGGGCAGCCTGATGGACACGTGGATGCGGAAAAACTGACGCGCAATGCCCGCAAGTGCGGCTATTGTCGCTGACATGCGCTCCTTCAAGGTGTCTCACGCCGCTCGGCTGCTCGGGGTCAGCGACGACACCGTGCGGCGGTGGATCGACCAGGGCATCCTGCCGACGACCGATACGAGTCCGGTCGAGATCCCCGGCACCGCGCTCGCCGTGCGCGCGAGCGAGCTCGCCGCCGCATCCGAGGATCCGAGCGACGTGCTCTCGAGTGCCCGCAACCGCTTCGTGGGCCTCGTGACCCGGGTGCAGATCGACGGGGTGATGGCGCAGGTCGACATCCAGGCGGGCCCTCACCGCGTCGTCTCGCTCATGACGGCCGAGTCGGCCAGGGACCTCGCGCTCGAGCCCGGGTCCCTCGCCGTCGCGGTCGTCAAGGCCACAACCGTCATCGTCGAGACCCCGAAGGACTGACATGCCCGCTCGCCGCCTCTCCCTGATCGGCGTGGTCGTCGCCGGCTCCTTGCTGCTCGCAGGCTGTGCCGGGACCGCTGAACCGGCATCCGCCCCGAGCGCATCCGCCGCCACGGAGCTGACCGGAACGCTCACGATCTCGGCCGCCGCATCCCTGAGCACAGCGTTCGATGAGATCGCCCAGGACTTCGAGGCGGAGTACCCGGGCGTGCAGATCCAGCCCATCTCGTACGACGGATCCTCGACCCTCGCGACACAGATCATCGGCGGTGCACCGGTCGACGTGTTCGCCTCGGCGGACGAGAACAACATGGACAAGGTGGTGGATGCGGGGCTCGCCGAAGGTCCGCAGGTGTTCGCCACCAACACGCTCGTGATCGCCGTGCCCCGGGGGAACCCTGCCGGCATCTCTTCGCTCGAGGACCTCGCCGAGCCCGGCGCGACCGTCGTCCTGTGCGCTCCGGAGGTGCCGTGCGGCGCCGCATCCCAGAAGCTGTTGACCGCGGCCGGCGTGACCGTGACCCCGGTCAGCGAGGAGCAGAACGTGACCGCGGTACTGACGAAGGTCGCCGCCGGTGAAGCCGACGCGGGCCTCGTCTACGCGACCGACGTCAAGGGCCGCGACGACGTGGACTCCCTCACTCCCGACGGGGCGGGAGCCGTCGTCAACCGGTACCCGATCGTCGCGTTGAACGACGCACCGGATGCGGCGGCCGCCGACGCCTTCGTCGCCTTCGTGCGCGGCGAGCGGGGTCAGGCTGTTCTGGCCGCGCACGGCTTCGGCGCACCGTGAGCGGTGCGCCCGGCGGCCACCTGCCGCGCTCCCTCGCACTGCCGGCGGCCGTGGGACTCGCATTCCTGCTGCTGCCCCTGCTCGCGCTCATCGCCCGCGTCGAGTGGACCACCTTCCTCTCCGACATCACGTCGCCGGCCGCGCTGAGTGCGCTCACGCTGTCGCTCGGCACGGGGGCCGTCGCCACGGCCCTCTGCGTCGTCGTCGGTGTACCGCTCGCGCTGCTCATCGCGCGTGCGGCGCCCCGCACCGCCGCCGTGCTGCGCGCGCTCGTGACGGTGCCTCTCGTGCTCCCGCCGATGGTGGGCGGCGTCGCCCTGCTGTACCTCTTCGGTCGCAACGGGGTGCTCGGCGATGCCCTCGGCGCGATCGGGGTGCGGGTGCCGTTCACGACGACGGCCGTCGTCATGGCGCAGGTCTTCGTGGCACTCCCGTTCCTCGTCCTCGCCGTGGAGGGGTCCCTGCGTGCCGTCGGCACGGGCTACGAGCGTGCTGCCGCATCCCTCGGTGCCGGCCGCTGGACGGTGCTGCGCCGCGTCACCCTTCCGCTGGCCGCTCCCGGGCTCGTCGCCGGCATCGTGCTCTGCTTCGCGCGGGCGATCGGCGAGTTCGGCGCGACGGCGCTGTTCGCGGGCAACGCCCCGGGGGTGACCCAGACCATGCCGCTCGCGATCTACACCGCGTTCAACGGGGCCGGCGTCTCACAGGGCGCCGCCGTCGCGCTGTCGCTGCTGCTGCTGGCGACCGCGGTGCTGGTTCTCCTGCTCGTGCGCGCCTGGCGTCCGGGGGCTGTGCGATGACCGCGGTGCACGCCCGCATCCACGTCTCGCGGGCGGGATTCGACCTGGACGTTCCCCTCTCGGTGGCGTCCGGCCAGACGATGGCGATCATGGGTCCGAGCGGCGCAGGCAAGTCCACGCTCCTGGACGCGCTCGCCGGTCTCGTGCCTCTGAGCGACGGCCGGATCGTCCTCGACGAGGACGAGGTCTCGACCCCGCGGTTCCAGGTCGCCCCGGCGCGCCGGGGCACGGTGCTGCTGGGCCAGGACCCCCACCTCTTCCCGCATCTGAGCGCTCGCGAGAACGTGGCATTCGGGCCCCGCGCGGCCGGGACGCCGGAGCGCGTGGCGCGGTCGCTGGCGCAGGACTGGCTGGGACGGGTGGGACTCGCGGATGTGGGCCGGCGACGACCCGCGGACCTCTCCGGAGGGCAGCAGCAGCGCGTCGCGATCGCGCGTGCGCTCGCCGCATCCCCTCGGCTCGTGCTGCTCGACGAGCCGCTGACCTCGCTCGATCCCGTGACGGCGGACGGGATCCGCGCGCTCCTGGGCGAACACCTCGTCGGCCGGACATGCGTTCTGGTCACGCACGACGCGGTGGACGCGGTGGCCTTCGCCGATCGGGTCGCGGTGGTGGAGGCGGGCCGGATCACGCAGGAGGGTCCGGTGCGCGACGTGCTCGGCGCCCCCGCGACGTCGTTCGTCGCGTCACTGGCCGGACTCAACCGCGTGGTGGGCGCCGCTGCAGCCGGCGGGGTGCGGGTCGACGGTGTCCTGATCGAGGGACGCGGTGACCTCGGCGGTGCGCCGGAGGGTGCGGCCGTGTTCCGCCCAGGGGATGTGCGGATCGTCGGCGACGGGACGCCCGGTGCGTGGTCGACCCGCATCGTGCGGGTCGAGCCCACGATCGCGGGCGCGCGCGTGCACACGTCGACGGACGGGATCGCCGTGGATGTGTCCCTGGACGAGCTCGCGGGCCACGGTCTGTCGGCGGGAGCGGAGGTCACGCTGTCCGTCGACCCCCGTCGCGTGCGCGTCGTCCCCGCCTGATCCGCGTGCCCTCATCCCCGCCGAGCGACAGGGGAGACGCCTGCCCGCGGGCGTACGGGAGGGCCGGGTACGCTCGGCGCATGGGAGTCATCCGTCCGTTCCGCCCGGGTGACGAGGACGCGCTGGCGGCGGTCTGTCTCGCGACGGCGGCCGCCGGCTCCAACGGTGCGGGCATCCTGACCGACGACGGTCTTTGGGCCGACCTCTACCTGTTGCCCTACCTCGACCGGCATCCCGACCTCGCCTTCGTCGCCGAGGACGCCGAGGCCCGGCCGGCGGGATACATCGTCGCGACCGACGACACGGTCGCTTTCGACGCATGGTTCGCGGAGCACTGGTGGCCGGCCCACCGTGCCCGCTATGCGCGCACCGACGCGAACGCCAGGCAGTGGGCGATCGTCGCGGAAGCGGATGCGCGCACCGAGAGCAGCGCGCTGCGGTCCACCCACCCCGCGCACCTGCACATCGATCTGCTGCCCGTGCTGCAGGGGCAGGGCACAGGGCGGCGCCTGGTCGACACGCTCGTCCAGGCGTTGCGCGAGCGCGGCGTGCGCGGCCTGCACCTGGGCGCGGACGCGCGCAACGCCGGAGCACTGGCGTTCTACGACCGTCTCGGGTTCGCTCGCGCCACGTCTCCCGAGGGTGCTCAGCTGTTCACCCTGGAGCTCTGAACCTCAGGCGGATGCGGCCAGCCGGCCGTTCTCCAGACGCACTTCCCGGTCGACGAGCCCCTCCGGGGGTGCCACGTGGGAGATCAGCACGACGGCGCGGTCGGCCTGAACCGCGCCGAGCAGGTCGCGCAGCAGCCGATCGGATGCCGCGGGATCCACGCCCGCGGTGGGCTCGTCGAGCACGAGCACGGGGAACCGCGCGAGCAATGCCCGCGCGAGCGCGATCCGCTGCGCCTGTCCGCCCGACACGAGCGCACCGCGCTCGCCGAGGTCGGCGTCGAGCCCGCCGCGCTCGCGCGCCCAGTCGGTGAGCCCGACGCGCCCCAGCACGTCCCACAGCTCCGCGTCGTCGGCGCTGTCGCGGGCGAAGAGCAGGTTCTGCCGGAGCGTCTCGTCGAAGAGATACGGGGACTGCTCGCAGAGACCGACCGTTCGGCGCAGGTCGTCGCCGGAGATGTCGCGCACCTCCAGGCCGCCGATGCGGTAGGAGCCCTCGTAGTCGAGGAAGCGCACGAGAACGTGCGCGAGAGTCGTCTTTCCCGCGCCGCTCGGGCCCGTCACGAGCACACGTTCACCGGGGCGTACGTCCAGGTCGATCTCCGTCAACCGGCCGGCGTCGTCGACCGATGCGGCTGCGGCGTCGTCCTGGAACGTCTGCGCGCCGAGGCGGTCGGGCCAGCGCGCAGAGACGCCCGAAAGACGCAGTCCGTCGCCGAGGGGCGGAGCATCTCCCGTCGCCGCCGGCTCGTCACGGGGGAGTCCCGCGGGAACCGCGTCGGGCACCGTCTCGGCCACGCGCTGGGCGGCCGTGCGAACCTGACGCCACGCGGCGAGGGCCAGCGGCACCGTCCCGAAGACCTCGAACACCGCCATCGGCAGGAGGACGACGACGGCCAGCGCCGGCCCGTCGAAACCGCCCTGTCCGAGCAGGGCGGCGCAGGCGAGGAGGGTGGCGAGCGAGGCGACCCCCGCCACGAGCGACACCGCTCCGGAGGTGAGCCCCTGTGCGCCCGCGCGGCGCACCGTAGCCCGGCGCAGCTGCTCGTCGGCGTCACGGATGCGGATGCGTGCCGCATCCGTCGCCTCGAACGCGGTGAGCACGTCGAGGGCGGTCAGCTGATCGAGAAGGGCGTCGGAGAGATGGGAGCGCAGCGGCGCGATCCGGCGCTCGGCCCGCGCGCCGGCGCGCCAGCCCACCCACGCGGCCAGAGCGAAGGCCGCCGCCAGGCACACGGCGAGCACCACGGCGGCGATCGGCTGCAGGAAGGCCGTGAACACGACGCTCGCGACGGAGGCGAGCGTGGCCGTCGCGAGGGGCATGACGACGCGCAGAGGGAGGTTCTGCAGTTCGTCGACGTCGTCGACGAGGCGGGACAGCAGCGCGCCGCGCCGGGTCGTCCCCAGCCCGTCAGGGGCGAGCGGCACGATGCGGCGCACGAGATCGGCACGCACGGTGGCGAGGCGGCCGAGCGCGGCATCATGTCCGCTCAGCCGCTCGAGGTAACGGAAGACGCCGCGGCCGAGGGCGAAGGCGCGGACCGCGACCACCACCGCGGTGATGTACATGACAGCGGGCTGCTCGGCGGAACGCGTGATGAGCCAGGCGCTGGCAGCCAGCAGAGCGATCGCGCTCACAGCCGTTCCGGTGCCGGCCGCGAGCGCCCACCAGAAGCTGCGCAGCGGCGGTTGCGCCGACCGCAGGACGTCCGAGGTTCTCATGCCGTGCCCCCCTCGCCGGCCGCATCCATCGCGGAACCGAGGACGGCAGCCGAGGAGACGGTGATGACGCGGTCGGCGATCGTCCGCGCCGTCGGCCGGTGCGAGACCAGCAGGACGGCAGCGCCTTCGGCGTCGGCCGCGCGGCGTACGGTCTGCCACAGAGCGGCCTCGGTGTGCGCGTCGAGGGCGCTCGTCGGCTCGTCCAGTGCGAGCACGGGCGTGCCGCGGCGCCGCATCCGGTACAGGGCGCGCGCCACCGCGACGCGTTGCGCCTGGCCGCCCGACAGTCCCGCCCCGGCGACGCCGAGCACCAGAGCGCCGTCGACATCCGCGACGGCGTCGGCCAGGCATCGTGCCACGAGAGCCTCGTCGGGACGCTCGTCGCCGAGGGCGACGTTCTCGGCCACGGAGCCGCTCACGAGGCCGGGTCGCTGACCCGCCCAGGCCAGGACGCCGCGCGCGGCCGCATCCGTCGCCGGCCTCCCGGCCACCTCGAGGCGACCCGTGTAGTCGGCGAAGCCGAGGAGGGCGGCGAGGATGCTCGACTTGCCCGCGCCACTGGGGCCTTCGAGCAGCACGACCTCTCCGGCCGACAGCTCCACGTCGATCGGGCCGATCTCACGATCCCCGCGCGGCACGCGCAGATCGTCCAGGCGAAGCAGGGGGCCGGCTGTCGGGGGCGGCGTCGCGGCGGGGGCGACGGATGCTGCCGGCGTCAGCGTGCGGGCGTCGTCCAGAGTCTGGAAGATCTCGTCGGTCGCGGCGACGCCCTCGGCCGCGGCGTGGAACTGCACACCCACCTGCCGCAGCGGCAGGTACGCCTCCGGGGCGAGCAGGAGCACGAACAGGCCCACCAGCAGCGGCATCTGTCCGCCCAGCAGACGGAAGCCGATCTCGACCGCGATGATCGCGACGGAGATGGACGCCAGGAACTCGAGCGCGAAGCCGGAAAGGAAAGAGACGCGCAGCACCGCCATGGTCTCGCGCTTGTAGTCGCCCGTGACGGTCTCGATGCTCCGCGCGGCGCGGTGCTGGCGTCCGAAGACCTTGAGCGTTCCGAGGCCCGCCACCGTGTCCGCGAAGCGGGATGCCAGATGCTGCAGCGTCCCGTACTGCCGGCGCTGCACGGTCTGTGTGGCCAGGCCGATCAGCACCATGAACAGCGGGATGAGGGGCATCGTGAGCACGACGATGAGGCCCGAGAGCGGGTCCGAGACGAGGATCGTGACGATCAGGACCGGCATTGTGATCGCGGTCGCGACCAGCTGTGGCAGGTAGCGGCCGAAGTAGGCGTCGAGCGCCTCGAGACCGTGGCCTGCCGTGACCGCGAGCGCCGCACTGTTGCGGCGGGAGAGCCACGCGGGGCCGAGCCGGTCGACGGCGGACACCAGGGCCGCGCGCAGCTGCAGTGACGCGCGCGCAGCGCCCACCGCCGAGGTGCGCTCGGATGCGGCGATCAGCAGCCCCCGCACGAGCGCGAGTGCCGCTGCGCCCCCGAGGGCCGGCAGGAGCGTCTCGACGGGCTCACCGGCGATGGCGCCGACCAGCGCCGTCGTCAGAAGCCAGGCGAAGCCGATGATCACGCCGGTCTGCGCCAGCACGATCGCGGCGGTGATCAGCAGGAAGTGGCGCGACGCGGAGCTGTATCGCAGCAGCCGCGGATCGATCGGGCGGTTCCTGCCCGACGCGCGGGTGGCGGCGTCCGTACTCACTCTTCGATCCTGCCTCATGTGCCGTCGGACCGGCCGATGCTCGCGAGCATCCGCCGGTCCGACGGGGTTTGTCTTCATCGGCTCCGAAGGGGAGGAGCGGATGAAGACGGTCAGTGGACGACCGCCGCGGCCTTCTCGATCCGGGAGCGCATGACGCGCTTGCGGAACACCCAGTACGTCCAGCCCTGGTAGAGCAGCACGAGCGGCAGGAAGACCACCGCGGCCCAGGTCATGATCGTCAGGGTGTAGTCGGTGCTCGAGGCGTTCTCGATCGTCAGCGTGCCCGCGGGATCCGTCGAGGACGGCATGACGTTCGGGAAGAGGGCGAGCCACAGCGTGAGCACGGCGAACGCCACGGTGCCCGCGCCGAAGGCGAACGCCCATCCCTCGCGGTCGGTCGCGTTGGCCAGCACCGAGGCGATCAGCAGCACGGCTGCGAGAACGGCGCAGACGATCACGAGCGGCAGCGCAGGAGCCTGGGCGCCGATCGCGTTCATGACGGTCCAGCCGAGGAACGCGGCGGCGACCACGACGGTCAGCAGTCCGGAGGTGCGCGCGAGCTTGCGGGCGTCGGTGCGCACCTGGCCGTCGGTCTTCAGCGCGACGAAGTACACGCCGTGCGTGAAGAAGAGCAGCAGCGTCGTGAGACCGCCGAGCAGGCCGTAGGGGTTCAGGAGCGTCAACAGCGAACCCGTGAACTCGTGGTGGGCGTCCAGAGGGACACCTTGCACGATGTTCGCGACAGCCACGCCCCACAGCAGCGCCGGAAGGGCGGAACCGACGACGATCATCGTGTCGAAGCCCTTCTTCCATCGCAGCGAGTCGCGCTGGTGGCGGTACTCGAAAGAGACGCCGCGGGCGATGAGGGCCAGCAGAATCAGCAGCAGCGGCAGGTAGAACCCGCTGAACAGCGTGGCGTACCACTCCGGGAAGGCCGCGAACAGGCACGCGCCGGCGACGATGACCCACGTCTCATTGAGGTCCCAGACGGGGCCGATCGTGTTGATGATCTGCCGGCGGCCGATGTCGTCCTTGCCGAGGAACGGCAGCGACATCCCGACGCCGAAGTCGAATCCGTCGAGCACGAAGTATCCGACGAACAGCACGCCGACGATGAAGAACCAGAGGTAAGCGAGATCCATGGCGAGCTCCTCAGTAGACCGTGGTCATGCGGTGGGCATCGTCGTCGGCGCTCTCGCCGTCGCCGGGTTCGGGGATCGGCTCGGGCCCCTTCCTCGCGGCCTTCAGGATGAGGCCGAACTCCACGACGGCCAGGGCCGCGTAGGTGAGGGTGAAGGCGATCAGCGAGATCAGGACGTTCCATCCTGGAACACTCGGCGAGACGCCGTCCTGGGTGAGCATGAGACCGAACACGATCCAGGGCTGACGTCCCATCTCGGTGAACAGCCAGCCGACGAGGCTGCCGAACATGGGAAGCGGTGCCGACCAGATCGCCACGCGCCACGCCCACTGCGGGACCGCGCGCTTCGCCTTCTTGCGGGTGAGCCAGAGGCCCACCACGGAGATCACCGCTGCGAGGCCGCCGAAGCCGATCATCCAGCGGAAGGACCAGTAGGTGATCCAGATCGTGGGGGCGAAGGGCAGGTCGCCGCCGAGCTGGTCGGCGAACACAGGCCAGTTCTGCGTGTACTCCGCGTTGAGGTTGTTGATGCCCTCCACGCAGCCGTCGAGCGTGTGCGTCGAGAGGAACGACAACAGGTACGGCACGCGCAGCGACCAGATCTCGCTCGTTCCGTCGGGGGTGCCGAGCGAGAAGATCGAGAACGAGGCGTCCGCGCCGCACGCCGTGTTGTAAAGCGCCTCCGCGGCCGCCATCTTCATCGGCTGGGTGGCGACCATCTGAAGGCCCAGGAGGTCGCCGGAGATGGCGGTGCCGGCGAAGGAGATGATGACCGTCCACATCCCGAAGCGCAGGGCGGGACGCATCGAGTCGAAGTGCTTGCCGCGGGCCAGATGCCAGGCGGCGACGGCGACCACGACGGTGGCCGCGAACATGATGGCCGCGAACATCGTGTGGGGGAAGGTCGCGAGCACGACGCGGTTGGTGAGCACGGCGAAGAAGTCCGTCATCTCGGCGCGCGTGCCGTCGGGGGACATGGTGTAGCCGACGGGGTTCTGCATGAAGGAGTTGGCGGCCAGGATGAAGTACGCCGACAGCGTCGCGCCGATCCAGGCGCACCAGATCGTGGCCAGGTGCAGACGCTTCGACAGGCGATCCCAGCCGAAGATCCACAACCCGATGAAGGTCGCCTCGAAGAAGAAGGCGAGCAGACCCTCGAAGGCGAGCGGAGCACCGAAGACATCGCCGACGAAGCGCGAGTACGCCGACCAGTTCATGCCGAACTGGAACTCCTGCACGATGCCGGTCACCACGCCCATGGCGAAGTTGATCAGGAAGATCTTGCCGAACAGCCGTGTCAGCTGGAGCCACTTGGTCTCGCCCGTGCGCACCCACCAGGTCTGGAAGATCGCGACGATCAGTCCCATGCCCAGCGTCAGCGGGACGAACAGGTAGTGGTACAGCGTGGTCAGACCGAATTGCCAGCGCGCGAGCGCGAGCGGATCAAGAAAGTCCATGAGCGTCCCCTTCAGAGCCCTCGCCTCGACTCCAGGCCGCGGGACCGGCCGGATGGGAGGTTGCGGCACAGTGTCGCAGTTCGAAATGAGATGGCCGCGGGGGGCGGCCGTGAATAATGGCGGGGACTTTCCACGCCGATCCGCGCCGGGGGGCCGCGCGCGGCACGTACCCTCGTGTCATGGGTGATCGAGCGGCGGAGGTGCGCGGATGACGGCGATTCCGCTCCAGCTGCGCCGCACGCCGCCCCCGGAGGCGGGGCAGCAGCGTCAGGGTGATCCGCTCGTCGACGTGTTCGGCCGGGTGCACCGGGACCTTCGCATCTCGCTGACCGACCGCTGCTCGTTGCGGTGCACGTACTGCATGCCCGAGCAGGGCAACGAGTGGCTCGCGCGCAACAGCATCCTGACGACGGACGAGATCGAACGCGTCGCCCGCATCGCCGCCGCCGACGGGATCAGCACCTTCCGGCTGACCGGCGGTGAGCCGCTCCTGCGCCGCGACATCGTGGACGTCGTGGCGCGCCTGGCGCGCATCGAATCCCCCGAGGGGCCGGTCGTGATCGCGATGACCACCAACGGGATCCGCCTTCCCGAGCTTCTGCCCGACCTCGTCGCGGCGGGGCTCAGCCGGTTGAACATCTCCATCGACACGCTGCGGCGCGATCGCTTCGCCGAGCTCACGCGTCGCGACCGACTCGACGAGGTGCGCGAGGCGATCGCCGCGGCCGCCGCATCCGGGCTCCGCCCGCTCAAGCTCAACGCCGTCGCGATGCGCGGAGTGAACGACGACGAACTGGTCGACCTGGTCGAGTTCGCCGTCGCGCATGACGCGCAGATGCGTTTCATCGAGCAGATGCCGCTGGATGCGGGTCACACCTGGGATCGTTCGCAGATGGTCACCCGCGAGGAGATCCTCGAAGCGCTCGGCCGCCGGTGGAAGCTGACCCCTGTCCCTGGCCGCGGCGGCGCACCCGCGGAGCGCTGGGCGCTGGACGCCGGCCCGCACACCGTGGGCGTCATCGCGTCGGTCACGGCGCCGTTCTGCGGCGACTGCGACCGGATGCGGCTGACCGCCGACGGGCAGCTGCGCAACTGCCTGTTCTCCACGACCGAGTACGACCTCGTGCCGCTGCTGCGCGGAGGCGCGTCCGACGCCCAGGTCGACGCCATGCTGCGGTCGTGCATCGCGGGCAAGCTCGCGGGGCACGCCATCGATGACCCCTCGTTCCTGCAGCCGTCGCGGGGAATGAACGCGATCGGCGGCTGAGGGCCGCTCGTTCATGCCGGTAGCGTCACCCGCTGCGCGAGCATCAGCTTGACGACGCAGTTGCGCGGGTCGCACGAGGCGGCCATCTTGTCCACCCGCAGCGGGCCTCCGGCCTCGGCGAGGACGCCGTCCATGAGACCCAGGTGCACATCGCACAGGGTCTCGCGGTGGTCGGGATCTGCGCCCGCGTTGGGGCAGGGGGAGATGTCGACGGTGAGCTCGGCTTCGTCGACGATCGGCTCGAAGCCGGCATCGCCGAGGTCTTCGACGAGGGCATCGATCTGGTGCACGGCGTCCGGGGTGAGCCCGGTGTCCGACACGTTCGTCCACGGCATGATGCGGCGCATGAGGTCGCCGCGCTGCGCCGCCTCGCGCACCTTGCGCTGCGAGATGACGCTGATGCCCTGACGGTCCGAGGTCGTGCTGTACAGCACGCGGGGGCGGCCCCGAGTGGTGCGGTGTTCGGTCTCGGCCACGATGTAGCCGCCGTCGAGCAGGCGCTGCAGGTGCTCGCGAACCGTGTTCGGGTGCAGCTCGGTCGCCTCGCACAGTTCGGCGACCGTGCGCTGTCCGCGCTTCTGCAGAACGTGGAGGATCTGGACGCGCGAGTAACTGGAGATCGCGCTGTAGCCGGGGCGGGTCATGTCTTCATTGTTCATGTTCTCGGATGAAATTGAAAGGTCAGACCACAACATTTCCGAGGTTCTACAGTCGAGGGCGCGCATTCGGGCGGTGAGCGTTGTGGATTATCCACGGCTCCCGCGGGAAAGCGCCGCGACCCGCCTCCCTCTGCAAGCGGAGCCCTGCGCCGCGGCGAGGGTGAGAGCATGTGTGCATGCCCGCATCCCGCACCGCCGTCATCTACAACCCGAGCAAGACGAAGCGCGACGATCTCGCGCGTGCGTGGGCCGGTGTCAGCGCCGAAGCCGAGCCCGAGTGGTTCGAGACGACCCCCGAGGATCCGGGGCAGGGCCCGGCACGCGCGGCGATCGAGGCCGGGTGTGATCTGGTGATCGCTGCGGGTGGCGACGGCACGGTGCGCGCCGTCGCCGAGGGGCTCGCCGGAACGGATGTCGCACTCGGCATCGTGCCCCGCGGGACCGGCAACCTGCTGGCACGCAACCTGGGCGTGCCGCTGCTGAGTCTTCCGGCCGCCATGCGCCGGGCGTTGACCTCGGAGTCGCGCTCGATGGACATCGGCTGGGTCGATCTGCGTCGGGAGAGCGGTACCGAGCGTCACGCCTTCGTCGTGATGGTCGGCTTCGGTCTGGACGCGCAGATGCTCGCCGAGACGGACGACGACCTGAAGTCGAAGGCGGGATGGCTCGCCTACGTGGCGGCGATGGGGCGCGCCCTGTCGTCATCGAGCGTGATCGATGTTCGCCTCGCGCTCGATGACGAGCCGGCGCAGAGCGTCGAGGCGCACACGCTGCTCGTGGGCAACTGCGGCGCCATCCAGGGCGGGGTCACCCTCTTCCCGGATGCTCAGCTGGATGACGGACTGCTCGATGTGCTCGTGATGAGCGCGGCCGGGGTCGGCGACTGGCTCGAGACGCTGCGCACCGCGATGTGGGACAACGGCATCCTCCGGCTGTTCGATCGCGAACGCTCGGCGACGAGCACGGAGTCGGCGCGGCACGCGCAGGCCCGGCGGTTGAGTGTCGAGCTGTCCGAGCCGTGCGCGTTCGAGATCGACGGCGAGGAGGTCGGCGAGGTGACCGGCTTCACGGTCAGCGTCGAGCCGGGAGCGCTGCGCGTCCGCTGAGCGGGCTCAGGCGATCTGCTCGCCGCACATGCCGCACACGCCATTGGCGTTCGCCTCGAGGAAGCAGGTGGGGCACACGGCGCGGACGCGCTCGGGGACCACGGGCTTCGGCGCGGCCTGGCGGGCGGGCGCGGCCTGCCGAGCGGTGCTGCGCTTCGCGCGTACCGCGGTCGCCGCGGGCGCGGGTGCGCGGGGCGGCTCGGGGCGGTGGTCGGCGCAGTAGAAGCGCACGAATCCGTCGTGGTTGTTGGGGTGGCGATGCTTGACGGCCCACAGTTCCGTGCGCTCCCGCGCGGGCGCGTCGGAGGGGCAGGAGGCGCAGCGTCCCGCATCGCCCGGGGCGATGTCGGCGACCAGCAGCGGTGTCTCGAAGGGGATGTTCTGCCGCCAGTCCGATGATGATGCGATCCTCACGTGGTCCTTCCTGGCGGGCGCGCTTCGGGTGCGCGGATCCTGCCCCTACAACGGTAGATCACCTGGCGGGGGCCGGGCGCCTCGGCCCCCGCCAGGGCGATCAGTTCGGGATCTCTTCGAGGGATGCCGGTGCGCGGGTCACGTGCAGTTCACTGATCCGGCGTCGATCGATCGCGCTCACGCGGATCGTCGCGCCGTCGAGATCGACGACATCGCCCACGCGGGCGAGGCGCCCGAGCCTCTCGACCACGTAGCCGGCGACCGTGTCGGCGCTGCCGCGGGGGATGGCGATGCCGGTCGCCTCTTCGAAGTCCTGCAGGTTGAGCCGGCCGTCGACGGTGCCGCCCTCGGCGCTGAGCGCTTCGGCGACCGCATCCGTGTCGTACTCGTCGAAGATCTCACCGACGACCTCCTCCACCAGGTCCTCGAGCGTGACGATGCCGTCCGTGCCGCCGTACTCGTCCACGACGACCGCGATGTGGTGCCCCTGTGCCCGCATCCCCGTGAGCGTGGGCAGGACGCGCGCAGAGGAGGGGAGGTACGGGATCTCGCGAGCGAGGGAGATCAGCTCGCCGTGGCCGGATGCGGACACCGCGTCGAAGATGTCGCGCACGTGCACGAACCCGACGATGTCGTCGATCGACGTGTCGATGACGGGATAACGCGAGTGCGGCAGCTCCTTCACGCGCGAGGCGGCCTGATCGATCGGCTCATGGGCATCGAGCGCGATCACCTCCGGGCGGGGTCGCATGACCTCGCTGATCTGGCGATCGCGCAGCGAGAGCACGTCGTCGAGGATGCGGCGCTCGTCCTCCGGCAAGCCCTCATGACTGGAGACGATGTCGCGCAGTTCCTCGTCGGTGAGCTCGTCGGCGGTCTTGTCCGGGTCGCCGCCGAGCAGCCGCACGAGGGCGTTCGTCGACACCGACAGCAGCCAGATGACGGGACGCATGAACCGTGCGAATCCGCCCAGGACCGGAGCGACGGCATAGGCGAACTGCGCGTTGCGCTGGATCGCGAGGCGCTTGGGCACGAGCTCGCCGAGCACCAGCGAGAGGTATGCGATCACCAGGGTGAGCACGATCGTCGCGACGGTCGCCGCGACGGACTCGGCGAGTCCGAGGGACACGAACAGCGGCGTCACCGATGGAGCGATGGACGAGGCGCCGTACGCGGCCGACGCGAAGCCGGCCACCGTCACGCCGATCTGGACGGCGGAAAGGAACGTGTTGGGGTTACGGGCGAGATCGGCCACCTTGCGACCGCGCTTGCCCCGCGCCGCGAGGGCATTGACCTGGCTCTCACGCAGGGTGACGAGGGCCATCTCCGTGGCGGCGAACACGCCGCCGATGAGGACGAAGACGATGACGAGGGCGATATTGAGAAGGAGGTCGCCGTTCAACGGCCGACCTCCTCGATGTGCAGGCAGACGCCCGGGGTCACCCGGGCGCGCGGACTATGACTGTCGGAGGAATCGGCAGAGTGCGTCATCGCACCAGCGTACGGCGACGGGCGGCCGCGATGCTCGGTGTTCGCCGAGAGAGGGCGGCGCGGCGGCGCTTGACAGAGCATGCGTTCGCGCTAACATCGACCACAAGTCATTGGTACCGCTAACACGCGACGTCGCGTGTCCGCATCCCGCTCGACGCCCCCGCATCCCGTGCGCGCGTTTGTGGCGTGCGCCGGTGACGACCTGATCAAGTCGAAGAACGAGTGAGTGGCCCATCGTCGGGTCACAGCAAAGGTGCACGATGCTCGCTGCGAACGCCGGCCCTCGACCCGACGTCGCGACCGCACGCGGCGGCAGCGCCCCTGTCGTCGGGAGGAGCGCGGCTGCGGCCGCCTCCCTCCCGGGCAATCTGGCGACCGGAGAGACCGGCCGTCCTGGAACTCGGCCGAGCGCTGTCGCCTCGCCGGAGATCGGAGACACATCATGAAGAAGGGCCTTCTCGCCCGGACCGCCGTCGGCCTGGTCGGCGGCGCACTCCTCATCGGCGCCGCGGGAGCGGCCGTCGCGGACGAGATCGGCAACGACGAGGTCGACGTCACCGTCGACATCGCGGCGCTGCCCGACGCCGGTGCGCTGACCTTGAGCGTCGCGCCCGGCTCCGCCGTGTTGACCGAGGGGGAGTCCGCCGACCCCGATCAGCGCGTCTTCGAAGGCACGCTTCCCACCGTGACCGTCACCGACGACCGCGACGCCATCCCGGCCGGCTCCGCATGGTACGTGACCGGCCAGGCGAGCGCGCTGGCATCAGGCGACTCCTCGATCGCCCCCGGCCATCTGGGCTGGAAGCCGAAGCTTCTGACCCAGAGCGCCGACGTCGCGGAAGGTCCGGACGTCGACACCGTGCTGGACGGCGGTCCCAACAACGTCGGCCTCGTGGATGCCGAGTTCCTCGCGATCGCCTTCGATGCCGAGAGCGCTGCCGGCACCTGGCAGGCCACTGCCGACCTGCTGCTCAAGACGCCGAAGAACGTCACGCCGGGCAGCTACTCGGGCACGATCACGCTCACCCTGTGGGAGGAGCTCTCCTGAGGACGCGTCTCCGCCTCGCGCACGCCCGACGCGGAGGAGTCGGTGACGGCTCCTCCGCCCCTTCCCCCAGGATGACCGCTGTGTTCCCACGCTTCCGTACCCCGCCGTCCGCGATCCGGGCGTCCGTGTTGTCCATGGCCGCTCTCGCGGCCGTGCTCGCGCCTCTCACCCCTCTCTCGGCTGCCGCGGCCGACGACGATCCCGTCCGATGGTCGGTCGCGCCCGCCGATGCCGCCGGAACGGATGGGCGGCGCGCCGTCGAACACGAGCTGGCGCCGGGGGAGAGCGTGGACGAGCATTTCGCGGTGCGCAACCTCAGCGAACAGGACATCACCTTCCGGATCACGGCGGCCGACGGCTTCTTCACGCAGACGGGCCGTTTCGACATCCTCGCGGATACGGCGGCGTCGACCGCGGCGGGCACGTGGATCACGGTGCCCGACGCCGTCACCGTGCCCGCGGGAGAGAGTGTCGTCGTCCCCTTCTCGCTCGCGGTGCCCGAGCGTGCGGAGCCCGGCGACTATGCGGCGGGCGTCACCGCATCCATCCTTTCGACGGGCAATGCGACGGGAGGGGCGAGCGTCGGGGTCGAGAGCAGGGTCGGCTTCCGGGTGCTGACGCGAGTGACGGGTGAGATCACGCCGGCAGCCTCGCTCGACGCGCTCGCCGGCGACTACCGCCTCTCATGGAACCCGCTGCGCCCAGGCGAGACGCAGATCTCGTTCGAGGTCGTGAACGAGGGGAACACGCGCCTCGCGGCTGCCGGCACGGTGGCGGTCGGCGGTCGGAGCGTCACCTTCCCCGCATCGGGCCAGCAGGCACAGGAGCTCCTGCCCGGTGATCGTCGCGAGATCACGGTCGCGGTCGACGACGTATGGCCCTGGGTGCTGCTGACCGCCACCGTGACCCTCGCGCCGGAGGTGCTCACCATCTCCGACACGGATGCGGCCATGGCACCGATTTCCGCCGACGTGGCGATCTGGGCGGTACCGTGGCCGCAGTTGGCGATCTTGCTGGGGGCGGGTCTCGTCGTCTGGGCTATCCTGTGGCGACGATCACGCTCCCGGAGACGGATCTCCGCCATGATCGACGACGCGCTCCGACGAGGGCGCGAAGAGGGACGCAACGAGATGACCGACCGGGTGGGAGCATCATGAAGCTCTGGGGCGCGCTGCTGACGACGGTCGTGAGCGCGTTCGCGGCTGCGGCGGCGGTGCCCGCCCACGCCGCTGACATCGACGCCGATCCCGGCAGCATCGGTGTCAGCGTCCAGATCACCCCGATCGAGTGCGCGAGCGGATGCGGAGCCGGGGTCGACGGTATCGGCTCCCTGGCCGCCAGCGGTCTGGCGCCGATGGAGCCGATCCTCTGGGCGGCGACCCTGCTCCTGGGGCTGGGGGCCGCCCTCGCCCTGCGCGCCACCGTCTCGCGCCACACGAAGCCGGCGCCCGCATCCGATTCCGGAGACGGTGCGTGTCAGAGCTGACGCGCGGCTGGCAGCGGCCCAGCATCTACGACGTCGCCAAACATGCGGGCGTGTCCCATATGACCGTCTCGCGGGTGCTCAACGACCATCCCAACATCCGCGACTCCACCCGTCAGCGCGTGCTGAAGGCGATCGAGGAGATGAACTACACCCGCAGCTCGATCGCGCGGGCGCTGGCCACGAGGCGGGCGATGCGCATCGGAGTGCTGGTCGACGGGCCGGTGCAGTTCGGTCCGAACAGCACGCTGCGCGCGCTGGAGGCCGCAGCCCGCGATGTCGGGTACGCGATCAGCGCGTTCTCGATCGACGACGACGATGACGCGCAGCTGGATGCCGGGGTGGTGGAGCTCGTCACACAGGGCGTGGACGCCCTGTGCGTCATCGCCCCCCGCGCATCGTCCCTCGAGCTGCTGCGACAGAAGAGCACGGGGCTGCCGACGATCGTCATCAAGGCGGAGTCCGACGATGTGTGGCATACGGCGGCCGTCGATCAGCGAAGCGGGGCGCGACTGGCGGTCGATCACCTGATCGAGCTCGGCCACAGACGCATCGCGCACCTCGCGGGACCGCTGGACTGGTACGACGCGAGGGAGCGCGAGCAGGGCTGGCGCGAATCGCTGGCCGCTGCCGGCCTCGAGGCCGGTGAGGCGATCATCGGCGACTGGACTTCGGACTACGGCTACGAGGTGGGCAAGGCGTTCGATCCCCGCAGCGCGACGGCCGTGTTCGCCGCGAACGACCAGATGGCGCTCGGTCTCGTGCACGGCCTGGTCGATAAGGGCTTGCGCGTGCCGGAGGACGTCAGTGTCGTCGGCTTCGACGACGTCCCGGATGCGAGGCACTTCCTGCCTCCGCTCACGACCGTCCGCCAGGACTTCTCGGCTCTGGGTGAGCTTGCGCTGCAACTCGTGATCGCTGCCATCGACGGCGAGGATCACACCCGGCACGATCGCATCGCGCCGGTCCTGGTCGTGCGTTCGTCCACGGCACCCGCGCCGCGCGACTGAGTCGCTGGCATGCGTTGTTAGGCGCAACAAATGTTCGCGGTAACGGAAAAATAACGAATCGCCACGAAAGAGTTGCGAAGTCGCATTGTTAGCGCGCACAATGTGGCTACCCGACGTTCCCGCTGGGGGCACACGGACCACCTCTTCGACGATGAGCGTCGGGGAGTCTCAAGGAGGAGATCACATGGCACACAACAAGCGCGCACTGGGCATGCTGGGATTCATCGGCGTGGGGGCTCTCGCGCTCGGTCTGGCCGGCTGCTCGAGCGGTGACGCAGAGGCCGGCGGCGACGCGACCGGCGGCAGCGGCAGCGGCGACCTCACCACGGTCGGCTTCGTCGCGGTGGGTCCCGAGGGCGGCTGGCGCAACGCCAACGAGCAGGCCATCAAGGACGCCTTCACCGAGGACGCCGGCTTCGAGCTCAAGTACGCCCCGGCTGCCAGCCCGAGCGACCAGAAGTCGCAGCTGGACGCCTTCTCGACGTTCGTCAACGACGAGGTCGACGTCATCCTGCTCACCGCCACCGAGGCGTCGGGCTGGGAGGACTCGCTCAAGCTCGCCAAGGAGGCCGAGATCCCGGTCATCCTGCTCGACCGCGGTGTCGACGCTCCCGAGGACCTCTACGTCACCCGCATCGCGCCCGACAACGTACAGGTGGCGAAGTCGGTCGGCGAGTGGGCGACCACCGCGTTCCCCGAGGGCGCCAACTACTTCGTCCTCGAGGGCGTTCCGGGTCTCTCGGTCGTCAACGAGCGTAATGAGGGCTTCGACGAGGCGATCGGCGGCGCGTCCGGCTGGAACAAGGTCGGCGCACAGACCGCCAACTGGAAAACGGACGAGGGCAAGTCGGTCATCGAGACCGTCCTGAAGGCCAACAACAACGACATCCAGTTCATCTTCGCTCAGAACGACGAGATGGGCATCGGCGCTGCGCAGGCCGTGACGGCGGCGGGCCTCAAGCCCGGCACCGACGTGAAGATCGCCACGATCGACGGCACCAAGGGCGCGCTCGAGGCTCTCTCGAAGGGCGACCTGAGCTTCGTCGCTCAGTACAACCCGTTCTTCGGCACCGACGCCGTCGACGCTGTGAAGAAGGCCCTCGCGGGCGACAAGGTCGACTCGACCATCATCGTCAAGAGCGCCACGTTCGACTCGCCGGAGGCGGCGGACAAGGCGCTCGCCGACGGCCTCGCCTTCTGAGCGCCGGAAGCACGCACTAAACCGCGCCGGCAGGCAGAGCGGGGATCGCCCCGGGCGATCCCCGCTCTCCGTCCGGCCCCCAAGGGCATCAGCCCCGTAGCGAGGAAGCTCGTCAGTGATGACCGAATCACCCCCGATCGTCGAAGTCCGCGGCGCATCGATCACCTTCCCCGGCGTCAAAGCCCTCGACGCCGTGAACTTCCGACTTCTCCCCGGAGAAGTCCACACCCTGATGGGTGAGAACGGCGCAGGCAAGTCCACGCTGATCAAGGCGTTGACCGGCGTGTACCAGATCGACTCGGGATCGATCCTCGTGGGCGGCGTCGAGCGGCGCCTGACCGGTACCAAGTCGGCGCAGGACGCCGGGATCTCGACGGTCTACCAAGAGGTCAACCTCTGCACGAACCTCACGATCGGCGAGAACGTCATGCTGGGCCACGAGGTGCGCGGCCCGCTCGGTATCAACTGGCGCAAGACGCACGCCCGGGCCGCCGAGGCGCTCTCGCGCATGGGTCTCGGTCATCTCGACCCCCGCGCCCCCTTGGCCTCCATCTCGATCGCCCTGCAGCAGCTCGTGGCCATCAGTCGCGCGATGGTCACCGAATCGAAGGTGCTCATCCTCGACGAGCCGACCTCGAGCCTGGACTCCGCCGAGGTCGAGGTCCTCTTCGGCGTCATCCGCAATCTCCGCGACCAGGGCGTCGCCATCCTCTTCGTCTCGCACTTCCTCGACCAGGTCTACGCGATCAGCGATCGCATCACGGTTCTGCGCAACGGGGCGTTCGTGGGGGAGTACCTCACCCACGAGCTCGACCGCACGCAGCTCATCTCGAAGATGATCGGCAAGGACCTCGACGCGCTTCGGGCCCTCGGCTCCAACCGTCAGGTCGACGAGCGCGACCGCACGGACACCCCCGTCTACAGCGCGCAGGGGCTGGGTCGCAAGGGTGCGCTGAACCCGACCGACATCGAGATCCACCGGGGCGAGGTCGTCGGCTTCGCAGGTCTCCTCGGTGCCGGCCGCACCGAACTCGCCCGGCTCATCGTGGGCGCCGACCGTGCCGATTCCGGCACCGTGCGCATCCGGGGCAAGAAGGCCAACATCGCCTCGCCCGTCGCGGGCCTCGCCAACCGGATCGCCTACTCGACCGAGAACCGCCGTGACGACGGGATCATCGGCGACCTGAGCGTCCGCGAGAACATCATGCTCGCGCTGCAGGCGAAGCGGGGCTGGTTGCGTCGCGTACCCGCCCGCGAGGTCGACGCGCTGGTCAAGACCTACATGGAGCGCTTCAGCGTGCGGCCGAACGACCCCGACCGGCCGATCCGGCTGCTCTCGGGCGGCAACCAGCAGAAGGTTCTCCTCGGCCGCTGGCTGGCCACGGAGCCCGAGCTGCTGCTGCTGGACGAGCCGACCCGCGGTATCGACGTCGGCGCAAAGGCCGACATCCAGGAGACCGTCGCCGAGCTCGCCGAGGGCGGCATGGGCGTCGTCTTCATCTCCTCCGAGTTGGAGGAGGTCGTCCGCCTGTCCGAGCGCATCGTCATCCTCAAGGACCACGACAAGATCGGCGAGGTCGTCAACGGACCCGACGTGACGGCCGAGCGCATCGTCTCGATCATCGCCGCCGAAACGGAAGAGAAGGCGGAGGCCCAGACCGAGGCGCTCGCCGAAGGAGAGCTCTCATGACGTCCTTCCTGAAGACGCTCGTGCGCACGCCCTGGTTCTGGGGCATCGTCGGCATCGTCCTGCTGCTCACGCTCAACGTCATCAAAGACCCGACCTACCTGTCGGTCGGCATCAACCCGACGACCGGGATGCTGGCGGGCAACCTCCTCGACATCCTGCGCGTGTCGGCCCCGATCATCATGATTGCCCTCGGCATGACCTTCGTCATCGCGACCAAGGGCATCGACCTCTCGGTGGGCTCCATCATGGCCGTCGGCGGCGCCGCGGCCATGGAGAGCCTGTCCGCGGCCGGTGCGCCGACCTCGGTGGGCGCCATGCTGACGGCGATCGGCATCGCACTCCTGCTGGGTGCCGTCCTCGGTCTCGTCAACGGCCTGCTCGTGTCCGTCATCGGACTTCAGCCCTTCATCAGCACGCTCGTGATGATGCTCGCCGGGCGCGGTATCGCCCGCGTCATCACCGGCGGCCAGAACACCAACGCCACCAACGAGCCGTTCCGCCAGATCGCGAACGGGCAGATCCTCGGACTGCCGATCAGCTTCGTCGCGGCGATCGTGATCGTGGTCCTCGTCTCGGTCATCATGCGGCGCACGGCGCTGGGGCTCATGATCGAGTCGATCGGCGTGAACCCCGCAGCCAGCCGTCTCGCGGGCATCCGGCCGCGGCCCATCCTCATCGCGGTGTACATCCTCTCGGGCGTCCTGGCGGCCACGGGCGGCCTGTTCACCGTCTCGGAGGTCATGACCGTCGACGTCTCGGGCACGGGCTACCAGATGGAGCTCGACGCGATCCTCGCGGTCGTGATCGGAGGGACGTCGCTGGCCGGCGGCAAGTTCTCGATCCTCGGCTCCACGGTCGGCGCCCTGCTGATCGCGACGCTCAACAAGACGGTCCTCTTCCTCGGGATCTCGGCCGCCGCGACGCCCGCCTTCAAGGCGATCGTCATCGTGGTGCTGGTTCTCCTGCAGTCCGAGCGGGTGCGGGGCTACGTCCTGCGTCTCGGGCGCACCCGTTCCCGAAAGGAGGCCGTCGCGTGAGCGCGTCCGTCTCGACCTCGTCCATCGACCTCGACAAGGTCCCCTCCCGCGGGTTCGCCCGCATCTGGGGGCGCAGCCAGTCGGCGATCCCGTCTCTCGCGGCGGTCCTGCTGCTGATCGCCATGCTCGTGTACGCGGAGCTCGCCTACGGCCGCGTGTTCCACATGGGCACGATGTCGAGCCTGCTCGTCAGCTTCGCACCGACGATCATCCTCGCCGTCGGGATGACGATCGTCATCCTCTCGGGCGGGATCGACCTCTCGGTCGGCGCCGTCGTGGCCTTCACCTCGGTCGCCGGCGTCATGCTGATGAACATCGGCGTGAACGGATGGCTCGCGATCGTGCTCATGATCGTCTTCGGCGCGTTGTTCGGCCTCATCTCCGGAGTGCTCATCCAGTACTTCAATGTGCAGCCGTTCATCGCGACGCTGGCCATGATGTTCCTGGCTCGCGGGCTGGCGTCGATCCTGTCGACGGTGCCCGTCCAGGCGCCCGACGACTCGCCGATCCTGCTGCTGGCGACCGACTTCAAGCTCATCGACGGCCCCAAGGTGAACGACCTCGTGCTCACGCCCGGGTTCTTCATCGCCGTGCTCGTCGTGATCGGTGCGTTCTTCTTCCTGCACCGCACCCGCTCCGGACGCACGATCTACGGCATCGGCGGTGCCGAATCTTCGGCGCAGCTGATGGGTCTCCCGGTCGCACGCACCCGGGTGTCGATCTACATCATCAGCGGTGCGCTGGCGGGCCTCGCCGCCGTCGTCTACACGGCCGAGGTGGGCGGCAAGGCGCAGAACGTCACCGCGATCGGCTGGGAGCTCGACGCGATCGCGGCCGTCGTCATCGGCGGCACGCTGCTGACCGGCGGCGCGGGCTACGTGCTCGGCTCGGTCGTCGGATCGCTCGTGCTCGCGACCCTCTGGATGATCATCACGAAGGACGGCACCATCCGTCCCGAGTACCTCACGATCATCACCGGCGGCATCCTCCTCGTCTTCGTGCTCCTGCAGCGTGTGCTGACGGCCAGACGACGCAGATGAACCCCGGCACGGCGTCGGGGCGGGCACAGCGTCCGCTCCGGCGCCGTGCCGCGCCCGCACGCGGGCGGATCCACAACTGAACACCGCATCCGATGCGACGTCGGCTGTCACACGGCCCGGTCGCTCGAGACGAACAGGACTCTCGATGACGAGAAACTCCCCGCCCGTATCCGTCACCCCGACACGGCGCCGCCGGCGCGCCCGCGCGTTCGCCGCATCCGTTCTGGGCGCAGCGCTCACCGTCACCGGTCTCGGCGTCCCCCTCGCCGCGCAGGCCGCCGACATCCCGGCCCCCACGGCCCACTACGACATGTCCCACCAGGGCCAGACCCTGATCGATGTGTCGGGCAACGGGCGCAACGCCACGCTCACCGGCTTCACCGACGCGTCGTTCGCGGATGCGGCGGGCGACGCCGTGCTGCGCTTCCGCGCCGATGGATACGCATCGCTGCCCAAGGGGCTCGTGACCGGCACCGACAACGACTTCACCGTCGAATACACCGTGGCCACGCAGACCTCAGCGAACCACTTCGGCTGGGTCATCGGCGACGGCGTGGGTCCGTGGAACACGACCCAGCTCGGCAACCACATCTTCCTGAGCCCGCGTTCGTCGCAGGGCGGATACGTCAACCAGGCGCTCGCCGCGATCCGCGTGAAATCCGGGAGCGACAACGGCGAGACACGGATGCCGGCCGGCGGCGGTCTGAACCCCGGGTTCACGACCCTCACCATGGTGGGCCAGGGCAACACGCTGACCCTGTACCGCGACGGTGCCGTCATCTCGACGCTCACCCACACCCGCTCCCTCAGCTCGATCATCCCGAGCGGCAACGTCCTGGGGTATCTCGGACGCTCGCTGTACCAGGGCGACGCGCTGCTGCGCGCCGACGTCTCTGACGTGAAGTTCTGGGACTCGGCCCTCACCGCGGACGACGTGCGTGCCAGCATGCCGACGGCTCAGGCGAAGAGCGCGGCCACCGCCGCGCTGCTCCGCGGCGATGTGCTCGCAACGATGCTGGGGGCCAACCCCTCGCTCGACCGGGTGTCGACGAACCTGACGCTCGCGGGCACGGTCAACGGCGTCGCGCTCACCTGGGCCTCCTCCTCGCCCCAGACCGTGTCCACGGCCGGCGTCGTCTCGCGCTCCATCGCCCAGGACACTCCCGTCACCCTGACGGCCACGAGCTCGCTGGGCACGCTGACCTTCGACGTCACCGTCGTCGCTCCGTCCGTGTCGAGCGATCTCGACGCGATCGTGCTGGCGACGCGCACCACCGAGAACCTGCCGCTGGCGACGAAGGGCGCCGTCAACGGCGCCTCCATCACCTGGTCCTCGTCCGACCCGGACCTGGTGACCGCTACGGATCCGGCCTACACGGCGCCGGCGGCGGGCTCGTCGGACCCGTTCGCGGGTGGCGGCATCGTCTCGCGGCCGGCATACGGCGCTGGTGATCGCAACGTCACGCTCACCGCGACGGCCACGCTCAACGGACGCTCTGCCGAGCGCACGTTCGAGGTCACCGTCGCCGAGCACGGACGGTGGGCACCGGATGCCGGTTACGCGGCGGCGTACTTCAGATCCGACGGCGACGAGAAGATCTATCAGGCCGCCACGAGCGGGAACGACTTCTTCACCTTCTCCGCGGTCAACGGCGGTAACCCGGTCATCACCTCGACGACCGACACGAAGGGCCTGCGCGACCCGTACGTGCTGCGCTCCAAGGACGGCGACAAGTACTACATGGTCGCCACCGACCTCTGCATCAGCTGCGGCACGGGCTGGGGTCCCGCCCAGTCCGAGGGCAGCTTGAAGATCGAGGTGTGGGAGTCGACGGACATGGTGCACTGGAAGCGCACCAACGACGCGAACACGGGCATCACGGTGAACCAGCCGGCCGCAGGCATGACGTGGGCCCCGGAGGCCTACTGGGACGACGAGCTGCAGTCCTACGTGGTGCACTTCTCGTCGCGGCTGTACTCGGATGCGTCGAAGACCAACAACGACAACCTGCATGCCCGTGTCTTCACCGTCTTGACCCGCGATTTCCGCACCTTCACGTACCCGCCCGCCGAGTGGCAGAACACCGGTTACGCGCGGATCGACTCGACGGTGCAGAAGATCGGGGACTACTACTACCGGTTCACGAAGAACGAAGACGGCGGTGCCGCGGACGGCCTCGAGCGCGGAAAGGACATCTTCCTGGAGCGTTCGAAGGTGCTCACCGCGAAGACCACCCGTTCGGACTGGAACGCGAACCCCGAGACAGGCTGGCAGTTGATCGACACCGCCATGACCAGTCTCGAGACCGGGCAAGCGGGTGAGGGGCCGCAGATCGTCAAGCTCAACGACGGCGACCCCAACAACACCGCGGACGATGACGGCTACGTCTTCCTCGTCGACAACTACGGCTCCGGCGGCTACCGCGCGTTCGTCACGACCGGTGACGAGATCGCGAGCAGCAACCGGGACGACCGCCTCTCGCGCCGGGCGGACTGGAACGTGCGACCGGTGGGCGGCCTGCCCGCAAGCCCCCGGCACGGCTCCTTCGTCAACGTGTCGCAGGCCGTCCTGACGGCTCTGCACGGATGGACGGATGTGGCCGCCGTCGCCTCGACCACGACCCTCACCGCCTCCGGCCGCACCGCCACCGCGCACGTCGTCGCCGCGGACGCCGGTCAGGTCGCCGGCACGGTGACCTTCGCCGGCGGGGGCTGGAGCCAGAGCGCGAGCCTCGCGGACGGCGTGGCCTCGATCGAGGTTCCCGCCCAGGTCGGCGCCGTGACCGCCACCTACGACGGCTACCGGGATTCACGGGTGAGCGTGTCGAGCTCGGCGACGGTCACGCTCGGTGTCGCGTTCGCCACCACGGTCGGCGCGAAGTGCCTGGCCGGGAAGGTCGTGCACTCCGTCGCGGTCGTCAGCGCCGATCCGTCGACGATCACGACGACGATCGTCGGTGCCTACGGCAGCAAGGTGCTGACGCTGGCCCCCGGCGCCTCGGCATCGGCAGCCTTCACGACGCGGCTGGCGGCGACGCCCGCGCAGACCGTGACGGTGACGGCGAGAGCCGCCGACGGGCGCACGACGACGCAGAGCGCTGTCGTGCCGTCGACCACCTGCGGCTAGAGGCGGTCCTACACCACCGGGGCCGGGCCGGCACACAGCTGGCCCGGCCCCGGTGCATGTGCGCAGGATGGTGGGGAGCCTCGACCGACAGGAGCACGCATGAGCGCCGACGACATCGACATCCACCCGATCTCGCCCGAGGATGCGGGAGAGGTGCTGACCCTGCAGCGTGCCGCCTTCGTACAGGAGGCGCTGATCTACCGCGACGTCGACATGCCCGTGTTCACCCAGACGCTCGAGGAGGTCGCCTACGAGCTGCGGGACAATCTCGGCCAGGTGGCACGGCGGGCCGGGAGGATGGTCGGCGCGGTCCGGGCGCGCATCGACGGCGACGTTCTGCTGGTCGGGAGGCTCGCGATCGCGCCTGACCAGCAGGGTGAGGGCATCGGGTCCGCGTTGCTGGACGCGGTCGAGGCGCGTGCTCGCGAGGTGGGCGCCCGCACCGCGGAGCTGTTCACCGGCCGGCTGAGCGAGGCCAACATCCGCCTGTACGAGCGACAGGGATACGTGGTCGCGGAGGCCGCCGGCGGCGCCGGAGGCGCCGACGAGGTCTTCCTGCGCAAGGACCTCGCCGAGTCCGGTGCCGCCGACGACTGACCGTCAGATGGTGGCGACCGATCCCGAGTCCACGCGGTAGTTCGACCCGTTGACGAAGGAGGCGCGCGCCGAGCAGAGGAAGGCGATCACCGATGCGACCTCTTCCGGCTCGCCGCGGCGGCCGAGCTCCATGTACGGCCGCTCCTGGTCGAGGAACGAGGCGATCGCTTCGTCGAACGACTCTCCCCGTTCCTTCGAGCGCTTCTCCATCATCGCGTCGGTCATGGGCGTGTGGATGAAGGCGGGGGAGACGGCGTTGACCAGCAGCCCTTCGGACGCGTAACTGCGCGAGAGTCCCTTCGCGAGCGCGAGGATGCCGGCCTTCGCCGCGCAGTAGGGCAGCTCGTCGTCGTAGGGCTGCACAGCATCCTCGGAGGCGAGGAGCACCAGGCGCCCCCATCCGCCGGAGCGCAGATCCGTCAGGAACTCCCGGATCACTCGGACCGGTCCGAGCAGATCGGTCTCGATCGTCGACGTCCAGCCCTCGTCGTCGATCTCGTGGAACAGGCCCTGCGCCCCGGTGATGCCCGCCGACTGCACCAGGATGTCGATGGCGCCCACCGCATCCGTCGTCTTGCGATGCAGCTCGGCCACGGATGCGAGGTCGGTGATGTCGGCCGCGAACGCGTGGAGCCGGCCTTCGGGTGCGTCCAGCTCGGCGGCCGACTTCTCCAGCTTGTCCGCATCGCGGTCGGTGAGCACGACCGTCACTCCCTCAGCGAGGAGCAGCTTTGCGGTCTCGAAGCCGATACCCGAGTCGCCCCCGGTGATGAGAGCCTTCTTGCCTGCGATGCCGAGATCCATGTCGGTGTCCTTTCATTCGCCGTCGGACGGGATCGGTCCGAACGTGTGTGCCGGGCGCCCTTCGGCGTCCGTGTCGACCACGAAGATCGATCCGCTGAGGGGAGCAGTCGCGAGCTGCTGCTCGGTGAGCTGTTCGCGAGCGGTCCCCACGAACAGCAGATTCCGCGCCGGCCCGCCGAAGGCGACGGAGGTCACCTGCGGCGCGGGGATCGAGATGCGGGCCTCGATGCGTCCGTCGGGAGTCCACCGCACGACCTGCCCTGCGCCGTACACGCCGTTCCAGAATCGTCCGTCGGTGTCGAGCGCGAGGCCGTCGGAGTCCTCGCCGGTCAAGAACGGCGTCAGCTCGCCGAGCGCCTCGGGATCCGGGGAGTACGCGCCCCGGTAGACGGTCCGGGTGGCCGTGTCGGTGACGTACATCGTCTGCCCGTCGTCGGACCATTCGAAGCCGTTGGCGACACCGAACCCGCCGCGCAGGACCCGCACGGAGCCCGTCGGCTCGACGAGGTAGAGCCCCGCATCGGGTGCGCCGGTGGTCACGTTCATCGCTCCCACCACGAAACGCCCGAACGGGTCGACCTTGGCCTCGTTGCTGCGGATTCCCGCGTGCGCGTGAGGCAGCAGGGCCACGGTCCGCCGGATGGTGCCGCCCGCATCCAGCAGCACGACGCGATCCTTCAATGCGGCGACGAACCCACCGGATGCGGCGGGCTGCACGGCGCTGACGGGTGCGGGCAGTCGCATGACCGTATCGCGGGAGCCATCGTGCGGGTCGTCCAGTCGGGCGCGGTGCATCGTGCCCCGCGTGATATCGACCCAGACGAGTTCGTCACTGCGGTCGTCCCAGAAGATGCTCTCGACGAGGATCGCGTCGAGCCTGCGGAAGAGGCGGGGCTCAGCGCCCATCGAGCTCCTCCTCGGGGACGAGGTCGCGGATCGTCAGTGCGGCGCCGATCACGGCCAGGTGGCTGAGCGCCTGGGGGAGGTTGCCCCACGACGAGCCGTCGTGCTCCGAGATCATCTCGGCGTATATGCCGACGTCGTTGGCGCGGGCGACCAGGTCGTCCATGGCCGCGACGGCTTCGTCGTGACGTCCCACGCACGCGAGCGCCCCGGCACGCCAGAACGCGGAGGCGACGAACGTGTGCTCCTCCTGGTCCATCCCCGTGTACCGGTAGAGCAGGTCTCCGGCGCCGAGCCGGTCGGTGAGCACATCGATCGTCCGTGACATCCGCTCGCCGCGATCGAATCCGCTCTCGGCGTGCAGGAGCACCGAGGTGTCGACATCCGTCGAGCCCGGATGCATGACGTACGCCCCGATCTCCTCCGACCAGCCGTGCTCGGCGATCCACGCCGCGATGCGGTCGCGCTCGGAGGTCCAACGTTCGGCGCTGCCGGGGATCGCGCCCGCCTCGGCCAGCACGACCGCGTCGCGCAGCGCCTGCCAGCAGCCCATCTTCGACGAGGTGTAGTGACGGATCTCGGGGAGCTCCCACATCCCGGAGTCCGGTTTGCGCCATTCGTCGCACGTGCGGTCGGCCATGGCGGCGAGCATGCGGCCGGTGGCGACATCCAGCACGTTGCCCGCATCCACGTACGTGCGGCAGATGGCGAAGAGATCGCCGTAGACGCCCAGTTGGAGCTGTCCGTGTGCCGGGTTGCCGGTCACCACGGGCCCGATCCCACGCCAGCCCGGCGCCTCGTGCTCGGTGACGTTCTGCGCGAGCGTGCCGCGCAGCGTGTACAGCACGTGCAGGTCGGGCCCGTTGTCGCGGATGGTGCGCAGCAGCCACGAGATCGCGGCGTGCGTCTCCTCTCGGAGGCCGAAGCGCACGAGCGCGTGCGCGGTGTAGGCGAGATCGCGCACCCACGCGAACCGGTAGTCCCAGTTCTTGCCTCCCCGCGGGTTCTCCGGCAGCGACGTGGTCGCGGCGGCGGCGATGGCTCCGGTGGGGGAGTAGACCAGCAGCTTCAGGGCGAGCGCACTGCGCTGGACGGTGGCCGCCCACGGGCCGTCGTAGCCGAACTCCCGCGACCAGGCGCGCCATCCCTCGATCGTGCGATCGATGCTGCGGTCGACGTTCTCCGGATGCGGCAGGTGCAGCGGTTCGCCGTCGGTCGCGACCACCACGAGCAGGTGGCGCGACTCCGGCGAGGTCGTGAAGGACCCCTCGACCCGCGGACCCGCGCCATCATCGACCGTGGTCGGCGTGCCGTGATCCTTCCCCACCACGGCCAGAGACGTCTCGCCGACACGGAGGATGGTGGCGCCGTCGCGCTGCTCCGCCCAGGGCGCCGCCGTGTTGAGACGGGTGCCCGGCTGCACGCGCCAGGTGAAGGCGACATGGCCGTCGATGCCCTCCACGCGCCTCGCCAGCTCCGCCCAGGGAAGACGTCCCGCGACGCCCGTCACCATCGCGTCCGTCAGGCGCGCGGTGCCCGTCGCAGTGATGAAGGTCGTCTGCAGCACGTTCGTGCGTGCGACGTAGCGGCGACGCACCTCGAACTCGCCCACCGGGGTGATCTCGAGGCATCCGCCGTTGTCGGCGTCGAGGATGCGCGCGAAGACCGGCACGGAGTCGAGGTTGGGAACCGGCAGCCAATCGATGCTGCCGCGCCGGTCGACGAGAGCGATCGTCCGGCCGTCGCCGATCGCGGCGTAGGACGAGAGGTCGGAAGAGGGCCGGGGCACGGCAGCCACGCTAAGCGGCCTCCCGTTCCGCGGGGGCAGGGTTGCACGCGGCGCGCGGGCGGGTTAAGCGCCGTCGGACGCGCGGGTGCTAGCAACCCGCGGCGGGGCGGACAACCCCCGCCGGCGCGCGCCGCGTGGGGGTTAGCGTCGCACCCGTCAGACACCGAGCGACGGGCACGACCCGTCCTCGACGACGAAGGAGGACGACATGGCCGCCACGAACGCATCGAGCACAACGCGCAACCGCCGCCGCCCCGCGAAGGGCGGAGCAGGAGCCGGACTCACCGAGGAACAGAACGCGGAGAGCGGCTTCACCGCATCCCAGGAGCTCAGCGACAACCTGCAGAAGGTGCTCGTCGACCTGATCGAGCTGTCGCTGCAGGGCAAGCAGGCGCACTGGAACGTGGTCGGCCGCAACTTCCGCGACACCCACCTGCAGCTGGACGAGGTGATCGACGCCGCCCGCGAGTTCAGCGACACCGTCGCCGAGCGGATGCGGGCGCTGCACGCGCTCCCGGACGGCCGCAGCGACACGGTCGCCGAGACCACCACGCTGCCGGAGTTCCCGCAGGGTGAGATCGACACGAGCGAGGTCATCGATCTGATCACCGAGCGTCTGGAAGCCACGATCGGCACGTGCCGCGACGTGCACGACGAGGTGGACGACGAGGACCCGACGAGCGCCGACATCCTGCATGCCGTCCTCGAGCGCCTCGAGCAGCTCGCGTGGATGGTCAGTGCCGAGAACCGCGCGCCTGCGGCGCGCTGAGAGGAGCGGCACGATGAGCATGTACGACGCGCAGGATCCGACCACACAGTTCCCCCGCCCGCCTTTCCCTCCCCAGCAGCAGAGCGCGCCGGGAGACATCCACGAGATGGACCCTGCGCCCGACCACGGCGAGACCAGCTATATCGGCTTCGGGCGACTGCCCGGGCGCAAGGCGCTCGTGACCGGCGCCGACTCCGGCATCGGTCGCGCGGTGGCCATCGCCTACGCCCGGGAGGGTGCGGATGTGGCGCTCAGCTATCTGCCCGAGGAACAGTCGCAGGCGGAGGAGGTCGCCGCGCTCATCGAGAAGGAGGGCCGCAAGGCCGTGCTCCTGCCTGGCGACCTCCAGCAGGAGCAGACCAACGTCGATGTCGTGGAGCGCGCCGTCAAGGAGCTCGGGGGCCTCGACATCCTCGTGATCAACGCCGGAACGATGCCGACCGTCGACAGCATCGACGACTTCGAGACGCACACTCTCGACCATGTCGTGAAGGCGAACATCTATCCGCTGTTCTGGCTCACCAAGGCCGCATCCGCGCACCTGAAGCCGGGCGCAGCGATCATCACGACCTCGAGCGTGCAGGGCTTCCAGCCCTCGCCGTCGCTGGCCGAGTATGCGGTCTCGAAGGCGGGTATCGCCAACTGGACCCGTGCGATGTCCCAGCAGCTGATCGAACGGGGGATCCGCGTCAACGGCGTGGCTCCCGGCCCGATCTGGACGCCGCTGCAGCCCGCTTACGTGCCGAACGAGAAGATCGAGGAGTTCGGCTCGCAGACGCCGATCGGCCGGGCCGGCCAGCCGGTCGAGCTCGCTCCGGCGTTCGTCTTCCTCGCCTCCCAGGAGTCCAGCTACGTGGTCGGCGAGACGATCGCCGTGACCGGTGGAATGCCGGTGCACTGACCTTCGCGGGGGAAACGGCCGTCCGGACACCGGGCGGCCGTCTCCGTGCGTGCGCTTAGCATGGGCGGATGGATCCGCGGGTGCGTCGCACGCAGGAGCGCCTGCGCGCTGCAGCGTTCGAGCTGGCATCGACCACCCGGTTGTCGCAGATCAGCGTGACCGACCTCTGTCGCGCCGCAGGGGTCACGCGGGACACCTTCTATCGGCACGCGGCGGGCGTCGCGGAGCTGACGGCCGATGCGCTTGCGGCGGAGCTGAGGGAGGTGACCGCCGCCCTCGGTGCGGATGCGGCCATCGGCGACGGCGAACGGATGCTGTTGGAGCACGTTCGCGCGCGTGCCGCTGTGTACCGCTCGGCGATGGAGCCGCTGCTGGCGGCGCCGGTGCGTGCGGGGCTCGAGCGGAGCCTGCGACAGGGACTGGAACAGTGGGTGAAGCAGCGTCCCGGAATCGTCCCTGCGGCGATCGCCGGCGATGCCACCGCGGTCTCACTCGCCGTCGCCTATGCCGCGGCCGGAACGGTGGGAGCGATCGAAGAATGGCTGCGCACGGACATGGCGGATCTCGATCGTGCGGTCGCGGTCATCCTCGCCGCGTCCGCCGGCTGGTGGCAGCTCTGATCGGACCAGCCGATCTATAAGACATATGTCAGATAGATTGCCTAGACTGCTGTCGAGCAGCGACGCCGTCCGGTCGTCGCGGGAAGGCAGTCATGGCACGTTTCGACGGCAAGGTCGCGATCGTCACCGGGGGCGTCTCCGGGATCGGCGCGGCGATCACGCGTCGACTGGTGGATGAGGGCGCTCGGGTCTTCGTCGCCGACATCAACGCCGAGGCGGTCGCCGCCGCCGGCACCACGTTCGGCGACAGTGTGGCGGGACTCGCGACCGACGTCACCGACGAAGGCGCGATGACGGCGCTCTTCGACGGCGCGCGCGAGCGCTTCGGGCGCATCGACGCGGTCTACAACGTCGCGGGCGGATCCCGGCCGGGCCGCATCGTGGACATGGACCTCGCGACGTGGGATTTCAACATCCGCCTCAACCTCTACGGCGCTTTCCTCGGCACGAAGCTCGGCGCGCAGCACTTCCTCGCCGAGGGACAGGCGGGCGCGATCGTCAACGTCGCGTCGCTGAACTCGCTCGTCCCCATGCACTTCGGCGCGGGGTACTCGGCCGCCAAGGCCGGTGTCGTGATGCTCACCAAGAACGCCGCACTGGAGCTCGCCGGAGACGGCATCCGCGTCAACGCGGTCTCGCCGGGTCTCGTGGCGACCCCGCTCACCGGCGGCCTCATGAGCATGCCCGGTGTCCCCGAGGCGTACATGGCCCGCATCCCGGCCGGGCGTCCCGCCGAGCCCGAGGAGATCGCCGGCGTGGCGCTGTTCCTCGCATCGGATGACGCCTCGTACGTCAACGGTGAGAACGTCGTCGTCGACGGCGCCTGGCAGACCAGCGGATACCCCGACCTGCGCCCGTTCCTCGGCTGAGTCGATGCGCGGGCGCCCCGCCCGGTGCGCCCGCGCAGCCGTAGGCGAGCAGCAGGCCATAAGTCAAGCCTCAGCTGTTTGCCACCGCCCGAGCGCACAGTAGGGGAAACCCCACGGAGCAGGAGGCGACGATGACGCTGCAGATGATGCCGGAGAACCGCACGCCCGCAGCCGACACCGCCCCCGAGGTCACCGTCGAGACGCCGGACGTTCTGGAACTGCGCTGGGAGCGCATCGCTCCCGAACGCTACCGGGCCCTGCGCGGGGAGCACTGCGTCGGATTCGTCGACGTGGTCGGCACCGTGTTCGTCGTGCTGGCCGGATCCCGCTACGACCGCGCGGAGGAGATCGCGCAGACGCTCGACTTCGACCGGGTGACGGCGCTTCTCGACGGCTCCGCGCGCTGAGCGGATCCGGTGCGCCACCGACGCGGCCCTCGGCGACCGGATGCGGATATGCCAGATCACGTATCCGGTGTCAACCCTCTTTCTTCGTGCACGAACGACCCGGATTCTCGTTGCTGCCACACGGCTGCGTGTGGCGGATACTTCCCGCGTGGATCGGATCGATACCAAGTCCGCCAGCGGGTGATCACACAGGGTGGGGATGCGCCGTGATCGGTGCGCGAGGAGGGCAGTTGGGCAGGTTGGATTCCACGGTCGTCGTTTCGGGTGACGGGGCGTGAGGGAGGGGGCGCCCTCTCGCCGTGGACTGCAGACGGACGACCCGCAACGCGCGCAGGAGTCGGTGAGCGAGCTCTTCAACACCTCGATGGTTCTGACGGCCGATCCTCCGACCGGATTCCGATATCAGATGGCCGCCGTGAGCGACAGCAGTCTCATGGCCACGGCGCTCCGCTTCGGCGGATCGAGCCGCACCGGGGCGGAGGAGTTCCCCCAGTTCATCGTCGCCCATGCCGTCGCAGGGCGTCATCGATGGTCTGTGGGGCAGGAGAGCGGCGACGGCCGCATCCCCTTCCTCGTCCCGCCCGGCACGCGATTCCAGGCCCGCTTCTCGCAGCTCCAGCTGCGTGCCGTCACGATCGACGCCGACACGTTCCATCGGGTGCTGCGCGGAATGCTGGGGGAGGAGCCCCCGCGTCTTCGGACGGATCGCGTCAACGGCACCGCCGAACGCCACGTGATCGTCGCCGAGACGCTGCGCTTCATCGAGGCGACCCTGCTCGCCGACGAGACGGTGGCCACCTCGCCCCTTCTGCGAGCCCAGTTCACGCATCAGCTCGTCGCCGCCATCGCGACCTCCTTCCCGCTGCTGGGCGAGCACGCGCGCACGCGCGGGCAGGCATCGCCGCGTACGGTACGCCGGGCGATTGCGTTCATGGAGGATCACGTCGCCGACCCGATCACGATCGGCGACGTCGCGCTCGCCGCCGGCACGTCGGTGCGGGGCCTCCAGCTGGCCTTCCGGCGCTCGTACGAGATGTCGCCGTCGGCCTTCCTGCGCCGCATCCGACTCGAGGGGGCGCATGCCGATCTGATGGCGGCGGATGCGGGTGCCCGCACCGTGCGGGAGATCGCCGCGCAGTGGGGCTTCGCCCACACGGGCCGCTTCGCGCATCTGTACGCCGCGGCCTACGGCGAGCCGCCCTCGCACACGCTGCGGCGCTGAACGCGTCGGGGACATTTCGTGCGCTCCCGGAGTGGAGTCTCCCGACGCGCAGCAGTGCTCGCATACCGTGAACGGCATGGGACAGATCTTCTACGGGGCGGGCGAGACAGCGGTGGAGATCGAGGATCGCGCTCTTGCGCACCTGAAAGTCGTCATCGCCACGAAGCTGCGCCGCGGCGAGAGCTTCACGGTCTCGCTCACGCATCCGGACAGCGATGAGGGCGGACGCAGCACCCTCTGGTTCGCCCCCTCCATCCCGCTGCGCTTCGTGTTCGACGATCCGGAGCCCGCCGAGATCAGCCGCGAGTGGATCGAAGAGCTCGCCCGATCTGCGCACTCCTCGGGTGGGATCGTGCTCCTTCCGGAGCGTCGGGAACCCGGCGACGGCGCGGAGTGAGCGTCGCCCGCGCGCGGGCGACGGCGACCGCCCGTGTTAGGATCGCTCCTTGGAAGTGTGTCCGAGCGGCCTAAGGAGCATGGCTGGAATCCATGTAGGCGGGGTAACTCGCCTCGCAGGTTCAAATCCTGTCACTTCCGCCACGGAGAACCCCGTCCACGCGAAAGCCTGGGCGGGGTTCTTGCATGCAGGCTGAGATCAGCCCGCGCGGCGACGCTCGACCAGGACGGTGTCACGCCATTGCCCTGCCCACGGGCCGTAGGTCATGAGAGCGATCCGCTCTCTCTGCCCGACGCGACGAAAGCCCGCCCGCTCGTGAAGTGCAAGGCTCGCGTCGTTCTCCGGGAAGATGCTCGACTGCACCGTCCACACTCCTGCGACGTCCATCGCATCCAGAAGCGCGCCCAGAAGAGCGCGACCGATGCCCCCACCGCGAACGTCCGTCGCGACGTATACCGAGTGCTCGACCACGCCGCGGTAGACCTCGCGGTGCGACACGGCCGATGCGGCGACCCAACCGGTGACATCGCCCCCCGCGTCAACGGCGACGAGCCGGCCCGCCATCAGCTTTCCCTCGTCGAACGCCTTCCACGTCGGTGGTTCGGCGTCGAAACTCGCGTTGCCCGTCGCAAGGCCCTCGCGGTAGATCGCACGGACGGCAGGCCAATCCGCGGGCTGCATTGCGCGGATGCCGATCGTGCTCACGGGCGGAGTGCGCTCGCAGCGCGGTCGAGTGCTTCGGTGACGACGCGGAAGTATGCCCAGCGTCCGCGCTGCTCCCGTGTCGCGAGCCCGGCGTCCACGAGCAGCTTCATGTGGTGCGAAACGGTGGGCTGAGACAGCCCCACCGGCTCCGTGAGGTCGCAGATGCACGCTTCACCGTCGCGCGATGCCGCGATCAGCGAGAGCAGGCGAACCCGCGTCGGGTCACCGAGGGCCTTGAACGTGCGGGCGATGGCGTCCGCTTCCTCGACCGTCAACGCAGAGTCCGGGATCGCGGAGCAGCACTCACCGGTCTCGGTCGTGAGTAGGGGCAGCAGGCTCGGCATTCCTCGATTGTGCACCTCATATTGACATTTGTCGATGCGTGCCCGACTCTTACCTATCGACGGGTGTCGATGGGAGAAGGGCTGGGGATGGATGAGACGCTGCCGGTTGCGGTGATCGGCGCAGGTCCGCAGGGGCTGGCAGCTGCTGCCCATCTCGTCGAGCGAGGGCTGCCGGTCGTCGTGTTGGAGACGGGACGGGCCCCCGCCGCAGCAGTGCGCGAGTGGGGCCACGTACGTCTCTTCTCGGATTGGCCCGAACTCGTCGATGCGGCCGGTGCACGACTGCTGAAAGCGGCGGGGTGGATGACGCCAGCGACGGGACATCCGACAGGAGCGCAGTGGATCAGCGGCTACCTCGCGCCGCTCGCGGCGGTGCTCGGAGACCGCGTTCGCTACGGGACGCGGGTGGTGGGAGTCTCCCGCTCGGGACGCGACCGACTCGTCGACGCGGGACGTGGTGACCAACCGTTCACCGTTCACATCCACCTGACACGGGGCGAGGAGGAGCGGCTTCGGGCGCGCGCCGTCATCGACGCCTCGGGCACCTGGTCCTCACCCAACCCCGCGGGGGCGGACGGCCTGCCCGCCCTGGGCGAGAGGGACGCCGCAAGGTCGCTGTCGTATCGGATCCCTGACATCGGGGATCTCGAGGAACTCGCGGGGAAGCACACCGTCGTGGTCGGCTCCGGGCACTCGGCGCTCACGGCGGTCCTGGCCCTGGCGCGCATCGCTCGTCGCGACCCGGACACGACGGTGACGTGGGCGCTGCGCCGAGCCAGCGCCGGAAACGCGTTCGGAGGCGGCGAAGCCGACGAACTGCCCGCGCGCGGGGCCCTCGGCATCCGGGCGAAAGAGTTCGTCGATGCCGGTCTGGTGACGCTCGTGACCGGATTCCGCATCGGACGTCTTGCGGCAGGCGATGACGGCGTGGTGCTCGAGTCCGAGGACGGTCGTCGCCTCGCCGCCGATCGTGCCGTTGTGCTCACCGGCTTCCGACCCGAGCTGTCGTTCCTCTCGGAGCTGCGCCTGCAGTTGGATCCCGCGCTGCAAGCGCCCGTCCGCATCGCCGCCGAGGTGGATCCCAACATCCACTCCTGCGGATCCGTTGCGGCCACCGGCGCCGCCGACCTCACCCACCCCGAGCCGGGCTTCTACATCGTCGGCGCGAAGTCCTACGGCCGCGCTCCGACCTTTCTCGCGCTCACCGGGTACGAGCAGGTGCGAAGCGTCGTCGCGGAGCTGGCGGGCGACCACGAAGCCGCAAGACGCATCGACCTCGTCCTGCCGGACACCGGGGTGTGCGGGGGCGCCGGCCTGTTCGACGCGCCCGACGCGTCGGTGGGCAGCGCGTGCTGCGCGCCGTCTCGCACGCCCATCTCCCTCACCCCCACCACGTCCGCCCGCTCCTGACTCGAACAGAGGAACGTCATGACTGACTCCACCAAGCCCGCCGTCCTCTTCGTCTGCGTGCACAACGCCGGCCGCTCACAGATGGCAGCCGGCTATCTTCGCGCCCTCGCCGGCGACCGGATCGAGGTCTTCTCGGCCGGAAGTGAACCCGGCACTGCGATCAACCCGGCCGCCGTCGCCGTCATGGCCGAAGAGGGCATCGATCTCTCCGAGGCGACTCCGCAGATCCTCACGACGGATGCGGTCCGTCAGGCCGATGTCGTCATCACGATGGGATGCGGAGACGCCTGCCCGATCTTCCCCGGCAAACGTTACGAAGACTGGCAGCTCACCGACCCCGCCGGTCAGCCCGTCGACGTCGTGCGTGAGGTGCGCGACGATATCAAGGGCCGCGTGCAGCAACTCATCGCCAGCCTCGGCTGAGCAACTGCATACATTCCTTCTGTCTAGAGGGGTATACGGTCGCGCTCGTGCCAGCCCGCGCCGGCCGCGGTCGTGCCGGGACGGATGACGAGAGAGCGCGGCGCGACGACAGCGAGGATGCGGCGCGGGGCCGCGGCGGTGTCCATCAGCCCCCGCCGCACGCGCGAGGCCGCCGTGGCGAGGCCGCTGTCGCCGTCGATCGATGCCGCGGATGCGGGCGCGTAGCTGGCGCGCTCGATGGCGTCCACGAGCGACCGCAGGTCCTCCGCCGGGGCCCCTGCCGCGACAAGGCGCTCCGCCAGAGCGCGCGGGGACGCGCTCGCCGGCACTGGCAGCCCGAGATCGATCGCGGCCTCTTCGACGAACAGCCACGCCGCGCTCGCGTCGCCCCGCGCGGCGAGGATCAGGCGCCGGCGGCGACGCAGCGCGTGGACCAGCGCGGGTGCGGCGAGCAACAGGATGGCGGCGACCGTCACCCACACGGCGGGAACGATCGCGCCGGTTCCCGCACTGCCGTCGACCGTGCCGGCCTGCGGGCTGTCCGGGGTGTCGGGGCGCTCGGTCGCGGCGGTGGTGGGCGTGGCTTCCGCTGTCGGCGCCGGGGATGCGGCGTCGATCTGGTCCGGCGAGGTGCCCACTCCGCTGGCGAACACGGTCGGCACGCCCAGGCTGTTGGTCGGCTCGAACGGCACCCAGCCGATGCCCTCGAAGTACACCTCGGGCCAGGAGTGCAGGAGGTCGCTCGAGACCGAGTACACGAGGTCGCCGTCGATCCGATCCGTCGTGGCGGTGCCGGGCAGGTAGCCGATCACGATGCGCGTCGGCATCCCCAGCGACCTCGTCATAGCGGCGAACGCGGAGGCGAAGTGCACGCAGTATCCGCTGCGCACCTCGAGGAACTCTCCGATCGCGTCGATGCCCGCTCCGTCGAAACCCTCCTGGACGGGCGCGTCCAACGAATAGGTGAATTCGCTCGAACGGAACCAGCGCTGCAGGGCGAAAGCGGCGTCGTAGTCGTTGCTCGTCTCGGCGGTGACGGCCCGGGCGAGCTCGGAGACGTTAGCCGGGGTGTCGTCGGGGATCTCGCGGAGTTCGGGATCGACGTCGGCGCCGCGGGAGGTCGCGGCACGGATCTGCTCCAGCGTGGGGGTGGGCGTCTCGGTGATGACCTCGTAGCTCTGGCCGCGTGAATCCCCGTCCTGGCTGACGACCGTGCGGTTGTCGGCCACGATGCCCCAGTCGCCCGTGAGCCCGCCGATCGCCGTCGCGGGGAAGGGGATGGGCAGGTAGGGGGTGTTCAACTTCACGATGTCGATCTTCGTGTCCGCGCTGGTACGAGCGATGTCGGGGTCGGTACGCACCGGGCCGAACCCGGGCCCTCCGCCCACGGGCGTCGCATCGCGCTCGTCCGGCCGCCAGACCTCGCCGGCGAAACTCGACAGCGTGACGGCGCGCAGGTACGGAGCACGGGACTCGGACGAGCGCACCCGCAGCACCTCGACGGGGTTCGGCCGGCGCAGGTCGTCGCCCAGGCGCAGCGTGGGATTGATGCCGCTGCTGCCGGCTCCGCTCACCGCCGCCTCGCCGTCGGGGGCGGGCAGCAGCGGGGTGACGACGACCGCCACAGCGATCGACGCGACAGCGATGACGGCGGCCGAGGCGACGGCCGGTGCGCCACGTGGGCCGGTCCTGCCGCGCCGGGTGCGCGTGTCGGTCGCGAGCAGGAACAGGATGCTGGCGGCCAGCAGCACGAAGGCGAACACGTCCATCGGTGCCGGCACCGCGATCGTGGGAACGACAGCGACGGCGACGAGGGCGACGGCGGCGAGCAGCGGCATCCGCGTCGTGATGACGACGTGATCCAGGACGATGGCGAGCGCCCCGATCGCGGCGACGACGAAGAACGACAGCGCGGGCGTCGCGGTCAGCGGAGCCGCCCCCACCGCCATCTCCTGAACAGCCGACGAGATCAGCGCGCTCACCGCGTCGAACGACGCCGGGGAGGGGATGAGCCCGCCCCAGGCGCTGTCGCGCAGATAGAGCAGGGTCAGCACGAGCACCCAGGCGACGATGTCGATGCCGGTGACCACGAGCCCCGCGACGCCGACGCGTCGCAGCACGGCGCCCAGAGCGAGGATGACGGCGGCGAGTCCGAACCCCGCCGCGACCCAGGCGCCGGGCGCGATGACGCGCATGACCGGAAGCGTCGTGGCGACGAGCGCGACGAACACGCCGACGGCCAGTGCCGCCTGCCCCTGCGCGCGGGTGGTCGTCTCAGCCGGCATGGGGGAGCCTCTCCGAGACGGCATCGCGCCATGCGTCGGCGATGTCGCGGCCGAGCGCGGCGGCCGTCCAGCCGGTCGCCGCGTCGAAGGCCCCGTGTGCGGGAGCGGTGCTGAGCAGCACGGGGAAGGCGCTGTGGTGGCCCACGGTGGCGAGCATCGCCGCATCCGCGTGCGACAGCGCACCGGTGACGAGCACGAGCGGGCCCGTCGTCTCGCCCGCGAACAGGCCCGCCAGCGCACCGAGGCGGTCGTCCAGCCGCGCCTGCACCGTCGCGAGCATGAGCATCGCCGCCTCGAGCGCCGGCGCATCCGTCGGCTCCACGTGATCGCACAGCGGGACACCGTCGGGCTCGATGAGCGCGACGGTGTACCCGTCGGCGACGAGTCGTGCCAGCGCGGAGGCGACCGCGCCGACGGCGGCCTCGAACGCCGGATCGGAGCCGGTGGCCTCCGTGGCCTCGGGGGAGAAGCGGCCCAGCGCGCGATCGAAGACGATCGTCGCCTCGGGCGAGCTCTCCTGCTCCTCCTGGCGCACCATGAGTTCGTCGCGGTGGGCGGAGGCCCTCCAGTGGATGCGACGCATGGAGTCGCCGGGCGCCCACGGGCGGGCGATCACGTCGTCTGCGCCCTGCCCCAGCCGATTCGTCGAGCGCGAGAGGCTGCCCCCCGAGGCGCCGGCGACGCCCGCCAGCGAGAGTAGCTCCTCGACCGCGGGTGTCACGACCAGACGCGTCAGCTCACCCTGGGCGACCGTGCGACGGGCCATGCCGAACGGGTCGAGCGAGCTGAGCTCGAAAGGGCCGAGCCAATGGATGCCCCGGCGGAGCACCCGGGCCCGGTATCCCACGACGACCGCGCGGTCGTCACGACGGAATCCGGATGAGACGGCGGGGAAGGTGCCGGGGCCGCCGCCTTCGATGCCGTCCGGCATCGAGTCGCGCCAGCGCCCGCCGGAGGTCGGCAGCGCCGTTCGCGCCCCGACCCGCACGGTCACCTCGACCTCCTCGCCCGCATCCGGTACGGCGGGCACGACGGTGCGGGTGACATCGGCGCGACCGCGTGCGGCGTAGACGGCCACCAGCGCCGCCACCACGAGCGAGACGAGGAGCAGCCCCACGAACACCAGCTCGACCAGGCCGAGCTGGTTCGCGGCGGCGAAGCAGACCAGAGCGAGGACGACGGCGCCGGTTCCCCGCGCCGTGAGCGGCCAGCTGCGTCTCATGCGCTCAGGCGCGCGCGGCGAGGGGAACGCGGACGCTGTCGACGATGCGCTCCAGGATCTTGGGCACCGAGTGCGAATCGGAGCCACGCGTGCTGGAGGAGCGCGTGGCGATGATCCGGTGGGCGAAGACGGGCACGACGAGCGCCGCGATGTCGTCGGGGATGACGAACGCGCGACCCTCGAGAGCCGCCCACACCTTCGCGGCCCGCACCAGCTGGAGGGTCGCCCGGGGGCTCGCCCCGAGGCGCACCTCCGGATGGGTGCGCGTGGCCTGGGCCAGCGCCACGGCGTACTCCTCGATGGCGGGCGCGACGTGGATGCGTCGGGCCCAGGCGATGAGCCCCAGCACCTCTTCCGCATGCACGACGGGGCGGATGTGGGACAGCGGGTTCTCGGTCTCGCGCTGACGGAGCATGAGGGCCTCGGCGGCCGCATCCGGATAGCCCATCGAGATGCGCATCATGAAGCGGTCGCGCTGCGCCTCGGGCAGTGCGTACGTGCCCTCCATGTCGAGAGGGTTCTGGGTCGCGACCACGAGGAAGGGATCGGGGAGGTGATGGGCCTCGCCGTCGACCGTCACCTGGCGTTCCTCCATCGCCTCCAGGAGCGCCGACTGCGTCTTGGGGGACGAGCGGTTGATCTCGTCGGCGATCACGATGTGCGCGAACACGGCGCCGCGCTTGAACTCGAACTCGCGGGCGACGGGATCGAACACCGACACGCCCGTGACGTCGCCGGGAAGCAGATCGGGCGTGAACTGGATGCGGCGCACGGTCGCGTCGACGGATGCCGCCAGTGCGCGGGCGAGCATCGTCTTGCCGACGCCGGGGACGTCCTCGATCAGGAGGTGCCCCTCGGCCAGGAGCGCGACCAGGGCGCTGCGCACGGCATCGGGCTTGCCGTCGATGACGGTGGCGACGCTCTTGCCGATCGCGCGCGTCAAGCGGCTGAACCGCTCGGCGTCCATCGCGGAATCGACCTCGTCGGTGAGGACTCGTGCGGTGTCGGTCATGCCGGATGCCTTCCCGTCGGCGCGATCGTGTCCCGATCGTAACCTGCGCCGCGGAGCATGGGGCGGGGTATTCGCCGTGAGCGACGGCGTGCGGGCTGGGTTAGACTTGTGGCAGCTCTCCGCGAGGCGGCATCCAGGCCAACTCCCCCAGGACGGAAACGTAGCAAGGGTAACCAGGCTCTGCCGGGTTCGCGGAGAGTCTTTTCTTTTCCCGGCGACGCGCCTCGAGCGTAGGGTGGCGCCGTGCACCGGGACACCGCACAGGACGAGCTCCGCCGCATCCTCGACGTCGGAGGCGACGTCCGCCTGAGCGGGGTCGCGCACCTCGACGACGCCCTGCCCGTCTCGACCCTCGCCACCACGGCGATGAGCGCGCTCGCCTGTGCCGTCGATGCGCTGCTTCAGGGCGCCGGCATCGAGCCTGGCGCAGAGGTGCGGGTCGACCGAGCCCTCGTCGACGCGTGGCTCGGCCGCCACATCCGACCCGCGCAGGGATCGTTCCCCTCGCCGTGGGATCCCTTCTCGGGCGCGTTCCCCACGGCCGACGGTTCCTGGATCCGTACGCATGCCAACGCGCCGCACCATCGGGCGGCGCTGCTCACCGCGTTGGCGCTGCCCGATGCACAAACCGTCGAGGAGCTGGCCTCCGCGATCGCCCAGCGCAGCGCGGAAGAGCTCGAGTCGGCGATCGTCGCGGCAGGCGGTGCGGCGGCGGCGCTGCGCACCCGGGCGGAGTGGATGCGGTCCGCGCCCGGCTCCGCCGTCGCGGCGGAGCCCCTCATCGCCCGCACGGACTCGGGCCCGGCGCGCTCGGATTCGACGTGGCGTCCCGCGCCGGACAGACCCCTCGCGGGGCTTCGCGTGCTCGATCTGACCCGCGTCATCGCGGGGCCCGCCGCCACGCAGGTACTGGCCGGCCTCGGCGCCGATGTGCTCCGCATCGATCCCGACACGTGGGACGAGCCGGCCGTGCTGCCCTACGTCATGGCCGGCAAACGCTCGGCCCGCCTGGACGCGAAGACACCCGCCGGTCGGCGTGCGCTCGCCGATCTGCTGGCCGCCGCCGACGTCCTCGTCCACGGATACCGCGCCGGGGCCATCGACCCCCTGGGGCTGGGCGAGGGCGAACGGCAGCGCCTGCGCCCCGGACTCGTCGAGGTCGGCGTCCGCGCATACGGCTGGAGCGGGCCCTGGGCCGGTCGACGCGGGTTCGATTCGCTCGTGCAGTTCTCGACCGGTATCGCCGACATCGGCAGGCGGCACGCGGATGCGGCGGCGCCTGTCTCGCTACCCGTGCAGGCCCTCGACTGGACCACCGGGTACCTCGCGGCCGCGGCTGCCGTCGCCGGACTCACCCGCCGTCAGGTCTCGGGTCGCGGCAGCACATGGCGGCTGTCCCTCGCCCGCACCGCCCACGCACTCACCACACTCGAGGGGGAGGGCGCCGCATCCGACTCCGGCGCCGATTCCGTGGTCGGTGCGGGGCAGCGGATCGAGACGCAGGACGGTGCGCTTCTGCTCGCGCCGCCGCCCTTCCGTGTGGGCGAGGCGACCCTGCGCTTCGACCGTGTGACCACTCGCCTCGGCGGCGACCCGCCCGCCTGGCTCTGACGCCACCCCGAGCCCCATTCCGCCACCCCGAGCCCGCGAGACTGCATCTTTGCCACGAGATCACTGTCTTTACCCGTGATCTCGTGGCGGAAATGCGGTCTCGCGAGAAGGGCGGGGCGAGAGGGGCGGATGCGGGCGCGGGGAGTGGGCGGGGAGAGGTGCTGCCGGGGGAGCGGATTTTATTCACGGACGCCTCATCTGGCTCCTCACATGAGGCGCGCCTAGGCTGATCGGGTGGCTCAGAGCATCCTCATCACGTCCGCGGAAGGTCATTCGGGAAAGTCCACGATCGCATTGGGAGTGCTCGAAGCGCTCAGCCATGCGACCGCGCGCGTGGGCGTCTTCCGTCCCATCGCCCGCTCGACCACGGAGCGCGACTACGTGCTCGAGATGCTCCTCGACCACGACGGCGTAGACCTCGCCTACGACGACTGCATCGGCGTCGGCTACGACGACATGCACGCCGACCCGGATGCGGCCCTCGCGCGCATCGTGGAGCGGTACAAGACCGTCGAGGCACAGTGCGACGCGGTCGTCATCCTCGGCAGCGACTACACGGACGTGGGCAGCCCCGCCGAGCTCGGATACAACGCCCGCATCGCCGCGAACCTCGGCGCCCCCGTGCTCCTCGTCGTCGGCGGTCGCGCCCAGCAGGGACAGAGCGAGCAGCTCGGCACGAGCGACCCGCGCACGCCCGCCGACGTCGCCCAGATCGCGAAGCTCTCCGTCGGCGAGCTGCGTCAGGCGCGCGCGGAGCTGTTCGCCGTGGTCGCCACCCGCGTCGACCCCACGATGCTGGACGAGACCGTCGAGGCCGTCCGTGACATCGTCCCCGCCGGTATCGAGGTCCCCGTGTGGGCGCTTCCCGAGGACCGATTCCTGGTGGCCCCGACCGTCCGCGGCGTCATGCGCTCCGTCGACGGCACGCTCGTGAAGGGCGACGAGGAGCTGCTGACGCGCGAGGTCCTCGGCGTGATCGTCGCCGCCATGAGCCCCGCCAACGTGCTCCCGCGGCTCAGCGACGGGGCCGTCGTCGTCATCCCCGCCGACCGCACCGAGGTGCTGCTCGCGACCCTGCTCGCGCACGCCTCCGGCACGTTCCCGTCGCTGTCGGCCATCGTGCTCAACGGACCGTTCCCGCTGCCGGCCGACATCGATCGCCTGATCGACGGCCTCGGGTCCCGGCTGCCGATCATCGCGACCGACCGCGACACCTACGACACATCCGTGCGCATCATGAACACGCGCGGCCGCCTGGCGGCCGACTCGCAGCGCTCCTACGACACCGCGCTCTCGCTGTTCGAGCGGCACGTCGACGGCGCCGAGCTCACGCGTCTGCTCGGACTCGCCAAGCCCACCGTCGTCACGCCCCTCATGTTCGAGTACGGGCTCGTCGAACGGGCGCGCTCGAACCGCCGCCGCATCGTGCTGCCGGAGGGCGACGACGACCGCGTGCTGCGTGCCGCCGCCACCGTCCTCGCCCGCGGCATCGCCGACCTCGTCATCCTGGGCGAGGAGGTCGAGGTGCGCTCGCGCGCTCTGGAGCTCGGTATCGACATCGCCGCGGCCCAGGTCATCAGCCCGTTCGATCCGGTCCTGGTGCAGAAGTTCGCCGAGGAGTACACGCGTCTGCGCGAGCACAAGGGCATGACGATGGCGCGCGCCGCCGACACCGTCACCGACGTCTCGTACTTCGGCACGCTCATGGTGCACCTCGGCCTCGCCGACGGCATGGTCTCGGGCGCCGCGCACACGACGGCCCACACCATCCGGCCGGCCTTCGAGATCATCAAGACCCGTCCGGGCGTCGGCGTCGTCTCCAGCGTCTTCCTCATGGCGCTCGCCGATCGCGTCCTGGTCTACGGCGACTGCGCGGTCATCCCCGACCCCACGGCACCGCAACTGGCCGACATCGCCGTCTCCTCCGCCGAGACCGCCGACCGCTTCGGCATCGAGCCGCGCGTCGCGATGCTGTCCTACTCGACCGGCGAATCCGGCTCGGGAGCGGATGTGGAGAAGGTGCGCGAGGCGACCGTCATCGTGCGCGAGCGGGCCCCGGAGCTTCCCGTGGAGGGGCCCATCCAGTACGACGCCGCCGCAGATGCGGCCGTCGCCTCGAAGAAGATGCCGGGCTCGCCCGTCGCCGGTCGCGCCACGGTCTTCGTCTTCCCCGACCTCAACACCGGCAACAACACCTACAAGGCCGTGCAGCGCTCGGCCGGGGCGATCGCGATCGGCCCCGTCCTGCAGGGTCTGAACAAGCCCATCAACGACCTGTCGCGCGGCGCGCTGGTCGAAGACATCGTCAACACCATCGCGATCACCGCGATCCAGGCTCAGGGCGATGAGCCCGCATCCGAAGGGAAGGCATGAACGTGAGCGTCGTTCTCGTCATCAACAGTGGCTCGTCCTCGTTCAAGTACCAGCTGCTGGACGTCGAGACCGAGACGGCGCTGGCCTCCGGGCTCGTCGAGCGCATCGGCGAGGGAATGGGAGCGGCCAGTCACAAGGTGCACTTCACGGGTGCGGGAGCGGCGGCGGTCGATGCGACCTATACGCAGGAGCTGCCGATCCCCGACCACGCCGTCGGCTTCCAGGTGATGCTCGACGCCTTCGCCGAGCACGGTCCGTCGCTGACCGAGAACGCGCCGGTCGCCGTCGGACACCGCGTGGTCCAGGGCGGCGCGCGCTTCTTCCAGCCCACGCTCATCACCGACCTCGTAGAGATCAACATCGACGAGCTCTCGGTGCTCGCACCGCTGCACAACCCCGGCGCGGTGCAGGGCATCCGTGCGGCGCGGGCGGCCTTCGGCGACCTGCCCCACGTCGCCGTCTTCGACACGGCCTTCCACCAGACCCTGCCGCCGGCTGCCTACACGTACGCCATCGACCGCGCCATCGCCCGCAAGCACCGCATCCGCCGGTACGGGTTCCACGGCACGAGCCACAAGTTCGTCTCGGAGTCGGTCGCCGAGTACCTCGGCCGGCCGCTGCGCAGTCTCAAGCAGATCGTGCTCCACCTCGGCAACGGCGCGTCCATCACCGCCATCGACGGCGGCCATTCGGTCGAGACGTCGATGGGGCTCACCCCGCTCGAGGGGCTCGTGATGGGCACCCGCTCGGGCGATCTGGACCCGTCGATCCTGCTCGTGCTGGCGCGACGCGAAGAGATGTCCCCCGCGGAGCTCGACGCGTTCCTGAACAAGAGCAGCGGGATGCTGGGACTCGCCGGGGTGTCGGACATGCGCGACATCGAGGACCGCCGCGAGGCCGGTGACGGTCCCGCGTCGCTCGCCTTCGACGTGTACATCCATCGCCTGCGCGCCTATATCGGTTCCTACATCGCCCAGCTGGGCGGCGTCGACGTGATCTCGTTCACGGCGGGCGTCGGTGAGAACTCGCCCCTCATCCGTGCCGCGGCCCTGGAGACGCTCGGTTTCCTCGGCGTCGAGCTGGATGCGGCCGCCAACGAGGAGCGACGCAAGGGCATCCGGACGATCTCGACCCCGGACTCGTCGGTCACCGTCCTCGTCGTCCCCACGAACGAGGAGCTGGAGATCGCGCGGCAGGCGCTCGCCGTCGCCCGCGTCGCCTGAGGCCGCGACACCGACGCGTAACCTGCCCCCACTACGCTGGGTGCGCCCGGTCGAGCGCAACTTTGGAGGCTTCGTGACCGACCTGCCCGATCTGTCTTCCTACGACGCCGTGCTCTTCGACCTCGACGGGGTGCTCACCCCGACGGCCGAGGTGCACATGCACGCCTGGCAGACGATGTTCGAGGAGCTCTTCGCCGCCTGGGGCATCACCCCGCCCTACACGGAGCAGGACTACTTCCTGCACCTGGACGGCAAGAAGCGCTACGACGGCGTCGCGAGCCTGCTTCGCTCGCGTGACGTCGAGGTGCCGTGGGGGGAGCCCGACGACGATCCGTCCGCAGACACCGTGTGCGGCATCGGCAACCGGAAGAACGAGGTCTTCGCCAGGGTGCTGCGCAGTGAGGGGATCGCGCCGTACCCCGGCTCGCTGCGCCTGGTCGATCAGCTCCGCGAGCGGGGCGTGCCCGTCGCCGTGGTCTCCAGCTCCAAGAACGCGGAAGAGGTGCTCGCCGCCGCCGGCATCCGCGACAGGTTCGCCGTCGTGATGGACGGCGTCGTCGCCGAGCGCGAGAACCTCGCGTCCAAACCCGCGCCCGACGTGTTCCTCGGCGGCGCGCGGATGCTGGGCGTCGATCCCGCCCGCAGCGCGGCCGTCGAGGACGCGCTGAGCGGGGCCGCATCCGCCCGGGCGGCGGGCTTCGCCCTCGTCGTGGGCGTCGATCGCGGCGTCGGTGCCGAGGCGCTGCGCGCCGCCGGTGCGGATGTGGTCGTGGACGACCTCGCCGCCTTCGTAGACTGAGCCGGTTCTGTCGCGATACCCGATCGCATCTCACTCACCCGTATCCCTGGCCGTGTCATCGGCGGAAGGCATGTTCATGATCGATAGAGACCGTTTCCCGGTCGACCCGTGGCGACTCGTCGAGCGTTCGTTCGACATCGACGAAGCCGGCGTCACCGAGACGCTGTTCACCGTGGGCAACGGATACCTGGGGCTGCGGGGCAACCAGCCCGAAGGGCGCTTCGGGCACGAGCAGGGCACGTTCATCAACGGCTTCCACGAGGTGTTCCCGATCCGTCACGCCGAGCAGGCGTACGGGTTCGCCGAGGTCGGCCAGACGATCATCAACGCCCCTGACGCCAAGGTCATGCGCGTCTACGTCGACGACGAGCCGCTCTCGTTCGATCTCGCCGAGATCCTCGAGTACGAGCGCACCCTCGACCTGCGCGACGGGGTGCTGCGCCGTCACCTGCTCTGGCGCACGCCCTCCGGCAAAGAGGTGCGCATCGACTTCGAGCGCATGGTGTCGTTCGAGGAGAAGCACCTCGCGCTGATGAGCATCGAGGTGACGGTGCTCAACGCCGATGCCCCCGTGACCATCAGCTGCCAGCTCGTGAACCGCCAGGACGGCGAGGACGTGTACGGCGGTCGGCCCGCGAGCAAGCTCAAAGCGGGCTTCGACCCGCGCCGCGCCGAGCGCATCGAGGAGCGGGTGCTGCAGCCGCAGGAGTTCTGGCAGGACGGCGCGCGCTCCGTGCTCAGCTACAAGGTGACGCACTCGGAGATGACGCTCGCCGTCGCCGCCGACCACATCGTCGAGACCGCGAACGAGTACACGGCGCGCACCCTCATCCAGCCCGACATCGCCAAGAACGTGTTCCGCGTGCAGGCGAAGGCCGGGGTTCCCGTCAAGGTCACGAAGCTCGTGAGCTACCACACCTCGCGCGGGGTGCCGGCGGCCGAGCTCGTCGACCGGTGCCGCCGCACGCTCGACCGCGCCCGCCAGGAGGGCGTGGCGACGCAATACGCCGTGCAGCGTGCCTGGCTCGACGCCTTCTGGGACCGTTCGGACGTGCGCATCGCCGGTCACGACGACCTGCAGCAGGCCACGCGCTGGTGCCTCTTCCAGCTCGCGCAGGCGGCGGCTCGTGCCGACGGACTGGGCGTGCCGGCCAAGGGCGTCTCGGGCTCCGGCTACAGCGGGCACTACTTCTGGGACACCGAGGTGTACGTGCTGCCCTTCCTCACGTACACGAGCCCGCATTGGGCGCGCAACGCGCTGCGGATGCGGGTGCACATGCTCCCCGACGCGCGTCGTCGCGCGTTCCAGCTCAACGAGGCGGGCGCGCTCTTCCCGTGGCGCACGATCAACGGTGAGGAGGCCTCGGCCTACTACGCCGCCGGAACCGCGCAGTACCACATCAACGCCGACGTGAGCTTCGCGCTCGCCAAGTACGTGCGCGCCACCGGCGACGTCGACTTCCTCTACCGCGAGGCGGTCGACATCGCCGTCGAGACGGCGCGGCTGTGGAACTCGCTCGGGTTCTGGCGCGACGAGGTCGACGGTGCGGACTCATTCCACATCCACGGCGTCACCGGTCCCGACGAGTACACGACGGTCGTCAACGACAACCTCTTCACGAACGTCATGGCGCGTTTCAACCTGCGCTTCGCTGCCCGCACCGTGCGCGAGATGGAGCTCGCGGCTCCCGAGGCGTACCGTCTCATGGCCGACCGGCTGGGATTGGACCCGGAGGAGCCGGAGATCTGGGAGAAGGCGGCCGATGCGATGCATATCCCCTTCAGCCCGGCGCTCGGCATCCATCCGCAGGACGCCGTGTTCCTCGAGCGCGAGGTGTGGGACCTGGAGAACACCCCGGACGAGCAGCGTCCGCTGCTGCTGCACTTCCACCCGCTCGTGATCTACCGCTACCAGGTGCTGAAGCAGGCGGATGTGGTGCTCGCGCTGTTCCTGCAGGGCAACCACTTCACCGAGGCGGAGAAGCTCGCCGACTTCCAGTACTACGACCCGCTGACCACCGGTGATTCGACCCTGTCGGGCGTCGTGCAGTCGATCCTGGCAGCGGAGGTCGGCTACCAGGACCTCGCGCTGGAGTACTTCCTGGACTCGATCTTCGTGGACCTCGCCGACCTCCACAACAACGCGGCGGACGGCGTGCACGTCGCCTCCGCCGGCGGTGTGTGGGCGTCGCTGGTCTCCGGTTTCGGCGGGATGCGCGACCACTACGGCGAGCTCACGTTCGACCCGCGCCTGCCCGCCGCGTGGCCCGAGCTCTCCTACGCGCTCACGTGGCACGCGTCGCACCTGGACATCACGCTGCGGCGCGACGAGATGATCGTGCGCAACCGCGCCGGGGGCGAGGACGTCGCCTTCTCCGTGCGCGGCACCGCGTACACGATCTCCCCCGATGAGGAGCTCGTCGTGCCGCTGGCCACGCAGGGTCCCGTGCGCGCGGGGCGGCCGACGCTGCAGATGTTCGCCGACGCCAGGCGCGAGGACGGCACCTTGCTGTCCGCATCCGTGCCGACGCTCACCGCTTCGCTTCCCGTCGTGACCGGGCCGACGCTGATCGGCGAGAACGAGGCGCACTTCGATGCCTGATCCGACGTCGCGGCGGGCGAACACACCCGCCGCGACGTCGGCGGCACGCCGTAGGCTACTGGGGTGACCACAGCCCTCTACCGCCGTTACCGTCCCGAGGCGTTCGGTGAGATGATCGGGCAGTCCCAGGTGACCGATCCGCTCATGACGGCCCTGCGCGGCGACCGCATCGGCCACGCCTACCTCTTCTCCGGTCCGCGCGGATGCGGCAAGACGACGAGCGCCCGCATCCTCGCGCGCTGCCTGAACTGCGCCGAAGGTCCCACCGACACCCCCTGCGGCACGTGCGACAGCTGCATCGAGCTCGGCCGCGGCGGCGGAGGATCCCTCGATGTCGTCGAGATCGACGCCGCCAGCCACAACGGTGTCGACGACGCGCGCGATCTCCGCGAGCGCGCGATCTTCGCCCCGGCTCGCGACCGCTTCAAGATCTTCATCCTCGACGAGGCGCACATGGTCACCCCGCAAGGGTTCAACGCGCTCCTGAAGCTCGTCGAGGAACCGCCCGCGCACGTCAAGTTCATCTTCGCCACGACCGAGCCCGAGAAGGTCATCGGCACCATCCGCTCGCGCACGCACCACTATCCGTTCCGGCTCGTCCCGCCCGCGGCGATGCTCGAGTACGTGCAGCAGATGTGCGAGACCGAGGGTGTCTCGGTCGAGCCCGGGGTGCTGCCGCTGGTCGTCCGCGCCGGCGGCGGGTCGCCGCGAGACACGCTGTCGCTGCTCGACCAGCTCATCGCCGGATCCGAGAACGCGGCGATCGGCTACGAACGTGCGGTCGCGCTCCTCGGTTACACGCACGCCGAGCTGCTCGACGAGGTCGTCACCGCCTTCGGTGACCTCGACGCCGCCTCCGCGTTCGCCGCGGTCGACCGGGTGGTCCAGACGGGGCAAGACCCGCGGCGTTTCGTCGAAGACCTGCTCGAGCGTCTTCGCGATCTCATCGTCATCGCCGCAACCGGTGCGGGGGCGTCCGCCGTGCTGCGCGGCATCCCGTCCGACGAGCTCGAGCGCATGTCGCGGCAGGCCGAGATCATCGGTACCGCGCGCCTCTCGCGCACCGCCGACATCGTCGTGGCGGCCCTCGACGAGATGTCGGGAGCCACCTCTCCGCGCCTCCAGCTCGAACTCATGGTCGCCCGGGTGCTGGCGAACGCCCCCACCGTCGGTTCGGCTCCTCATGTCCCTGCGGCTCACGCGGCGGCGCGTCCCGGCCCGGCGGCCCCTGCCGTCACCCCCCGTGCGGCCGAGGCTGCGGCCGTGCCGGCTCCGCCGGCTCCCGTCCCGGTTGCGGAGCCCGCATCCGCCCCGCCCGCGCCCGAGGCGCCCGCCCCCTCCGCGCCCGTCGCCGAGCCGGCGCCGCAGGCCGCGCCCGAGATCCCGGCCGGTCCGGTCACGGTGCAGCGACTGCGTGACGCGTGGCCCGAGGTCCTCGGCCGGCTCGAGACCATCAGCCGAAGCTCGTGGTTGATCGCGACGGCGGCTCGCGTCGCGGCGCTCGATGGCGACATCCTCACGCTCAGCTTCCGAAGCCAGAGCGACATCGCCGCTTTCAAGAAGCGCACGGCGGGTGCGGGGCCCAGCGAAGATCTGCGCCAGGCGATCCAGGGCGTGCTCGGCATCCGGGTCAAGTACATCGCGCGCCACGACCAGGACGCCGACCCCGGCCCGTCCGCGGATGCGGCTCCCGCTGCGCCCTCCGCTCCGACCCGTGCGGAACCGCCCGCCCCGCCGGCCGAGCGCCCGGGTCCTGCTCGTGCGTCCTCCGCGGCTCCGGTCACGGAGTGGGCCGTGGCGCCGATCCCCGCCTCGGATGCGGGGGAGTCGCCCGCGGCGCCCGTCGCGCAGCTGGCCGTCGACGACGAGCCCGAAGACGCCCAGGCGTCTGCGACGCGCACGCTGACGGTGGCGCCGCCCGCGGGGGCCGTGCTGCCCGCGGCCGAGGTGGCGACCTCGTTCGACCCGGAAGAGCCGGTCGACCCTGCCGACGAAGAGATGTACCCGACGGATGTGGCGGCCATCCCGCCCGTCGTCGCCCCGCCCGCGCCGGTTCGCTCCGCGCCGACCGACGGCATCCAGCGCTACGGCGAGGCCGTGGTGCGCCAGGTGCTCGATGCGCGCTTCGTGCGTGAAGAGCCGTATCAGCAGCCGACGAGGTTCTCCTGATGTACGACGGCATCGTCCAGAACCTGATCGACGAGTTCGGCCGCCTGCCGGGGATCGGCCCGAAGTCGGCGCAGCGGATCACGTTCCACATCCTGCAGACGCCGAACTTCGACGTCTCCCAGCTCGCCCAGCTCCTCGTCGAGGTGCGCGAGAAGGTGCGTTTCTGTGAGATCTGCGGCAACGTCTCGGAGCAGGACCGCTGCGCCATCTGTCGGGATCCGCGGCGCAACGAGACGCTCATCTGCGTCGTCGAAGACGCGAAGGATGTGGCGGCGATCGAGCGCACCCGCGAGTTCCGTGGGCTCTACCACGTGCTCGGGGGAGCGATCAGCCCGATCGCGGGCGTCGGTCCCGACGACCTGCGCATCACGCAACTCATGCAGCGCCTCGCCGACGGCACCGTGCAGGAGGTGATCCTCGCCACCAACCCGAACCTGGAGGGCGAGGCGACGGCGACCTATCTGAGCCGTCTGCTTACGACGCTGTCGATCCGCGTGACCCGACTCGCCTCCGGTCTCCCGGTCGGCGGCGACCTGGAGTACGCGGACGAGGTGACGCTCGGGCGGGCTTTCGAGGGTCGCCGCGCCATCTGAGCGACCGCGGTCAGTGGCTGCGTCCCGGCCCGTCGTAGCGCCGCAGCTTCGCGCGCGAGCGGGTCACACCCGACAGTGACGCCCGCACGGGCTGCCCGAGGTACAGGCCGAGCGAGGCGCCGACGGCGAGGCTGATCCCGATGACGGCCGCGTTCACGAGCGTCGCGAACCCGGTCATCATCACCGCAGTGTCGCCCGCGGACTCGACGACACCGAGAAGCCCGCGGAACACCGCGGCGCCAGGCACCATCGGCAGGATCGCCGCCGTCGTCACCGCGACGGACGGAACATGGAGGCGGAAGGCGACCACGATCCCCACGAAGCTCGCCACGAAGGCGCCGATGCCGCTCGCCGCGGCGACCTCGAGCCCCGCTGCGGCAGAGACCGTGTAACCGCCCCAGGCGACCAGGCTGAGCAGCGCGCTGACGGCGACCACTCGTCCGCCGGCGCCGTTGAAGACGGCGACCGCGATCGCGATGATCGACGCGCCGGCGAACTGCATGACCGGCGGGCCGAGCGGCAACGCCGTGTCGGGCGGCTCCATCGCGAGTCCCATCACCCGCACGGCCTCGAGCCCCGCGAGGATGCCGATCACGACACCGATCGTCTGCGTGATGAGCTCCAGGATGCGGCCGGTCGCCGTGAGGGCGAAGCCGTCGATCGCGTCCTGCGCGGCCCCGACCACGGTGAGTCCTGCGAGCATGAGCACGATGCCCGCGGCGACGATGACCGACGGGCGGATCTCCTCGGCACCGGGAACGCCCAGGACCACGAGGAAGCGGCTCGTCGCGGCGATGACCGTGAGCACGAAGGCTCCGGCGACCTGGCTGAAGAAGTACGGCACGCGCGCCTTCGCGAGCGCGAACTGCGTCAGCGCGGCGCAGGCCGCCCCCGTGAACGCGAGCGCGATGAGCAGCCAGTTCGCGCCGAACATGACCGCGACGCCGACCGCGAGTGCGCCCTGGGCCGTGATGACGGCCGCGGGTGGATAGCGGAACGGCGCACGGCGGATGCGGCGTGCCGCCGTCTGCGCCTCGTCGAGACCCATCCCGGCGGAGATGTCGGCGACGAGCGCCTGCAGCCGCATCAGGCGGTCGTGGTCGGGGGTGCTGCCGCGCACGACGCGCAGGAGCGTGACCGGGCGGGCGGCGCCCGTGCGGTGATAGGCCGCGGTGATCGAGTTGTACGTGACGTCCACGTGGACCGGTGTCAGACCGTACACCTCGCACACGCGCACGATCGTCAGGGTGACCTCGCTCGCCGGAGCGCCGGCGACGAGCATCGTCTCGCCCATCCGGACCGCGAGATCCAGGATGCGGACGCTGAGTGCGTCGTCGACGACGGGAAGGAGATCCGTCGTGTCAACGGGCGGTTCCACGCGTCGGCGCGCGGGCCTGAAGAACCTCGGCAGGGCGGGGCGGGGGGACATCGAGTGCGTCGGCCTCCGTATGGGCGGTGTCCTCTCGAGCGTAACCGGCGAGCTCTGAGCCCGCCGTCACATGGCGGGGACGGAATGCCGGGCTGCCTAAGATGGAGCGTTGGGCGCCGCATCCGAGCGTTCCATCGTCGTCGCGCCGGACACGGCGCATCCCCGGGAGCAGCACAGTGGCGTTGATCGTCCAGAAGTACGGCGGGTCGTCGGTCGCCGACGCCGAGAGCATCAAGCGCGTCGCGAAGCGCATCGTCGACACGCGTCGCGCCGGTCACGACGTCGTCGTGGCGGTCAGTGCGATGGGTGACACGACCGACGAGCTTCTCGATCTGGCGAACGAGGTCGCGCCGATCCCCGCCCCCCGCGAACTCGACATGCTGCTCTCCTCGGGAGAGCGCATCTCGATGGCGTTGCTGGCCATGGCGATCCACTCGATGGGCTTCGAGGCGCGCTCCTTCACCGGCAGCCAGGCCGGCATGATCACCGACGCGAAGCACGGTGCGGCCCGCATCGTCGATGTGACCCCTGTGCGCCTGCGTGAAGCGCTGGACGAGGGCGCGATCGTCATCGTCGCCGGCTTCCAAGGCTTCAACCGCGACACCCGCGACATCACGACCCTCGGCCGCGGCGGTTCCGACACCACGGCCGTCGCGCTGGCCGCCGCCCTGGGCGCCGACGTCTGCGAGATCTACAGCGACGTCGACGGCATCTTCACCGCAGACCCGCGGGTCGTCCCGCGTGCCAGGAAGCTCCCCGTCGTCTCGACGGAGGAGATGCTGGAGCTCGCCGCCAACGGCGCGAAGGTGCTGTACATCCGCGCGGTCGAGTATGCGCGCCGCCACGGCGTCGTCATCCACGCGCGCTCCACCTTCAGTTCGAGCGAGGGCACCTACGTGCTCGACGCACAGCAGCGTTCCGCCTACATCCCCGAGGGAGAAGCCATGGAAGAGCCGATCGTCGCCGGCGTCGCCACCGACCTCAGCCAGGCCAAGATCACCGTCATCGGTGTTCCCGACGTGCCCGGCAAGGCCGCGGAGATCTTCAAGATCGTCGCCAAGTCCGGTGCCAACGTCGACATGATCGTGCAGAACGTGTCGGCCGCCGCGACTGCCCGCACCGACATCTCCTTCACACTGCCCAAGTCGGACGCCCCCGCCGCACTGAAGGCTCTGGCAGCCGACCAGCTGGATGTCGGTTTCGAGGCGCTCGTGCACGACGACCAGATCGGCAAGCTGTCTGTCGTGGGTGCGGGTATGCGCACGAACTCCGGCGTCAGCGCGACCCTGTTCGAGGCGTTGAGCACCGCGGGCATCAACATCGAGATGATCTCCACCTCGGAGATCCGCATCTCGGTCGTGCTGCGTGCCGACGACATCGCGGAGGCCGCGCGCGTCGTGCACACGGCCTACGGCCTCGACGGCGAGGGCGACGCGGTCGTCTACGCCGGCAGCGGGCGCTGACCAGCCCTACGTCCGCTGTGACGAAGGTGCCTGGCGGCGTCGGTCCGGCAGCCGGTTCCAGAACGGCTCCGGCAGCCGCTCGCCCGACAGACCCCACGCGATGATGTAGAGCACCGCTCCCGCCAGGAACAGCACGAGCAGCACGACGCCGACCACGGCGCCGGGCGCCAGCGCGAGATAGAGCAGCGGTGCGAGCGCGCGTCCGCGGCGGTAGGTCAGTCTCGCCACCAGCGCGAGGGCTGCGACGAGGACCGCCGCCGTGTACGCGCTCAGGGCGCCCCCCAGCATGATGATCGTGCCGGTCGGGTCGCCCGCGAGCGCGCCCATCAGGATGCCGATGCCGCTCAACGCGAGCGCTCCCGCCAGATAGATCGAGGAGAAGAGCACGATCGGCCCTTCGGTCAGACGCGAGCGCACGATCGGCTCGAACAGTGAGCCCAGCCGTCTGCGCAGGCGGCCGGTCCACACCGCGAGGAGCCCGAGCGCCGCCGCCCACACGCAGATCTGCGCCGCGATGCCGGCGACGGCGGGGGTGGGCGTCGAGACACGCCAGCCGAACAGGCCTGATCCGAGCGCGCAGAGCGCGAGGATCAGGGCGCTCGCGACCGAGACGATCGCCAGCGGCGGGACGAGCAGGCGCGTACTCGCCATCTCGAATGCCGCCTCCGTGTCGGTGTCCTGGGGCGACTCGCCCAGCATCCGGGCGAGCTGGATCGCGGCCTCCGCGTCATCCGATCCGCGTCCGATCGCGGACCACAGGCGCCGGCCCCACGGATGCGTCGGATCGATCGCCAGCGCGGCGCTCACGTGCGCCTCCGCATCACGGCGTCGTCCCGCGCGCATGAGGGCGTCGGCCAGCTGCGCGTGGAGGTCGGGATCATCGGGTTGCTGGCGCAGCGCCTCGTCGAGCGCCTCGATCGCGTCGTCCGCCCGGTTGCAGCCGAGCATGACCTCGGCATACACCGAGAGGGCCCAAGGAGTCTCTCCGGACAGCCGCCGCACGGCGTCCGCGCCCCCGGCCGCATCGTCCCAGCGGTGCATGTCCAGCGCCGTGAGAGCGGCCAGACGCCAAGCCCAGGACTCGTCCGGGTAGAGGGCCACAGCCTGGCGGGCGAGATCGTCCGCCTCGCCTGTCCGCTGGAGCAGCCGCAGGCACTCTGCGCTGATCCGCAGCGCCGGTGCGGAGTCCGGCTGTCGGGCGAGCTCGCGTCCCGCCTCGCGGAGCGCCTCGTCGTGACGACCGAGCTCGAGGAGGGTCTGCGCGCGCGCGAGTGCGACGTCGGACGTCTCGCTCATCGCCGCCCGGTCTGACGCAGGTAGTCGCGCAGTTGCGCGAACGTCCCGTCGTCCTCTCCGAACCGGACCACGTTGCGTGCCGACTCGAGCCAGGGCGCCGTGGACGGCGTGATCTGGGCGACGCTCTGCCGGAGGTCGGCCATACCGATCAGGCGCGGAACGCCGCTGCGACTGCTCTCCAGGAGCGCGTTCTCGCTCGCCAACTCGCACACGTAGGCCAGATCGGCGCCGCTGAAGCCCTCGGTCCCGGCGGCGAGGGCTGCGAGGTCGACGCCCTCGACCGGGCGCCCCGCCAGGTGGTGCCGCAGGATCGCCTGGCGCGCCTCGGCGTCCGGCGGCAGAACGAGCAGTGTGCGGTCGAGCCTGCCAGGGCGGCGAAGCGCCGGATCCACATCCCACGGCTGATTGGTCGCGGCGAGCACGAACACGCCCTCGTTGTCGCTGCCGAGACCGTCGAGCTCTTCCAGGAGCGAGACGACGACCCCGCGCATGCCGTTCTGCCGAGCGAGAGACCGTCGCTGTCCGATCGCATCGATCTCGTCGATGAAGAGCACGGTGGGCGCTTGCCTGCGGGCGAGCTGGAACAGTTCCCGCACGTTGCGTTCGCTGTCGCCCATGTACTGACCGAGGATGTCGCTGAGCCCGACGCTCACGAACGCGGCGCCGAGCTCGCCGGCCACGGCGCGGGCCAGGAAGGTCTTGCCGCATCCCGGCGGGCCGTACATCAGAAGTCCGCCGCGCAGGCTCTTGCCGTACAGGGCGCGCAGTCCGGGGTTGCGCAGCGGGGCGAGGAAGGCGGACTCGAGGCGCTCCTTGACCTCCCGCATCCCGCCGACGTCGGCGAGCGTCACGGGCGAGCGCTGCACGTCGTGCTCGTCGAAGGCCGGTGTGTCATCGCCGACGAACATCGGCTGGGCGATGTGGCCCACCTCGGCCTCCGCCGCCGACCAATCGAAACCGGCGACGCCCGGAGCTTGGCCCGGAGCTTGCGCGTCGGACGCGGGGGACACGGGTGCGGGCGTCTCGGGCGCGGCGGTGGCCCGGAGGATGCGGGCGAGCATCTCGCGCGCGCGGGAGTCACCCGGATCAGCGGCGAGAACGGTGCTCGCCTCGACCAGTGCACGCTCGGTGTGCCCCCGATCCAGCAGCACCGTCGCCAGGTGAAGTCGCAGCTCCGCATCCGCGGGCGCTGCGGCGACAGCACGCGCGAGAGCGTCGATGACCGGATCCTCCACGGCATCCCCTTCCGTCCCTCGCCATTGTCTGCCACGGTCCGCCGTCACGGAGTGCTTTCCCCAGGGATTCGTAGCCGCTGCCGCACGGTAGAATCGGGCAACCCTGCGCCCGTCCACGTCCGATGCGGCGCGCCCTGCGACATCCCGAGGAACAGACATGACCCGCATCTCCGAATCCGGACTCTCCGTCGCCGTCGTCGGCGCCACCGGTCAGGTCGGCACCGTCATGCGCGAGATTCTCGCGGAACGCTCCTTCCCGATCGGCGAGCTGCGCCTGTTCTCCACGGCGCGCTCGGCCGGCACCGCCGTCGAGTTCGGCGGTCAGACGGTCATCGTCGAGGACGTCGCCACAGCCGACCCCGCCGGCATCGACATCGCCCTCTTCTCCGCGGGCGCCACCGGCAGCCGCGCGCACGCGCCGCGCTTCGCCGAGGCCGGCGCCGTCGTCATCGACAACTCGAGCGCCTGGCGCAACGACCCCGAGGTTCCGCTGGTGGTCAGCGAGGTCAACCCGCACGCGATCGACGAGCGCCCCAAGGGCATCATCGCCAACCCGAACTGCACCACGATGGCGGCCATGCCCGTGCTGAAGGTCCTCGACGCAGAGGCGGGCCTCGAGCGGCTCATCGTCAGCACCTACCAGGCCGTGTCCGGATCGGGCCTGGCCGGCGCCCAGGAGCTGCTCGGACAGGTCGAGGGCGTCCTCGCCCAGGGCGACACCCTGCGCCTCGTGCACGACGGGTCGGCGGTCGACTTCCCGCAGCCGGAGAAGTACATCGCCCCCATCGCGTTCGACGTGATCCCCTTCGCGGGCAACCTCGTCGACGACGGCGACAACGAGACCGACGAGGAGAAGAAGCTCCGCAACGAGAGCCGCAAGATCCTCGAACTGCCCGAGCTGCGGGTGGCGGGCACCTGCGTTCGCGTCCCGGTCTTCACAGGGCACTCGCTGTCGATCAACGTCGAGTTCGCGCGTGACATCACCCCCGAGCGCGCCCGCGAGCTGCTCGCCGCTGCGCCTGGCGTCGCGCTGGAGGAGGTGCCCACGCCGCTGCAGGCCGCAGGCAGCGACCCCAGCTACGTCGGTCGCATCCGCCGCGACCAGTCGGCGCCCGAAGGCAAGGGTCTCGTGCTGTTCATCAGCAACGACAACCTCCGCAAGGGTGCCGCGCTCAACGCGGTGCAGATCGCCGAGATCGTCGCCGCCCGCCTGGGCGTCACCGCCTGAGTCGCGTCTGCGGCAAGAACCGCGAAAGTTCCCGCGCGCGGCCCCTCCCACTGGCGGAGGGGCCGCGCGCGCCGCTTTAGACTTGTCGGGTGACAGGAAACGTCGACGTCCTCCTGATCGGTGGCGGCATCATGAGCGCCACACTCGGGACTTTTTTGCAGCAGCTCCAGCCGGACTGGAAGATCGCGGTGTTCGAGCGCCTGGGCGAGGTCGCCCAGGAGAGCTCCAACGCGTGGAACAACGCCGGAACGGGACATGCCGCGCTGTGCGAGCTGAACTACATGCCCGCCGCCCCCGACGGCTCGGTCGATCCCGCCAAGGCTGTGGCGATCAACGAGCAGTTCCAGCAGAGCCGACAGTTCTGGTCGACGCTCGTCGAGCGCGGTGTTCTCGCCGCCCCGGAGACCTTCATCAACCGCACGCCCCACATGACGTTCGTGCGAGGTGAGAAGGATGTGGCCTACCTCAAGCGCCGCTACGAGTCGCTGAAGCAGCAGCCGTTGTTCGAGGGGATCGAGTACAGCGAGGACTCCCGGGTCATCAACCAGTGGGCGCCTCTGCTGATGCAGCAGCGTCGGAAGGGCGAGCCGTTCGCCGCGACGCGGGTGCCCAGCGGCACCGACGTCGACTTCGGTTCGCTCACGCGTCAGCTGCTGGATTCGATGCAGCGGGGCGGCGCCGAGGTGCTGACGGGCCGCGAGGTGCGTTCGCTCAAGCGGCAGAAGGACGGCTCCTGGCAGGTCGGCTACCGTCACACGGTGGGTCGCACGCCGGGGCGCATCAACGCACGCTTCGTGTTCATCGGGGCGGGCGGTTGGGCGATCAAGCTGCTGCAGCGCTCGCGCATCCCCGAGGCGAAGGGCTACGGCGTCTTCCCCATCGGCGGACAGTGGCTGAAGACCAGCAACCCCGCCCTCGTCGCGCAGCACAAGGCGAAGGTCTACTCGCAGGCATCCGTCGGGGCACCGCCCATGTCGGTTCCGCACCTGGACACCCGTGTCGTCGACGGTGAGACCTCGCTGCTGTTCGGTCCGTTCGCGACCTTCAGCCCGAAGTTCCTCAAGAACGGCTCGCCCTGGGACATCGTCACCCAGGTACGCCTCTCGAACCTCGGCAGCATGCTCACCGCCGGCGCCACCAACCTCAACCTGGTGAAGTACCTGGTCAGCGAGCTGTTGAAGACGCACAAGAAGAAGGTCGACAGCCTCCGCGAGTTCATGCCGACGGCCGACGGTGCGGACTGGGAGCTCCTGAACGCCGGTCAACGCGCCCAGGTGATGAAGGGCGGCAAGCTGCAGTTCGGCACCGAGGTCGTCGCCGCGGCGGACGGATCGATCGCCGGTCTGCTGGGCGCCTCTCCGGGCGCGTCGACAGCCGTGTCGATCATGCTGGGCCTGCTGAAGTCCTGCTTCCCCGACCACATCGAGGAGTGGGAGCCGCAGCTGCGCGAGCTCATCCCCAGCTACGGCACGACGTTGAACCCGGATCCGGCTGCGGCCGAGGCCTCCCTCGCCGCGACGGCCGAGGAACTGCACCTCACGGTCTGATCTGCGCGCTGTCCCGAGGCGGATGCCGCGAGCCGCCTAGAATCTCTAGGTGGCCAAGCTCTACTTCCGCTACGGAGCGATGAACTCCGGCAAGTCGACGGCGCTGCTGCAGGCCGCGTACAACTACGAGGAACGCGGACAGCACGTTCTGCTGGCCAAGCCCGAGATCGACACGAAGGGTGCCGATCGCATCTCGAGCCGTTTGGGGATGTCACGCGGGGTGGACTTCCTCATCCGGCCCGAGGACGACCTCCGCGAGCTCTTCGCGTCGCACCGCGCCCGGGTTCTCGCCGCGGAGGGTGCGGATGTGGCGTGCTTGCTCATCGACGAAGCGCAGTTCCTGACGCGCACTCAGGTCGACGATCTGCTGCGCATCGTGGTGCTGGACGGCGTGCCCTCCCTCGCCTACGGAATCCGCACCGACTTCCAGACGCATGCGTTCCCGGGTTCACGCCGCCTCATGGAGCTCGCCCACAGCCTGGAGGAGCTCAAGACGATCTGTCGCTGCGGTCGCAAGGCGCTCTTCAACGCCCGGCTGGTCGGTGGACGCTTCGTCTTCGAGGGCGACCAGGTCGCCATCGACGAGCTCAGCCACGAGAAGGTGACCTACGAGTCGATGTGCGCGCAGTGCTACCTGACCGCGTCCGGCGGCCGCCTCAGCTGAGCGCCCCGGCCGTCTGCCGGCCGCGCGGCGGCCACGGCACCAGCATCGAGGTCGTGCGTCGGTACTCGGCGTAGGCGGGGTATTTGCCGGCGGAGATCGATTCCGTGAACACGGTCGAGCCGATGAACAGCAGAGTCAGCAGGATCGGCCCTGCGATCGTGACGTTGATCGCTCCGCCCAGGATGCCGGCGCCCGCGCTCAGGGCCGCATTGGCGCCGATCAGGTACAGCACCCACCACTGGGCCTGCTCGAAGAAGAAGTTGGGGTGGCGGCTGTAGCGGAACAGTCCCGTGGTCACGAAGCCGGGGGCGAGCTCCCCGCCTGCGGCCGCCTTGGCTCGATGGAAGTTCCACTGCTGCTGATCGGCCAGCCACTCCCCGGCGAGGAAGGCGAGGAACAGCAGCGCCCACACCGCATCCCAGACGTTCAGCGGCGTCGTGTTCAGCAGCGCGGCCGCCGCGGGCAGGGTGATCAGCACGAGCAGCGCGTTCTGGTACAGCACGATGAACAGCAGGTTGAAGACCTGGAACTGCCACGGCCGCATCCGTGCGCGCAGGATCGCCCAGCGATAGTCCTCCATGCCGCTGTAGCCGCCCTTGCGGGCGAAGTTGAAGGTGAGGCGCGCGCCCCAGAGCGTCACGAGCACGGCCATGAGGATGAGCCGCGCCGCGTCGAGACCGCCCGCGATCGCCACGCCCGCGAAGATCCAGACGTACGCGACCGGCACGATCGACCAGATCCGGTCGACCCACGAGGTGTCCTTCGTGATCAGCGACAGGACCCAGCACAGTGCGCACACCGCACCGGCGAACACGACAACCATCCCCAGAGCGCCCATGACGTCACCGTAGCGCGCGCGGGGCGGCCCGGGGAAGGATCAGCGGGTGGGGAGCGTAGGGATGAGGGTGTCGAGGTAGTCCGCGGTGTCTTGCCAGCCGTGGACGGCGTGGCAGGTGACGCCGAGGGCGAGGACGGGGTAGTCGTTGCCGTCGGGGTCGAGGCGGTCGCCGATGAAGAGCATGTCGTCGAGGCTGATGCCGGTGTGTTCGGCGAGGCGCTGCATGCCGTAGGCCTTGTCGATGCCGCGGTGGGTGATGTCGACGCTGGTGGATCCGCCGGAGCGGACTTCGAGGTCGGGGATGCGGGCGGCGACGGCTTCGCGGAGGGTGTTCTTCTTCTCGCCGGTGGGGTCCCACGCGGTTTTTGCGTCGAGGGGGGCGGATTGGCCGAGGGCGGAGAAGGTGATCTGGGAGCCACGGTCTTCGAGGATGGGGCCCCAGGTCTGTTCTGCCCAGAGCCCGAGGCGTCTGGCTTCTTCTTCGACGGCGGCGAGGGCGCGGGTCTTCTCGTCGTCGGTGAGGCTGTGGGCGTAGACGGTGGTGATGCCTGCGGGGGTGAGGCGGTAGTACTGGGTGCCGCAGGTGGGCAGCAGGTGCATGTGGTCGAGGATGTCGTCGGTGGTCTCGGGCAGCTGCTCGACGACCTGCGAGCGGAATTGGGCGAGCTGGCCGCCGGAGATGATTGCGACCTCGACCCGTGAGGCGAGCGCGAGCAGCAGGTCCGCGATCCGCGGATCGACCGCGCTCTTGGACGGGGCGAGCGTGTCGTCCAGATCGAACGCAACGAGCTTCGGCGGCTGAGTCATGACGGCTCTCCAGCGGGTGTCGGGTTCTGCCGGGGGCCGGCGGAAGAATCTGAGCGCGGCGGCGCGGCTCCCACCATCCTATCGGGGGCCGCCGGATCCGCCGTGCGCGCTCGTCCCTCCCCGCGCCCCTTCTCTCCGCCTCGCCACCGCCCCACCGCGAGACTGCATCTCGGCGACGAGATCACTGTTGTTACCCGTGATCTCGTTCAGAAGATGCAGTCTCGCGGGCTGAGGTCGGTAGAGTGCCGCTGGCACCGGAGTGCCGGATGCCGGAAATGCAAGAAGAGGCCGACCCGAAGGTCGACCTCTTCTGCTGTGCGGTCGGGGTGACAGGATTTGAACCTGCGGCCTCTTCGTCCCGAACGAAGCGCGCTACCAAGCTGCGCCACACCCCGTGGCAACCGTTCGAGTCTACCCCAGCCCGACCGATTCCCCGAATCGCGGGCGCGTCAGAACCGCTGCTCGCGATGGCGTCGCCACGCGACGACGGATGCGGCCGCGAACCCGAGTGCGAGCGCTCCGACTCCGAATCCCGCGATCGAGCGCATCGACGGTCCGCCGCTGATCGCCAGCATGTCGACGAAGGTCGTCTCGCTCTCCTCACCGCAGGTGCCGGTGTGCAGCACGACGAGATCCGCGCCTGGTGCGGGCCGGTAGGCGAGCTCTGCGATCCAGAGCTTCGTCCCCGCCTGATCCGAGGTGACGGCGGGGGAGGCGTACTCGCCGGATGCGGAGACCGCGAGGGGAGCCGTCCGATGCTCGAGCGTCTCCGCATCGCAGCGCGGCTCGGTGCCGGGCTGATTGTGGAAGACCGAGAAGACCAGCTGCGCATCGACGCCCTCGCCCAGCCCCGTGACTGTGGCGCGGTCCACGAACGGATCGCCGACACCCGCATGTTCGGTCGCGCGGGTGATGACCGCAGGCTGCTCGACGACCGTGGTCTCTTCGGCGAGTCCGCATGATCCGCGAGCGAGCAGACGGGCCTCGCCGCCATCGGGCGCGTGCCAGAGCGACTCGATCCAGTAGTGCACACCCGCTGCGTGCAGGCGCACCGCAGGGGAGGCGTACTCGCCCGCAGCCGTGACGGCGACGGGGGAAGCAGACGTCTCGGCGACCCGCGTCTCTGCCGTGCAGGCCTCCGCCGGAGCGACGCCGTCGGGCGCCTGGAACACCTCGAAGCTCAGCCAGGTGGTGCCCGATGTCGGAACGAGGCCCTCGACCACCGCCGTGTCGATGGCGGCGCCGCCGAGCCCCACGGAAGGGACGGCCCGCGTCGACACCGAGGGCACGGGTGCGCGGGTCGTCTCGCTCTCGACGCCGCATGCGCCCTCGTGGATGAGTCGGCCCTCGACGTCGGTCGCGCGTTCACGCCACACATACGTGCCGAAGTCGGGGACGACGGGGCCGGCGATGCGCGCCGAGCCGGGCTCCGTCACGCGCACCGGTTCCTCCGGACCCTGCCAGATGAGGTTCTCCGCCGTGCAGGCATCCGCCGCAGCGACACCGTCGGGAACGCGGAACACGGATGCGGTCACGAGAACCCCCGACGCGGGGAGAGGCGCCGCCACGATCACCTCGTCGGACATCCGGTCGCCGACCGCCACGAGGGCGTCGGCTCGTGATGAGATCTGCGGAACCATCGTGATCTGGCTCTGCACCCCGAAGCGTTCCTGCCACACGTAGTCGGCGGTGAATGCCGCGGCGGTCTCCTGGCTCTGCTGGGACCGTTCGATGCGCCAGACAGCGGTGTAGAAACCGGGGCCGGGCAGGGGCTCGCCCGACTCGACCCGGTACGGCGCCGTCGGCCCGATGGCGGGGTCGGTGGTCACCTCGAGCGCGGCGACCTCGGCCGCGTCGGCGGAGGGAGTGTCTGTGAGCTGCGGCTCCGTCTCGGTCCGATACAGGGTCGCGGTCGCCCTCACCGGAAGGTAGCCGCCGTCGACCGTGCGGCCCCAGGCGCCGCGGGCGCTGGCGAACGTCACGTCGTCGACGTAGGCGCCGCCGGGGATGTACCTCGACACCACCTGCGTCGTCACGAACGGATCGAACGTGGTGTCGCGCTCCTGCTCGTCGGCGCCCTCGAGCGGGAACTCGAGGCGGCCGCCGGGCCCCGCCGTGTCCTGTCCGCCTGCCGTCGTGAAGTGTCGAACGACGGGCAGGAAGCCGCCGACGAAGTGCCCCTCGCCCGAGACGCGGAAGCGGGTGCCTCCGGCAGGAGCGGACGCGAGGATGTCGTACGCCACACCGATCTGCGCGTCGTCTCGCGTAGCCGCACCGGTATCGGCGAAGACCGCGTTATGCAGGGTGATCCGTCCGCGCGCGCCGGCGGCGTCCGCGACGGCCGTCACCGTGCCGCGCAGGGGAGAGGCCGCATCCGTCGCGAACTGCAGCGAGCCGGTGGCCGTCGTCTGTCCGGCCGGCAGCGCCATCGCCTCGGCGTAGTACGCGGCGGCGAGATTCTGCACGGCGCCGTTGTGGCCGGGCGCGACATGGCGGAACACCCAGTCGATGGCGCCCTGCAGGCTGTCGCCGGGGTAGCCGAAGTGGTGCAGGGATTCGTTCCAGTTCGCGATCGCCTTCACCGCCCAGGCGACCGCCGCCGCCTGCACCGGATCATCGGTCTGCCCGTAGGTGGAGACGAGCATGTTGATCGCGGTGAGCCGCTGCGGGTCGAGGCCCGCGGCATTCGGACTCAGACCGTTGTCGACGCTGTCGCCGGTGGGAAGGGGCCGTCCCGGAAAGATGCAGTACGTGTGGATGCCGTTGATCGCCATCGAGCCGTGCCAGCCGTAGCGGGTGGAACTCGCCCATTCACCGAATCCCGTTCCCGGAGAGGCCGCGGATGCCGGCATGATCGACACCACTGCGGCGACGACAGCGGCGGCCAGGACGAGGAGAGCAGCGAGCACACGTTTCATGTCCCCGATGCTCGGGCGCACCCGCGTCCACCGTCGGGTGATACCGGCGAACGGGGGAGGGCGCGCGCACCGCGTCCGGCTGTGGAGAACCGGAGTCCCTCCGTCAGGCGACGGGGACCAGCGTCAACAGCGAAGCCTCCGGGCGGCAGCCGAAGCGCACCGGCGCGAAGATCGAGTGGCCGATGCCGGCGCTCACATTCAGCGGCGCGCGGCGGCCGCCGTGCGTCCAGGTGCTGAGGCCTCGTGCCTGATCGAGCGGGATGTCGCAGTTCGCGACGAGCGCGGAGGGGGAGAACGGGATGCGGACCTGACCGCCGTGCGTATGCCCCGCCAGCAGCAGATCGGCGTCGAGGTCGACGAAGGCGTCGAGCACCCGCCGATACGGCGCGTGCGTCACGCCCAGCACGAGATCCGCCCCGCCGGCTGCACGCTGTTCGGCGCGCTTCGGAATGAGGGCTGCCGTGTCGTCCCAGCGCCGGTGGGCATCGTTCACGCCGAAGGCGTCGACACGCAGTCCCGCCACCTCGAGCGTCGTCGCGGTGTTGTCGAGCGCGTGCCAGCCGAGCTCGTCGGTGAGGAAGCGATCGAGGGCACCCGTGTCGAGGGACCCCGCCGAGCGGTGCGCCTTCGACGGCCCGGTGAAGTAACGCAGCGGGTTGCGGGGAGACGGCGCGTACAGGTCGTTCGAGCCGTGGACATACACGCCGGGTACGCCCCGCAGACCGGCGAAGGCGTGGCGGATGCCGGCGAGCCCCTCCGCGTGGCCGAGGTTGTCGCCGGTGTTGACGACGAGGTCCGGTTCGAGCTCCGCAAGGCGGGCGATCCACTCCTGCTTGCGGTGCTGCCACGGCGCCATGTGGGCGTCGGACAGGTGGAGGACGCGCAGCTGTCGCGCGCCCGCAGGCAGGATGGGCAGCGTGTGCTCGCGCAACGTGAAGAGGTACCGCTCGACCCCGATACCCCACACCGCTGCGCCGACGCCGATCGCCCCCACCGCTGCGCCGACGCCGATCGCCCCCACCGCTGCGGCAGCGGTGAGGGCGGAACGGCTCGGAATGCCGGTCAACAGCTCTTCTTGGAGTAGTTGATCAGGATCTGCGAACCGCGGTTGGCGGCCGTGCCCGCGGCGGGGTTGGTGCCGGTGGCGCGGCTCTCGTTGTCGGGCAGCTTGTCGTCCGGGGTACAGGTCCCCAGAGCGATCGAGGTGAATCCCGCATCCTGGAGCGTCTTCTGCGCGTCCTGCACCTTGCCGCTCACGGCAGGAACGGTTGCGCCCTGGCCGTTGCTGGGGCTGATCGTGACGGTCGTGCCGCCCGCGACCTGTCCTGCGCCCGGGCTCTGCGCGGCGACGATGTTCGTCGGCTGGTCGGAGTCGACGGGGTCGCCCACGGTCACCTCGAAACCTGCCTCCTGGAGGGTGGTCTGCGCCTGGTCGATCGTCTGGCCGACGACGTTCGGCAGCTCCTTGAGGACCCGCTTGGTGAGGTTGGGGTCGGGATCGGGGAAGTTGTCCGCGGGGAAGACCTGATCGGCGGTGCGCTGCAACGCCTTGGCCAGTGTGTAGCGGATGTTCTGCAGACCACGACCGAACATGTCGTTGTCGCCCTGGACCGTGCCGACCCAGGCTGCGTTGGTGACGCGCGTGCTCGACTCGATCATCCAGGTCTGCAGGCCCTCGTGCGTACCCGTCTTGCCGATGAGCTGCGTGCCGTCGTAGGGGTTCGCGCCCGAGCCGGTTCCACCGTTCATGACGCCGCGCAGGGCGTAGGCGGCCGTGGCGGCGACCTGGGGCGAGATGACCTGCGTGCAGGTGCGCTCCGGCCGCGGCAGCTCGTTGCCGGAAGCGTCGGTCACGCGGTCGATGGCCTGCGGCTGGCAGTAGACGCCGTTGTTGGCGACGGTGGCGTAGGCGCTGGCCATCGCGATGGGCGAGACGTTGTCGACGCCGATCACCTCAGAGGGGTTCTCCATGGTGATGTCGCTGCCGTTGCCCTTGGTGACGCCCATCTTCTTGGCGACCTTGGCGATGTCGCACATGTCGAGCTCCGCCGCCATCGCGAGGTAGCCCGTGTTCAGCGACTGTGCGGTGAACGCCATGGGCGTGCCGACGGAGCCTCCCACCTTGCCGAAGTTGTTGATCGGCGTGCTGTTGACGATGTTGCCGGTGCACGAGTTCGTGAAGTTCTTGAACACCCGCATCCGGCCGTCGAGCACCTCGTTGACCGACCGACCCTGTTCGAGCCAGTCGACCAGCGTGAACAGCTTGAACGTCGATCCCGCCTGGAATCCGCCGGAGCTTCCGAAGGTGCTGTCGCCCGCGTACACGAGCGAGCTGTAACCCTGTCCCGCGTTCGCCTCCTCGGAGAACTGCGTGTTCTGCGAGATGGCGAGGATGCGGCCCGTGGAGGTCTCGATGCTCGCGGTGGCGGCACCGAAGTCGATACCTGAGACGTACTGCGGCGCGTTCTCGGACATCGTCGTCGAAGCCGTGTACTGGATGTTGGGCTCGAGCGACGTGTAGATCTGCAGGCCGCCGCGGCGCAGAGCGAGCGCGCGATCCTCGGCCGTCTCGCCGAAGGCGGGGTCGTTCTTCACGACGGAGACCACGTACTGGCAGAAGTAGGGGGCGTGCGTGCTGGCACAGCCGGAGGTGGGCTGTGTGATCTGCGGCGTGATGGGCTCCGCCACCGCGGCGTCGTGCTGCTCCTGCGTGATCTTGCCGTCGGTCAGCATCCGATCGAGCACGTACGTCTGCCGCTTCTTGGTCAACGCATAGCCGTCGGCCGCGCCGTTGGTCTCGCGGTTCGGCTGATCGATGCGGTACGTGTTCGGGTTCTGCACGATGCCCGCGAGCGTCGCCGCCTGGCTGAGGTTGAGGTTGGCCGCCGGAACGCCGAAGTAGTAGCGGGCGGCGGCGTCGATGCCGTAGGTGATTCCACCGAAGTTGGCGATGTTGAGGTAGCCGAGCAGGATGTCGTTCTTCGAGTACTTCTGCTCGAGACCGATCGCGTAGCGCATCTCCTGGAGCTTGCGCTCGATACCGCTCGAACCCGAGGAGTCCGTTGCCTGCAGGAAGCAGGACTGCCGCTCATCCTCGCTCTGCGCGTTCCACTCGCAGCGCTGGATGAGGATGTTCTTCACGTACTGCTGGCTGATCGTCGATCCGCCCTGCGTGTTGCCGCCGCCTTCGAGGTTCGAGAGCACGGCGCGTGTGGTGCCGATCAGGTCGACGCCACCGTGGTCGTAGTACCGGGGGTCCTCGCTCGAGAGGATCGCGTCGTACATGACGGTCGCGATCTGGTCGAACTTCACCGGCGAACGGTTCTGGTCGTAGAAGGAGGTCTGCGGGGCGTAGTTGCCCGTGCCGTCCTTCCAGTAGATCGTCGACGGCTCCATGATGTCGTCGATCTCGAGGTAGTTCGGCATGTTGTCGAACAGCTTGATGGCTTGCGATGTCGCGGCGCCGGTGACGGCGATGGCGGGCGTGACCGTGGCGGTGATGAGAACACCGGCGACGACGCTCAGGCCGACGAGTCCGGCGAGGCCAGAGAGCACACCGGTGGCCGTGCGTTTCTTATCGGGCATAGGGTGATCGTAAGCCAGGATGCTGGGCGAACACTCGAAGGCGCCGCATCCGGTTCCCGCTGTTTCCGGGGCTCCGACCCCGTCCTCACCCACGAACGGGAGACACCGTGACCACCTGGGAGTACCTCACCACTCCGCTGTTGATCCACAACACCGCCGCCATCTTGAACAACTGGGGCAAGCAGGGCTGGGAGCTCGTCCAGGTGGTGCAGGGCCCCGAGGGCGGCTTGGTCGCCTACTTCAAGCGCCCGGTCGGCACGGATGCCGCCGCCAACGCAGGGCTCGGTGCAGCCCAGGCCGCGGCGCGGCAGTTCGAAGGAGAGAACGTATGAGCACGGTGTCCGAGCGACTCGCGGAACTGGGGATCGACCTGCCGGAGGTCGTGCCGCCCGTTGCGTCCTACATCCCCGCGAAGGCCTTCGGCGACCTCGTGCACACCGCCGGCCAGTTGCCGTTCGTGGGGGGACAGCTCCCTGCGACGGGCAAGGTCGGCGAGGGCGAGGGTCGGGTTGCGCCCGAGGATGCCGCGACGTACGCGCGTCAGTCCGCGCTGAATGCGGTGGCCGCGGCCGCAGCAGCCGTCGGCGGGGTGGACCGTCTGACCGGTGTGCTCAAGGTCACGGGATTCGTGTCGTCGGTGCCGGAGTTCACCGGACAGCCCGGCGTGATCAACGGGGCCAGCAACGTGCTCGCCGAGATCTTCGGTGAGTCCGGCCGTCATGCCCGATCCGCCGTGGGCGTGCCCGTGCTCCCGCTCGACAGCCCCGTCGAGGTCGAGGTCGTCTTCACCGTCGCCTGAGGCAGCATCACCCAGAAGCCCCGCGCCCCCCAAGGCCGCGGGGCTTCTGCGTGTGCCCGGCCGGTCAGTCGCACGCCGAGGTGAGCGCCGGCGTTCACAGCCTCGAGACGACGCTATGGGTACGCCCGGATCGCATCCCCGGTCGGCGGACGTTCCCAGACGATCCCGGACAGGTCGGTCGTCTGTTTGTCGCGCCACGAGGGGTGCGCCAGAATGAGCGTCTGGGAAACGCGGGGGTCAGGATGAAGGGCGACGGCGTCGGTCGTGTCTCAGGGGCCGGTTCCCTGATCTCCGTCGCGGAGGATCTCCAACGGCTGCGCCATGCGGCCGGGGCGGTGAGCTACGCCGAGATCGCGACGCGGGTCACGAGCTTGAGGGCGGTCCGGTCCGGCCGTTCGTCGGTTCCCGTGTCGCGCTCGACGGTGTACGACGCCTTCCGGCCCGGACGCACACGACTCGACGCCGATCTCGTCGTCGACATCGTGCGGAGTCTCGGAGTCGCCGATGCGGATGCGGAGAGCTGGCGCGACCGATGCATCGCAGCCAAGCCCGCCGCGCCGCGGCCGTCGTCGCGTGTGGGGACGGCATCCGGCGCCGAGGCGCCGCCGGTGAGCGCGGCATCCGTGCTCCGTTTCGACGCGCCTCGTCCCGCCGGGCGACGCATCGCTCTCATCGTCGGCGTGATGATCGCAGCCGTCCTGCTCAACGTGGCGGGTGGCCGCGTCGTGCTCTGGCTCGATCTGCCGCTCTACCTGGATATGGTCGGCACGGCAGTGGTCGCCGTCGCTCTCGGACCCTGGTACGCGGTCGCGACGGCCGTCGTCACACAGCTGGGCGGTGCTCTGGTCAGCCAGAGCACCTTGGGTCTTCCGTTCACACCTGTGGCGGTGGTCGGCGCGCTCCTGTGGGGGTACGGCGTGCACCGCTGGGGATGGGGGCGCTCGCTCTCGCGGTTCCTGCTGCTCAGTGTGGTCGTCGCCGTCGCGTGCACGGTCGTCGCCGCCCCGATCACGGATCTCGTGTACGGCGGCTTCAGCGCCCATGTGGCCGGAAACTCCTTGACGGCGCGATTCCGGGATGCCGGCATGGTGCTGCCGCTCGCGATCGCGACCGCGAATCTCATCACGTCGCTGCTGGACAAGCTGATCGCGAGCTTCGTGGCGCTCTCGCTGGCTGCCCCCATCCGACGCTGGATCACGAAGGAGCGGATGCCGTCGCCGGATCTTCCGCCGATGGCGCTGTTCGCCGGCGGTCGCCCCTCGCCAGCACTGCACGTCGGTGTCGCTGCGCGTCGTGCATCCGTCTCGTGAGCACCGTGGCGCCGTACCCGGCATCGATCCCCATCTACACACCCCCGGCCTCAGTGCCCTGAGTTCCATCGCGAACGACAGGGCCCCGCATCCGCGATGGATGCGGGGCCCTGTCGTTCGCCGCTACTTCGTGGAGAGCTTGGCCTGGATGGTGGACATCACCATCGTGTCGGCAAGGGTCGTCGTGTCGCCGACCTCGCGCCCCTCGGCGACGTCGCGGAGCAGGCGTCGCATGATCTTGCCGCTGCGGGTCTTGGGCAGCTCGGTGACGATGTAGACGTCGCGCGGGCGGGCGATCGGGCCGATCTGCTCACCGACCCAGGCGCGCAGGGTCTGGGCGAGGCCCTCGGGGGAGTGCTGGCGCAGGTAGCTCTCCTTGATGATCACGAACGACACGACGGCCTGGCCGGTGGTCTCGTCGTTGGCTCCGACGACAGCGGCCTCGGCGACCGCTTCGTTGCCGACGAGCGCCGATTCGATCTCCGCCGTCGACAGGCGGTGTCCGGAAACGTTCATCACGTCGTCGACGCGGCCGAGCAGCCAGATGTCGCCGTCTTCGTCGCGGCGGGCGCCGTCGCCGGCGAAGTAGTAGCCGCGGTCGGCGAACCTCTCCCAGTACGTCTCGACGAAGCGGTCGGGGTCGCCCCAGATGCCGCGCAGCATGCTGGGCCACGGCTCGGTGACCACGAGCAGCCCGCCTGCGTCGTTCCCGACCTCCTCGCCCGACTCGTCGACGACGTCCACCGAGATCCCGGGGAGCGGCACCTGCGCCGATCCGGGCTTGGTCTCGGTGACACCGGGGAGGGCCGAGATCATGATGGCGCCGGTCTCGGTCTGCCACCAGGTGTCCACGATCGGAGTGCGCTCTGCGCCGATCACGTTGCGGTACCACATCCACGCCTCGGGGTTGATGGGTTCACCGACGGAGCCGAGCAGCCGCAGCGACGAGAGGTCGAACTCCTGCGGCACCTGGCGTCCGATCTTCATGAACGAGCGGATGGCGGTGGGCGCCGTGTAGAGGATCGTGACGCCGTACTTCTCGACGATCTCCCACCAGCGGCCGGGATGCGGCGCATCGGGCGTGCCCTCGTAGATCACCTGCGTGGCGCCGTTTGCGAGCGGGCCGTACGTGACGTAGCTGTGGCCGGTGATCCAGCCGATGTCGGCTGTGCACCAGTAGACGTCGCGCTCGGGATGCAGATCGAACACGTTGCGGTGCGTGTAGGCGGCTTGCGTGAGGTATCCGCCGGAGGTGTGGAGGATGCCCTTGGGCTTTCCGGTCGTGCCGGAGGTGTAGAGGATGAAGAGCGGGTTCTCGGCGCCGAACGGCTTCGCCTCGTGCTCGGCGGATGCGGCTGCCACGGCGTCGTGCCACCAGATGTCTCGCCCCGGCGTCCAGTCGACATCGTTGCCGCCGCGGCGCACGACGAGCACGTGCTCGACCGTCTCCTGCACGCCCGACCCCCGGTCGGCGAGGGCCTGGTCCACCGCGGGCTTCAGGGGCGAAACTTTGCCCTTGCGGTAACCGCCGTCCGCGGTGATCACGAGCTTCGCGCCGGCGTCGTCGATGCGTGCGCGAAGGCTGTCCGCGGAGAACCCGCCGAAGACGACCGAGTGGATCGCGCCGACCCGCGCCACCGCGAGCATCGCCGCGACCGCTTCGGGGATCATCGGCAGATAGAGCGCGACGCGGTCGCCCTCGCCGATGCCCAGCTCCGTCAGCACATTGGCGGTGCGCTTGACCTCCTCGGTCAGCTCCGCGTAGGTGACGCGGCGCTCGTCGCCGGGCTCGCCCTCCCACAGCAGCGCGACGCGGTCGCCGTTGCCGGCGAGCACGTGGCGGTCGAGACAGTTGTAGGCGACGTTGAGCTCGCCGTCGCCGAACCACCGGGCGAAGGGCGGGCTCGACCAGTCGAGCACCTCGGAGAAGGGGGTGTGCCAGTGGAGTTCGCGCGCCTGCTCGGCCCAGAAGGCCTCTCGGTCGGACGCCGCCCGCTCGTAGAGCTCGGCGGTGGCGACCGCGCTCGCTGCGAACTCGGCGCTGGGGGCGAAACGACGGGTCTCGTTCAGCAGGTGGTCGATCTGGCTGCTCATGGCTCGCTCCTTTGCGCGCTGTTCGGGATGACGTGCGGGACGTCTCGCACATCATGACCCGCTCCGGTCGAGGCGGATACCTCCATTAGAAGGTGGGCGACGTTCACCGATATATCAATCGGATTGGTCCGGCATGCCGTTTGGCCGCCGGTGTGAGGTTGCGTATGCTCGTGTGCGCCCGCCCTCGCGGCGGGGAGCACGGCCCTCATCACCCCCAATTTGCGGGGCTGTGCTCGGCGGCATCCCAACCCCCCAATGGGATGCCGCCTTTTCTTTTGCCCGGGATGCGAAGCGTCTCCGTCTGTGACGCCTCGTGCTCGGCTCTCCCCAGCCGTTCCGTCACCGCGGTTCCTCAACCGAGCGTCGGTGAGCGCGGCTGCGGCCACGGGCACGCGCCTAGCGTCGTCGTCATGCCGCAGCCCTTCGTCGTCGCTCCGCGGGGCGCACCCGCATCCGGCGGGGCCGCGACGCGGACGGTCGACAGCGAGCCGCCGGCGCTCGACGGGCTTCCCGTCACGGCGTGGGACCCGGTGCGGGTGCAGCTGGGCGACCCCCACGTCACCGACATCTTCATCAACGGCGAGCATGGCCTCTTCGTGGATCGAGGCCGCGGCGCCGAGCAGGTGCCGCACTGGCACGCGACCGAGGGGGAGGTCCGCGAGATCGCGACCGGCCTCATCGCTCGGGGCGGTCGGCACATCGACGACGCGACCCCGTGTGTGGACGTTCGCCTCGAGGGCGGTGTGCGGGTGCACGCGGTGCTTCCACCCGTCAGCGCGGACGGCACGACGATCTCGATCCGTGTTCCGCGGCGTCAGCTGGGATCCTTGGCCGCCCTGTGCGAGGCGGGCATGCTCGATGCCCGAAGCGAGCGCGCGCTGCAACGGCTCGTCGTCGCCCGCGAGAACCTCCTGGTGACGGGCGCGGCGGGCAGCGGCAAGACGACCCTCCTGGCCGCGCTCCTCTCGTCAGCCCCTGAGCGCGAGCGGATCGTGACGATCGAGGATGTGGCGGAGCTCCGCATCCGTCACCCGCACCACGTCCGCCTCGAGGCGCGTCAGGCCAACCTCGAGGGAGCGGGCGGCATCGATCTCGCCCGCCTGGTGCGCGAGGCGCTGCGGATGCGGCCGGACCGGCTCGTGGTCGGCGAGTGTCGCGGCGCCGAGGTGCGCGAGCTGCTGGCGGCATTGAACACCGGACACGACGGGGGAGCCGGCACGCTCCACGCCAACGGCATCGACGATGTGCCGGCGCGACTGGAAGCGCTGGGGGCCCTCGCAGGCCTCGACGACATCGCGCTCGCGCGCCAGGTGGTCAGCGCGATCGGCGTCGTCATCCACGTCGCCCGTGATGGCGGCGGCGTGCGGCGCGTCGCGGGCATCGCGCGTCCGGTCCTGGTCGACGGACGGCTGGGGATGGAGTCGGTCCCGTGGGGCTGATCGCACGGCGTCGCCCCGCTCCCGACGGCGTGGCGGATGCGGCCCAGCGATTGGCGGTACTGCTGCGCACCGGCATCTCGCCGGCATCGGCGTGGGGGTTCCTCGCGGCGACCGGCGACGAGGACGCCGCTGCCGTCCACGCGGCGCACACGGGTGGAGAGGCGATCCCGGGAGCCATCGCCGCCCGAGGCGACCGGTGGCACCCGCTGGCCGCGACCTGGCGCGTGGCCACCGCCGTCGGCGCTCCGCTCGCCGAGAGTCTCCGGGCCGTCGCCGCCGCGGTGCGCGACGCGCAGGAGTGCCGCGACGAGGTGCGCGTCGCCCTCACCGAACCCGCGGCGACCGCGCGGCTGATGGCCTGGTTGCCGCTCGTGTCCATCGGTCTCGGCGTCGCGCTCGGCTTCGACACGATCGGTGTCCTCACGGGCAGCCCGATCGGCATCGGATGCCTCATCGCGGGCCTCGCCCTGATGATCGTGGCCCGCGTCTGGACCCGCGCGCTCACCCGCCGTGCGACACCTCCTCCCGCGATGCCGGGCCTGCACGCCGAGCTCGTCGCGATCGCGCTGTCGGGCGGCGTCTCGATCGAGCGCGCCCGCGCCCTGGCCGATCCGGAGGTCGAGACCACCGACGAGGGGCTCGACGCACTGCTGGAGCTCTCGCGCTCCGCCGGGGTCCCCGCCGTCGAGATGCTCCGCGCCGGCGCGTCCCTGGCGCGACACCGCGCCCGCACGGATGGCCGGATGCGGGCGGCCGGACTCGGCGCCGCGCTCCTGCTGCCGCTGGGCGTCTGCATCCTTCCCGCCTTCCTGCTGCTGGGGGTCGCGCCGATGCTCATGAGCGTGCTCGGTGCCTCCGCGCTCCCGCTGTGACCGCGTGCCCACCCGCCGGTGCCCATAAGAGAGGAGCAACACATGACACCCACCGCCAGAGCCCACGGCCGGCTTCCCGCTCTCACCCGCCGCCGTGCGACAGAGCTCTTCGGAGACGAGTCCGGGGCGGCGACGGCCGAGTACGCGATCGCGACGATGGCCGCCGTCGCCTTCGCGGGACTTCTCGTCGTCATCATGCGGTCAGACGAGGTGCGCGGGATCCTGGAGGATCTCGTGCGCCGCGCGCTCACGGTCGAATGAGATCCCGGCTCGGCGACCGCGGCTCGGCCGCGGCGGAGTTCGCGGTCGCCGTGCCGGCGGTGATGCTGGTGCTGACCCTCGGCATCGGAGGGCTCGCCGCCGCATCCGCTCAGGTGCGCCTGCAGGACGCCGCGGCCGACGCGGCGCGGCTGGCGTCGCGCGGTGAGGATCCGGCGCGGGCGCTCGCAGCTCTCAGCAGCGCGGTCTCGGGCGCGAGCGGCACGATCGGGGAGGAGGGCGATCTCGTGTGCGTGACGGCGTCGGCCCCCGCGCCGCTGCCCGGGATCAGGCTCAGCGCCCGCTCGTGCGCCCTCTCGGATGGACGCTGATGCCCGGCACGGCGGCGACGGTGGGCATGATCGGCGCGCTCGCCGCTCTCGTCGCGGGTCTCGGCGTGGTCGGCGCGGCGAGCGTGCATGCGCAACGATTGTCGGCGGCCACGGATGCGGCGGCGCTCGCCGCGGCGGACGCCGCATCCGGTGCGGTCACGGGGGTTCCGTGCGAGCGCGCCGCCCAGCTGGCGGCCACCGCATCCGCGGAGGTCGTATCCTGCGAGGTGGAGGGTCTCATCGCGACCGTGCGTCTCAGCAGCGCTTTCGGTCCATTCCCCGCCCAGGCCGCAGCCCGCGCGGGTCCCGCGCCCGAGCCGCGCGACGACGGGTGAACCGGCCCTCCAGCCGACCACCGACCCGAGGTGTGTATGGTGACAGCGACGAAAGGACCACCGTTGGCAAAGGGTTCTCAGACCACGACGAAGAGCGGAAAGACGCTCGTGATCGTCGAGTCGCCGACCAAGATGACCTCGATCCAGGGCTATCTCGGCGACGACTACGAGGTGCTCAGCTCCGTGGGGCACATCCGCGACCTCGCGAGCAAGAAGGACATTCCGGCCGAGAAGAAGGCCGCGTACGGCAAGTACTCGATCGACGTCGACAACGGCTTCGACCCCTTCTACGTGGTCAACGACCGTAAGACCAAGACCGTCGCCGAACTCAAGCGGGCGGTGAAGGATGCGAGCGAGGTCCTGCTCGCCACCGATGAAGACCGCGAGGGCGAAGCCATCGCGTGGCACCTGCTCGAGGTTCTCAAGCCCAAGGTCCCCGTCAAGCGCATGGTGTTCCACGAGATCACCAAGGACGCCATCCGCGCCGCAGCCGAGAACACGCGCGAGCTCGACCTCGCCCTCGTGGACGCGCAGGAGACCCGCCGCGTTCTCGACCGCCTCTACGGGTGGGATGTCTCGCCGGTGCTCTGGCGCAAGGTCGGCAGCGGACGCGAGGGCGCCGCACTGAGCGCCGGTCGCGTGCAGTCCGCGGCGACCCGTCTCGTCGTCGACCGGGAGCGCGAGCGCATGTCGTTCGTCTCTGCCAGCTACTGGGACATCGAGACGCTCGCCGTCAAGGGCGACCAGTCGTTCACGGCGCGCCTGGCCCGCATCGACGGCGCACCGCTCGCCCGTGGCACCGACTTCGACGACAAGGGCCAGCTGAAGAAGGCCGTCGTCGTCCTCACCGAAGAGGATGTGCGCGCGCTGGCCGCGGCCATCGAGAGCGTCGGTACCGCACAGGTCTCGGCGCTCGAATCGAAGCCGGGAACCCGCAGCCCTCGCGCGCCCTTCACGACCTCGACGCTGCAGCAGGAGGCCGGCCGCAAGCTCTCGATGAGCGCGAAGCACACGATGAGTGTCGCCCAGCGTCTCTACGAGAAGGGCTACATCACCTATATGCGCACCGACTCGACCTCGCTTTCGAAGCAGGCGGTCGAGGCGGCGCGCGAGCAGGCCGTGAGCCTCTACGGCGACCGCGCCGTGCCCGCCAACCCGCGCGTCTATGCGAGCAAGAGCAAGAACGCGCAGGAGGCGCACGAGGCGATCCGTCCCTCGGGTGAGCACTTCCGCACGCCCGCATCCGTTGCTTCCCACCTCGACCGCGACGAGCAGCGCGTGTACGACCTGATCTGGAAGCGCACGGTCGCCAGCCAGATGGCCGACGCCAAGTACGAGACCACCACCGTGACGCTCGCGCTGACCGCCGATGAGAAGGCGCTCGAGTTCACCGCATCCGGCACCGTCTACACCTTCAAGGGCTTCCTGGAGGCGTACGAGGAGGGGCGCGACGAGAAGCGCGCGGATGCCGACAAGGCCGACGACCAGTCGCTGCCCGCGCTGAGCGTCGGCGACGAGCTGGCCACGCGCGAGGTGGAGCCCAAGGGACACTCGACCTCGCCGAAGCCGCGCTACACCGAGGCGAGCCTCGTGAAGGCGCTGGAGGAGAAGGGCATCGGTCGTCCGTCCACGTTCGCCAGCATCATCGACGTGATCCTCGACCGCGGCTACGTCTCCAAGCGCGGCCAGGCCCTGGTGCCCAGCTGGCTCGCCTTCAGCGTCGTGCGTCTGCTCGAACAGCACTTCTCCGACCTGGTCGACTACGACTTCACGGCGGCGCTCGAGGACGACCTCGATGCGATCGCCCGCGGCGAGCAGCGACGCGAGCAGTGGCTGCGGGAGTTCTACTTCGGTTCCGAGAACCACGTCGGACTCCGTCACATCGTCGACAACCTCGGCGACATCGACGCGCGCGAGCTCAACGCGACCCGGATCACCGACACCGCGACGCTCCGCTTCGGCAAGTACGGGCCGTACCTCGAGGTGGTCGACCCGGCGGATCCCGAGGCCAAGCCGCGGATCATCAACATCCCCGACGAGCTGGCGCCCGACGAGCTGACCGCCGAGAAGGCGCAGGAACTCGTCGACGCCCCCATCGCTGGCGACCGCGTGCTGGGCGAGAACCCGGACAACGGCAAGCTCATCGTCGTCAAGGACGGCCGCTTCGGGCCCTACGTCCAGGAAGTCGACCCCGTCGACCCGGATTCGGTGGACGAAGCGACCGGCGAGGTCGCCGAAGCGCCCAAGAAGCGCGTTGCGAAGAAGGAGGCGGCGCCCAAGCCCCGCACCGCGTCGCTCTTCAAGAGCATGTCGGTCGACACCGTCGATCTCGACACCGCGCTCAAACTGCTCGAGCTGCCCCGCGTCGTGGGCGTCGACCCCGCGACCGAAGAGGAGATCACCGCTCAGAACGGCCGTTACGGTCCGTACCTGAAGAAGGGGACCGACTCGCGCTCACTCGACTCGGAGCAGCAGATCTTCGACATCACCCTCGAGGAGGCGCTCGAGCGCTACGCCCAGCCCAAGTACGGTGCCAGGCGTGCGTCCAGCGCTCTGAAGGAGTTCGACGCGGATCCGGTCAGCGGCAAGCCGATCAAGATCAAGGACGGCCGCTTCGGCGCCTACGTCACCGACGGTGAGACGAACGCGACCATCCCGCGCGGCGAGACGGTCGACGACGTCGACTTCGAGCGGGCGAAGCAGCTGCTCGCCGACAAGCGCGCCAAGGGTCCCGCGCCCAAGCGCACCTCGGCACGCAAGACGACCACCCGCAAGACGCCCGCGAAGAAGTGACCGCCGCGACGCCGTCGGGTCTGTGGATCACCTTCGAGGGTGGTGACGGCTCGGGAAAGACCACGCAGGCGGGCCTGCTCGAGCAGTGGCTGCGCGAGTCCGGCCGCACGGTCGTGCGCACGCGGGAGCCCGGGGGCACGGAGGTCGGGGTTCTCGTGCGCGACATCGTGCTGCATCACCGCGGCGAGGTCGCGGCGCGGGCCGAGGCCCTGCTCTACGCGGCTGATCGCGCGCAGCACGTCGAGACGCTCGTACGGCCCGCACTGGCACGAGGCGAGATCGTCGTGCAGGACCGCTACCTCGACTCGTCCGTCGCCTACCAGGGGGCCGGGCGCGTGCTGGATGCGGCGGAGATCCGTCAGCTGTCGCTCTGGGCCACCGGGGGAGCACTGCCGGATGTGACCGTCCTGCTGGATCTCGACCCGGCATCCGCACGCTCGCGCCTCGATGCCGCGGACAAGCCGTTCGATCGCCTGGAGGCGGAGAAGGACGAGTTCCACGCCAGGGTGCGCGCCGCCTTCCTCGATCTGGCCGCGGGGGAGCCGCAGCGCTTCCTCGTGATCGATGCGACTGCGGGTGTCGACGAGATCGCCGCCGTCATCCGCGAGCGCGTCGCGAGCCTGCTGCCTCCTGTGGACGCTGACGGGAACGTCGAGGGCCGCGGATAGGCTGGGCGCATGCACACCGCCGCGACGTCTCTTCCCTGGGAGGACGTCTGGGGGCAGGACGACGCGGTGCAGCTGCTGCAGGCGGCCGCATCCGATCCCGCGCAGCTCACGCATGCGTGGTTGATCACGGGCCCTCCCGGCTCGGGCCGCTCGACGCTGGCCTACGGGTTCGCGGCGGCGCTCATCGCCGAGCCCGGTGACGAGGCGGCGGTGCGTCAGGTTCTCGCTCGCACGCATCCCGACCTGACCGCGCTGCGCACGGAGCAGGTCGTCATCCGCATCGAGGAGGCGCGCCAGCTCGTCGAGCGCGCGTACTACTCGCCGTCGCTGGGCCGATATCGGGTGATCGTGGTCGAAGACGCCGACCGCATGGCCGAGCGCACCTCGAACGTGCTGCTCAAAGCGCTCGAAGAGCCGCCGGAGCGCACGATCTGGGTGCTGTGCGCACCGAGCGACGCCGATCTGCTGCCCACCATCCGTTCCCGCGTGCGCACGGTGCGGTTGCGCGAGCCCGACGTATCCGACGTCGCCCGTCTGATCGCCCAGCGCACCGGGGTCGATACCGCCGTCGCCGAGCAGGCCGCGCGGCACGCGCAGCGCCACATCGGCATGGCGCAGCGCCTGGCGACGGATGCCGACGCTCGTCGTCGGCGCGACGAGACGCTGCGCAGCGCGCTGGCCGTGCGCGGGGTCGGCGATGCGGTCGATGCGGCCGCTCGCATCGTGCAGGTCGCCACCGACGACGCGAAGGCCCTCACCGTCGAGCGCGACGAGGCGGAACGGGCATCGCTGCTGCGAACGGTCGGGCTCGCCGAGGGTGCCGCGGTGCCGCCCGCCGTCAGGTCGCAGCTCAACGCGCTGGCCGACGAGCAGAAGCGGCGCGCGACGCGCAGCCTCCGCGACGGCATCGACCGCGTCCTCACCGATCTGCAGTCGCTGTTCCGCGACGTGGTGATGGTGCAGTTCGGCCGCACCGACGGCCTCATCAACACCGAGTTGTTCGACGACCTGCACGCCCTCGCGGCGGCATGGGAGCCGGCTCGCACCCTGCTCGTCCTCGACGAGATCGCCCTGACCCGACGCAACCTCGAGCGCAATGCGGCCCCCGCACTGGCGCTCGAGAGCCTGCTGGTCGCCGTCGCCACCGGAAGGAGCTCGTCATGAGCGCCGCGCCCCGCATCCGCCGTCTGATCGCCGTGACAGGTGTCGTCGTCACGCTCGCCGCCCTCGCCGGGTGCGCGTTCAAGGTCGACGTCGCGCCGTCGCCGACCCGCAGTGCAGAGCCCGACACGACCGGAATCTCCGAGGAGCTGCTGCCGTTCTACGGGCAGGAGCTCTCGTGGAACGCGTGTGGCACCGGGCTCGACTGCACCACGGTCACGGCGCCTCTGGACTGGGACAACCCGTCGGCCGGCGAGATCGACCTCGCCGTCGTACGTCACCTCGCGACGGACGGAGAGCCCATCGGCTCGCTGCTGACGAACCCCGGCGGGCCCGGCGCGAGCGGCGTCGCGCTGATCCGCGACTCGCTCTCGTTCGCCGTCGGCGACGCCCTCCAGAGCGACTACGACGTCATCGGCTTCGATCCGCGCGGTGTCGGCGAGTCGAGCGCGGTGCGCTGCTTCGACGCCCCCGACATGGACCGCTATCTGTTCGACATCCCGACGGGCACCCGCGGCTCCGCCGAGTGGAACAGCCAGCTCGAGGCGCGCAACGCGACGTTCGCGCAGGCGTGCGAGGCGAACAGCGACGGCATCCTGCAGTTCATCACCACCGAGCAGTCCGCGCGCGACATGGATCTGCTGCGCGGTGTGCTGGGCGACGAGAAGCTCAACTACCTCGGCTACTCGTACGGCACCTTCCTCGGCGCGACCTACGCACAGCTCTTCCCGGAGCGTGTCGGCCGTCTCGTCCTCGACGGCGCGATCGATCCCGAGACCTCCCAGCTGGATGTGTCGACGACGCAGGGCATCGGATTCGAGTCCGCGCTGCGGGCCTACATGGCCTCGTGCCTCCAAGGTTCCGACTGCCCCTTCACCGGCACCGTCGACGACGGCATGTCGGATCTCAGCACGCTGCTGGCGAGTGCCGATCGCAATCCGCTCGTCAACGCAGACGGTCGCCGCATGGGCGCCGACTCGATGATGACCGCCATCGTCGCCGCGCTCTACTCGCAGGACAGCTGGTCGTACCTGACCACGGCGCTGTCCGACGCGTTGCAGGGGGACCCGTCGGTCGCGTTCCAGCTCGCCGATTTCTACTACAACCGCAGCGGCGGCGCCTACAACGACAACTCCACCGAGGCCTTCATCGCCTACAACTGCATGGACTACCCGGACGATGCCACGCCGGAGCAGGAAGCCGCGTCCAAGGCTCTGCTCGCGGAGCGCGCGCCGACGGTGGCGCCGTACTGGTCGAGTGACGTCGACTCGTGCGCCTCGTGGCCGTTCCCCCCGAGCGGTGAGCGCAAGGCGCTGACCGCTCAGGGCGCCGCACCCATCGTGGTCATCGGCACGACCAACGATCCCGCGACGCCCTACGACTGGTCGGTGGCGCTGGCCGATCAGCTCGCCTCCGGCGTGCTGATCACGCGGGTCGGCGAGGGCCACACCGGCTACAACAAGGGCAACACCTGCGTCGACGACGCGGTGGAGGCGTACTTCGTCGACGGCACGGTGCCCCAGGACGGCCTGCGCTGCGAGTGAGCGCCTCCCGAGCGTTCGCGGCCGCCCCCTCGAGCATGTAAGATCGTTGCTTGTGCATCGCGGAAGCGACGCGCGCCGCCTTAGCTCAGACGGCAGAGCGATTCACTCGTAATGAATAGGTCAAGGGTTCGATTCCCTTAGGCGGCTCAGCACGAGAAGAGGGGTCCCGGAAGGGGCCCCTCTTCTGTTTCCGCCCCCGCATCCGCGCCCCCGCAGCATCCGCCCCCAATGCTCCCGCGAGACTGCATCTTCCGCACGAGATCACGGGTAAAGACAGTGATCTCGTGGTGGAGATGCAGTCTCGCGTGCCGGCGGGCGGGATGGAACGAGCGGCACGGGAGGGTAATGGGATGATCGGATGGTGGGTCACACCGTCGACGTGCTGTTGGAGACGTTCACCTGGGTCGGTTTCCTCGGCGCGGTGGCCGTCGGAGTCGTGTGGCTGATCCTGCTGGTGGCGGACGGCACCTGGATTCCCGCGCACGCTGTCATCGAACCGGGCGAGAACGGACGCGTCGCGCACTGGTTCACCGCGGAGGGCGGTGTGGGACGCGCGGTGCTCAGCGACGCCGAAGAGGCGCATCTCGCCGGCGCGGACGAGGTGGCCATCTATTACCGCGCCGGTACGGACGACCGGATGCGGTTCGTCGCGCGCTCTCCGCTCGTGCGTCTGGCCGGGTGGTTCACGGTGGGGATGCTCGCCGTCGGTGTCCTCGCGGTCGTCCTGTCGCTGGTGACCATGTTCGTGGTCTGATGTCCCGAGCCGCGGAAGAGGAGTGGCGCTGCGGCCATATAGCTAGATAAGCTAGCGAAATGGCCGCATCCTCGACTCCGCCCCGACCCTCCCGCTGGCTCCGGGTGGGCATCCCCGCGCTGCTCGTGCTCGTCTGGCTCGTCGTGGGCTCGATCGGTGGCCCGTACTTCGGCAAGGTCGACGAGGTCTCCACCAACGACCAGTCGACGTTCCTGCCGCAGAGCGCGGCCTCCACTCAGGTCAACGAGAGGCTTCCCGACTTCCTCGCCGGTGACAGCATCCCGGCCGTCGTGGTGTTCTCGGCGGACCAGAAGCTCAGCGACGAGCAGCTCGCCGAGCTGCAGACGGTCGCCGACGACATCGCGCAGACGCCCGGAGTCCTCGACGGCATCTCGCCGCCGATCGTGTCCGACGACGGTCTCGCCGCCCAGATCTTCGTGCCCATCGACGCCTCGGGCGAGGTGCCCGACACCGTCGAAGCGGTCCGCGACGTCGTCGACTCCCAGGCGCCCTCCGATGTCGAAGGATGGGTCACCGGTCCCGGTGGCTTCACCGCGGACCTCGTCGAGGGCTTCCTCGGCATCGACGGACTGCTTCTCGGTGTCGCACTCATCGCCGTCTTCGTGATCCTCGTCATCGTCTACCGGTCCCCGCTGCTGCCGGTGCTCGTGCTGCTCACGAGCGTTTTCGCGCTGTGCGTCGCGCTGCTGACCGTCTGGTGGCTCGCCAAGGCCGGAATCTTCGTGCTGAACGGCCAGGTGCAGGGCATCCTCTTCATCCTCGTGATCGGCGCCGCCACCGACTACGCGCTCCTTTTCGTGGCGAGATACCGCGAGGCGGTGGCCGAGGGGCAGAAGAGGTGGCCGGCGACGGTGCAGGCCTGGCGCGGCGCCTTCGAGCCCATCCTCGCTTCCGGCGGAACGGTCATCGCGGGACTGCTCTGCCTGCTGCTCTCGGACCTCGCCAGCAACCGCGCGCTCGGGCCGATCGCGGCCATCGGCATCGCGTTCGCGATGCTCTCCGCACTCACCTTCCTGCCCGCGCTGCTGGCGCTCGTGGGCCGCGCCGCCTTCTGGCCCTTCATCCCGAAGCACCCCGCCGCGGTCCCGTCGCACGACCCGAACGCCCCCGTGTCGGGTCTCTGGCCGCGGGTGGCGCGATTCGTCACGCGGCGCGCTCGTCCGGTGTGGATCATCAGCACCGTGGTTCTGCTCGTCGGAGCCGCAGGCATCACCCAGCTCAAGGCCGACGGCGTGCCCTCCAGCGACCTCGTGCTGGGGTACTCACAGGCGCGTGACGGTCAGGACGTGCTCGCGGAGCACTTCCCGGCAGGCTCCGGCAGCCCGGTGTATGTCGTGGTCTCCGAAGCGGATGCGGCCGCCGCCGTGACCGCGACGTCGGAGGCCGAGGGCATCGACAGCGTCGCGATCGCGGCATCGGACTCGCCGACGGGTCAGGCGTCGGTCGATGTCTCGGGCGGCGCGCTCGAGCTGACCGCGGTCGGCCCTCCCGGGACCCCCGCGCCCTCGGCCACCACCGTCGACGGGGACGTCCTGCTGATCGCGACCCTCGAGGATGCGGCGGACTCCGCCGCGGCCGACGACGCCGTCGTGGCGCTGCGCGACACCCTCGACCGCGACCTCGGGGAAGGAGCGGCGCTCGTCGGCGGCCAGACCGCCATCGACGTCGACACGAACGCCACCTCGATCCGGGACCGCACGGTGATCATCCCGGTCATCCTCGCCGTCGTCTTCATCATCCTCATGCTCCTGCTGCGCTCGATCCTGGCGCCGGTGCTGCTGATCGCGAGCACCGTGATCTCGTTCGGCACGGCGATGGGGGTGAGTGCCCTCGTGTTCAACCACGTGTTCGACTTCCCCGGCGCGGACCCGGCGGTGCCGCTGTACGGCTTCGTCTTTCTCGTCGCGCTCGGCATCGACTACAACATCTTCCTCATGTCGCGCGTGCGGGAGGAGGCTCTTCGCCACGGCACTCGCGCGGGCATCGTGCGAGGCCTCGTGTCCACCGGCGGGGTGATCACCTCGGCGGGTCTCGTGCTCGCGGCGACGTTCGCCGCCCTCGGCGTCATCCCGATCCTGTTCCTCGCGCAGTTGGCGTTCATCGTCGCGTTCGGCGTGCTGCTGGACACCTTCGTCGTCCGTTCACTGCTGGTTCCCGCTCTCGCCTCCGACATCGGACGCGCGGTGTGGTGGCCGTCGAAGCTGTGGCGTGCCGGACCGGAGACGCAGGATGCGGCACCGATGACGCGTGCCGAGTACCGGCGTACGCTCGGATCATGACCAAGGCGCTGTTCATCGTCGACGTCCAGAACGACTTCACCGAGCGCGGTGCTCTCGGTGTGGCGGGAGGCGACGCGGTCGCCGAGCGGATCTCCGCCTACCTCGCGGAGCACGCCGGCGACTACGGGCTCATCGTCGCGTCCCGGGACTGGCACGACGCGGAGGGCGACAACGGCGGGCACTTCGCCGCAGAGCCCGACTTCATCGACACCTGGCCGCCGCACTGCGTGGCGGGCACGTTCGGCGCCGAGTACGACGAGGTCTTCGACACCTCGGCCGTGACGCACCACCTCAAGAAGGGGCGGGGTGAGCCCGCGTACTCGCTGTTCGAGGGGCGCACCGACGACGGCAGCACGGCGATCGAGCTGCTCGAGGAGCATGGGATCCTCGACATCGACGTCGTGGGTCTCGCGACCGACTACTGCGTGCGCGCGTCGGCCCTCGACGCCATCGCGGCCGGGCGGCACGTGCGCGTGTTCACAGACCTCGTCGCCGGCGTCCACGCGGAGTCGAGCGAGAAGGCCCTCGCCGAGATCGCGCACGCCGGCGCAGAGGTCACCGCGTCGCGCTGAGCGCGCGCGGAGCTCACGAGATCCAGAGCACGACGCCGGTCATGCCGGTCAGCACGGCGGCGACGCCCGCGCGGATGGCGTCGTCGCAGCGTTCGGGGGTGAAGGACGCCTCGTCGAAGTGCGTGGCCGATCCCAGGCCCTCGCCGCGGAACCCCGCGCCCGTCCAGTCGACCGCGGTGACGTTCTCGGTGGGCTCGGCCAGTTCCGCCCCGAGCACCAGGAACGCGATGTCGAGGTGGTTCGGCGTCACCATCGCCATCGCATCGATGAGATCCTCGCCGGCCGCGACGATGAGCTCGGGATTCAGATCCATCGCGTGCACGATGCCCGTGATCGGGTCGCCGCCCGCATCCACCGTTCGCAGGTCGACGTCCTCGTCGGCCGCCCACGCCGTCACGGCGTCGCGCAGCATCCGGGTCGTGGCGTCATCGCCGGAGGTCAGGAGCACGACGCGGTAACCCGGCGCCGGATGCACGTCGTCCCACGACCCGCTGAGCGGATCGACCGTGGCCTCCGGCGTCGGCTCGACGGCGGGAACGAAACCCGGGGCGGGTGATCCCACCACGCCGATCGCGTCGCGCGGCACATTCCAGTCGGCGCTCGCGCATCCGGTCAGTGCGAGCGCGAGCGCGAGGCCGGTCGCGCCGAGGACGAGGGATGCGGGGCGTTGCGGCACGGAGGTTCCTTGCAGAAGTAAGAGGGGCGAAACCAGGATGCCGGTCGCCGCGCCAGCTGCTGCGCCCTCGCGCCCTGGTTCGCGCATTGTTCTTCGGATCTGCGGTCGGCGTTCACCCGCCGAGCGCACCGCCGGGACACCCCGCGATCCTCATCTGTTCTCCCGACAGCCGATTCGTATGCCATCGATCGTTCACTCCCAGGAAAGTTCGTCGGGCCAGTCTGCTGGCAGGCGCCGTGATCCGTGCGCCTGCCTGGTTGACCCACATCCACTTCCTCTCCAGAAACGGAAGACACATGCTCCTTGCAGCACCCTCGCGGCCCACGGGTCGCGCGGCCCTGTGGGCCTCGGCGGCGGCGGTCGGCGCCGCGCTGATGCTCAGCGGCGCCCTCGTCGCCCCCGCGGCGCACGCCGCCGACCCCGCCAACTACACCGGCATCGTGCTGGGCGTCGCCTCCAACGAGACGCAGCGCACGGTGTCGTGGTACACCTCGGCCGACACGTCGCAGGTCGTGCAGTTGGCCCCCACGTCGGCCGTGGTCAACGGTCAGTTCGTCGCATCCGTGACCACCTTCGCCGCCACCGGAGCGGCCAACGTCTCGACTACGGGATACAACCGCCACGCCGTCCTGTCGGGGCTGCAGGAGAACACGCAGTACTCGTACCGCGTGGGATCCGACGGCAACTGGTCGCCGACCTACTCGTTCAAGACGCAGTCCTTCGAGGGCGACTTCGACTTCCTGTTCTTCGGTGACCCCCAGATCGGGTCGTCGGGCAACGTCGCGAAGGACGGCGCCGGCTGGGCCGACACCATGAACGTCGCGCTGACCGCCAACCCGAACGCGGAGCTGCTGGTCTCCGGCGGCGACCAGGTCGAAACGGCCAACACCGAACCGCAGTGGGACGCCTTCCTGGCTCCCGACCAGCTGCGCCAGTACCCGTGGGCCGCGACGATCGGCAACCACGACGTCGGCGGCAAGGCGTACGAGCAGCACTTCTACACGCCCAACACCGACTACTCCTCGGCTTACTACAAGGACCCGACCAAAACGGCGACGACGTCCGGCGGCGACTACTGGTACATCTACAAGGACGTGCTGTTCATCGACCTGAACAGCAACAGCTACGACTCGGCGAACGGCGGCGGCGACGCGGCCCACGTGCAGTACGTGACGGATGTGGTGAACCAGCACGGCGCCGACGCCAAGTACACCGTGCTCGTCTACCACCACTCGATCTACTCCGCCGCCGACCACGCGAAGGACGCCGACAACAAGGTGCGTCGTGTGGACTTCCCGACCACCTTCTCGAAGCTCGGCGTCGACCTCGTCCTCCAGGGGCACGACCACGTCTACACCCGCAGCTACGAGATCAAGAACGGCGAGAAGGCCAATCCCGCCGAGCAGCCCGGTCAGAACGATGTCTTCGTCGGTGAGGGCGGCGTCATCTACATGACCGCGAACTCGGCATCGGGCTCGAAGTACTACGACATCACGGCGCCCGACAACAGCGGCACCACCGGAGCGGGCAACGGCCCCGACCCGCTGAAGCCGAGCGACTACTGGTACAACTCCGTACAGAACCAGGAGCACGTGCGCAGCTACGTCAAGGTGCAGGTGCGCGCCGACCAGCTCGTGGTCGAGGGCATCCGCTCCGGCACCTGCGATGCGCCCAACGCCGCGGTGGAACAGGGCAAGGTCAGCTGGTGCGGTACGCCGGGTTCGAGCACGGCGGTCGACGGCGTCGGGTCCCTGATCGACTCGGTCACCATCCACCCCTTCCACGGCGACGGTCAGGACATCCAGGTCGACGTTCCCAACCAGGCTCCCGGCGAGTTCGGCTGGACAATCGATGGACAGAACGGCCTCGTCGACCTCGGTACCGCCGAGGAGAAGGGCGACTACTTCGAGGCGACGGGCGAGATCAACCCGATCAGCGTCACCGACACGCGCTCCTCGCTGGCGCCGTGGTCGCTCACCTCGGTGCTCGGCGACTTCAAGGACGGCGACAAGACGTTCTCCGGTCGCTACCTGGGCTGGACGCCGAAGGTCGTCACCGACGGCGCCGGGGCCACTGCCGGCGCATCCGTCTCCTCGGGCTATGACACCGGTGACGGTCTGGCCGTCAGCCGCGTGCTCGGCTCTGCCGCGCAGGGGCACACGAAGGGATCGGCGCTGCTGGGAGCGGCGCTCGATCTCAAGCTCCCGACCGAAACGGCCAAGGGCAGCTACCGCGCGACCCTGACCCTCACCGCGCTCGCCGGCTGACGCCCGCGGCACCTTCCGTCCGTGGGAGGGGGCACCTGCCCTCTCCCACGGACATCCCCTTTCCCCCCACGACCCGAAAGATCTCCGTGAACCCACGCTCGACTCCTCCGCATCCTCGCCTCATCGCGCTGAGTTCCGCGACGCTCGCCGTGCTCGCCGTCCTCGCCTTCGCCGCACCCGCTCAGGCCGCCGAGGGCGATGAGGTCACCTGGACCGTCCGGACCGCCTCCAACAACCTGGGCTCGGAGCGCACGAACTACACGTACACAGTCGATCCGGGCGAGTCCGTCTCTGACGCCGTCACGATCGCGAACCACGGTGACGAGGCGCTGGATCTCAAGGTCTACGCCGCCGACGGCTCGACCTCCGACGAGGGCCAGCTGTCGCTGCTCGTCGCGGGGGAGCCGTCCCAGGCGGTCGGCGCGTGGATCGTGCCGCAGCAGGCGACCGTGACGGTGGCGGCCGGTGAGACGGTCACCGTCCCGTTCACCCTTTCCATCCCCGAGAACGCCACGCCCGGCGACTACGCCGGCGGCGTGGTCACCTCGCTCAGCGCACCGGACGCGCAGAACGGCGTCACCGTCGATCGGAGGCTGGGGATCCGCGTCAACCTGCGGGTGGGCGGCGAGCTCGCACCCTCCCTGGCGGTCGAGAACATGTCTGTCGCCTGGAACGGCGGGCTCAACCCCTTCGTCGGCGGCGATGCGACTGTCACCTACACCCTGCACAACACCGGGAACGCCACGATCGCCGCGCAGCCGACGGCGCGGGTCGGGGGGATCTTCGACCTCTTCGGAATGGATGGCGCCGAGGCACAGGACGTGCCGGCGCTGCTTCCGGGCGAGTCGTGGACCCAGACCGTCTCCGTGCCGGGCGTTCCCCCCGTGTTCGCGCTCATCGCGGGCGTGAACGTGGTGCCCGTCGTCACCGACGCGTCCGGTTCGACGACTCCGCTCGAGACGGTGACGGGGCAGACGATCGGCGCCGCCATCCCGTGGACACTGCTCGTGATCGTCCTGCTCGTGGCGGCCGCGGTCGTCCTGCTGTTGCGCTCGCGTCGCCACCGCAGCGAAGCCGCGCAGCAGCAGGCCGATGCACGCGTGGAGGATGCGGTCGCCCGCGCTCTCGCCGAAGAGCGTGCGAAGGCCGCAGCCGGGGCCGCGTCGGTCGACTGAGCCGCACCACGACAGAGCGCCCCCGGACAGATCCGGGGGCGCTCTGTCGTGGAAGCGGCTCAGGCGCGACGACGGCGAGAGATGAGGGCTGCGCCCACGCTGGTGACGGCCACCCCGCCGAGGAGCCACGGGAGAAGCCGCTGCACATCGTCGCCGGTCGCGGGCAGCGCGCCGGAGGGCATCTGGGACGGCGCGGCGGTCGGGGACGGTTCGGCGGTCGGGGACGGGGATGCGGCCCCTGCATGGTCAGGTATCTCGACGGTGATCACCATCTCTCCGCCCGCTGGCGCTCCCGCATCCGGGTCGTCCTCCGCGGCGTCGGCGACCGAGGCTCCCGCACCCAGAAGGAGCGTCGCGATGGTCAGGGCGACGGAGCCTCGCCCCAGCAGCGATGCCCGGGCACGCTGCCGGAGCGCGGTCACCGTCCCACCTCGATCCGTCGCGAGGATGCGGTGGTGCGCGTGAAGTACCAGAGCGCCGCGACGAGGGCCACCAGCAGGAGGTACGACACGATGGGAAAGCTGGCGATCCCGGTGAACACCGGCTGCAGCACCGAGTCCTGGTCGGTCAGGATCCCGCCGATCCACGCGGCCGCGGCCAGGATCGCGGCGATCGCCACGGCGGTGCGGAAGCCGGCGAACGCGCGCGCGTGCGAGAGCCAGATGAGCAGCGGGAGCACGAGCACCGCGGCGATGAGCTGCGCGAGCTCCACGCCGACGTTGAAGCCGATGATGGCGACGAGCGTCTCACCGAATCCGAGGTTGAGCTCGAGGATCGTCGTGGCGAACGCCGTGCCGTGCACGAGCCCGAACACCCCCGCGATGAGCAGCTCCCCACGCGGGAGCAGAGGCTTCAGCGCGTGCGCGGCGGCGACGGCGATGGAGACGGCGACGAGGATCTCCACCGGCTTCTCGGGGAAGGAGATGAGACCCAGCGAGACAAGGGCCAGGGTGATCAGGTGTCCGACGGTGAACGCCGTGATCGTCAGCGCCGCCCTGCCCACGGTCTTCTTCACGGGGATGGGCTGCTGCCAGCGCCAGCCGCGCCGAGCCCGCGTCGCGAGCGAGGGTGCGACGATCAGCAACGTCGTGAGGAACAGCAGATGGTCGGTGCCCTCGGCGATGTGCAGCATGCCCAGCCGGATCACCGCGAGCAGGCCGTGCAGCGGGTTCGTGTCGTTGCGCTCCCACGTGAGCTGCGTGACGCCGCCGCCCAGCACGCCGATCACCTGCGGGTCGCCCTCGGCGATCCGGCCGTCGTCCCAGTCGCTGACCAGAGCGACGTAGACCTGATGTGAGGGAACGACGTCGAGGATGAAGTCGTCGGTGAACTCCAGCGCACCCTGCAGCATGCGGTCCGCGGTGAAGCGCAACGTCGTCTCGATCGCATCCTCGTCGTTGACCGTCGCGAAGGTCGGTTCCTCGAGCACGGAGGCGGTCAGGGCGCCCTGCTCGTCGGAGATATGCACGCGGTGGAGCAGGAACGTCATGAGGTTGTCGGAGATCGCGTCGAGCTCCGACTGCTCGGTGGCGATGTCATAGCCCGTGGCCGCCACGAAGCCGGCCTTCTGGATCTGCATCTTCACATCCACCGCATCCTGTCGGACCGTGAGGAACACGCCGGTCGATCCTGTCGGGTGCGCGGCTGCGCGCTGCGTGGGCAGGGCGACGAGAACGAGCACCAGCAGGAGGGCCGCGAGCGATATGGTCGCCAGGCGGTTCTCCCGCGCACGACGGACGACGGTAGTAGGCACACGCGCACCCTAGAGGCGGCGGGCAAACGGCTGCCGAACGGGCGGCAACCGCTCGGAGCGGGAGGTGGACTTACGGGTGCGGTTCGATGACGCGACCGCGGGACGCTTCCAGCGCGCGGATGAGCGAGGCCGAGTCCCACGGGCCGACGTGGCGGATCCCGCCGATGAAGAACGTGGGCGTCGAGTGCAGGTCCATGAGCTCCGCGTCCAAGCGATCGTCCTGGATGTGGCGGAGCACAGCGGGGGAGCGCAGGTCGTCGGCGAAACGATCGGTGTCCAGACCCAGCTCGTCGGCGTAGCGGATCAGATCCGAGAGCTCCAGCTGATCCTGATGGGCGAACATCTTGCGCGTCATCTCGTAGAAGTGGCCCTGCGCCGCCGCAGCCTCCGATGCCTGCGCCGCCTGCTGGGCGTGCGGATGCGGGGCGTCGAGCGGCAGGTGCCGCCACACCCACCGCACCTGGTCGCCCAGCGCGGCGAAGACCTCGTCGATCGAGCCGGTCGCGCGGCCGCAGAACGGGCACTCGAAATCGCCGTACTCGACGATCGTGAGCGGCGCGTCCTTCGGCCCCTTGATGTGGTCGCGCGCGGGGTCGACCGGTCGGTTCAGGTACTTGCCGACGGCGACGGGCGGACGCAGGCGGTCGCCGACCGAGATGATCGCCCATCCGGCGAGGAACGCGAGGACGGATGCGGTGAGCACGCCGACGCGGGCGAGGTCCTGGGTGTGCGGGTCGTCGATCGCGATGGGCACGAGGAAGAGCGCGATCGTGAACCCGATGCCCGAAAGGGCTCCGCCGCCGGCGATCCGTGTCATCCCGAGGCCGGGGGCGAGAACGCCCTTGCCCGTCGCGCGCAGCAGCCAGGTCGCGCCCGTGATGCCGACGAACTTGCCGGCGACGAGCGCGACGATGATGCCCCAGGTCAACGGTGAGGTGAAGGCTTCCTTCAGCGTCGCAGGGTCGAGGTGAACGCCCGCGTTCGCCAGCGCGAACAGGGGCAGCACACCGAAGGAGATGTAGGGGCGCCATCCCGCATCCACGCGTTCGTTGATCGAGAGCGAGTCGCGGAGGCTGCGCTGCACCGCGGCCGCATAGACCGTGTTGGGCGACTCGCGGAAGGCACGGGTGAGCTCGGCCGTGCGCTCGACATCGCTGCGCCGGGGCGGGAAGACCGGGATGAGGAGCGCGATGGCGACACCGGCGAGGGTCGCGTGCACGCCTGACAGCAGCACGACGACCCAGAGCGCGATGCCCAGAGCCGCGTAGGAGAAGCCGCGGCCGTAGGGCAGGAATCGCACCAGGGCGATGAGCCCCATGAGCACGACGGCCACCACGAGGGCCACGAGGTTGAGGCTGTCGGAGTAGAAGATGCCGATCACCAGCAGTGCCCCGATGTCGTCGACGACGGCGAGGGTCAGCAGGAACGCCCGCAGGCGGGCGGGGAACTTGGGGCCGATGATGGCGAGGGCTCCCAGCAGGAACGCCGTGTCGGTGGAGATCACGACGCCCCACGCGTGCGTCTCGTCGGTGCCGAGGGTGAAGAGGATGAAGATCGCCGCGGGTACCACGAGGCCCGCGACCGCCGCCGCGATGGGAAGCGTGGCACGCGCGCGGTCGGTGAGCTCGCCGATGGTCAGCTCGCGCTTGACCTCGAGGCCGACGAGGAAGAAGAACAGCGTCATCAGCCCGTCATTGACGAGCGCGTGGAGATTCGAGTCGATCTGCACGTCGCCGACGGCGATCGTGATGGGCGTCTCCCAGAAGTGCTCGTAGCCCGCACCCCAGGGACTGTTCGCCCAGATGATGGCGAGAGCGGTGGCGATCAGCATCAGGGCGGCCGACAGGCGATCCGGGGCGATGGGCCGACGCTTCTTCTTGACGGGGCCGCTGCGGTGCAGTTCGACGCTGGTCATCGGGCTCCTCCCGGGCGCGGATGCGGGACCACGGGCGAATGCCCCAGGAGGAAGTCTGCCGCATCCGGAGCCGGCCGGGGCGAGCGAGAGGGGCCCTATTGAGCCCACCCTGCCGGACCGTTCCCGATCAGCGCTGCATCGGACGCCAGGACTCCAGGAACGCCGAGACCGTGAGTGTCTCCATCTCCAGCTCGATCTTGCCGAACAGATGCGACGCCATGTTGGCGTCGGTGGGGATGCGGAGCACGAGCGCCTGGGTGTCGATCCGACGGACTTCGACGTCGTACATGTTGAGTACGCCAGAACCGAGCAGGGCATCGACCCCCGCGCGTACCCAGTTCGAGGGGCGCGGCACGAGCGCGGCGCTCAGGTAGTCGGCGGCGACCTCGTCGTCGTGTGCGGTGTCCATGCCTCCATCCTCTCGTGACGGGTACGAGACGATGTCAAGCTCGTCCGTGGATGCGGCGACCCTGCGTAGGGTCGCCGCATGAGCGACGCCCCGACGGCGGTCCTGCGCACGCTCGGATCGACGCGGGACACGCCTGCCTTCGTGATGGTGCACGGCGTGGGCATGTCGCACCGGTCGTTGCGTCCGCTCGCCGCCGCGCTTGCGGCGCAGCACGAGGTGCACCTCGTGGACCTGCCCGGCTTCAGAGGGCTTCCGCGCCCGCGGACGGACCTCGACATCGCCGCGATGGCTGATGTGCTCTTCGCCGCGCTCGCGGGTGCCGGTGTCGAAGCCGCCGTCCTCGTCGGGCACTCCATGGGGGTGCAGTGGGTGCTCGAGACGGCGCGACGGCATCCGGATACGGTCGCCGCGGTCGCACTCATCGGACCCGTCGTGGATGCCCGCCGCCGCACGCTTCGCCACCAGGCGGCCGCGCTGGCCGTGGACACCGTTCGCGAGAGCATGCGGGTCAACGTGCGCGTCGTGATCGACTACGTCCGGTGCGGCCCGCGCTGGTTCTTCCGGCAGGTCCGTCACATGCTGCGCTACGACACACAGTCCGTGCTGGCGGATCTCGACCGTCCCGTGCTCGTCGTCCGCGGCGAGCGCGACCCCATCGCCCGCGCGGATTGGGCCGAGGCGCTCGCGGCAGAGGCGGGCGACGGCCTTGTCGTGACGATCGGCGGGCAGGCGCACCACGCGCAGTTCACGGCACCCCGCGCCGTCGCCGATGATCTGCATCGCTTCTCGATCCGGGCCATGAGGCGCTCGTGATCTTCGGCATCGTCCGCCGGGGATGGTGGTGGGCAGCCGACTACGCCTATGCGCTGAAATGGCAGTTCCGTGGGGTTCTCGATCACACGGATCCGTCGGCGTACGCGGAGGGGCCTGGCCCTGCGATCATCCTGCTCCCGGGGGTATACGAGAGCTGGCGGTTCCTCCAGCCGCTCGCCGTCGAGCTGCGCTGCCGGGGATACGCGGTGCACGTGATCGATGCGCTCGGACGCAATCGGTGGCCGGTGGATGTCGGCGTCGGGCATGTCGCCGACTATCTGCGCAGCCGACATCTCGACGACGTGGTCCTGGTCGCGCACAGCAAGGGCGGTCTGATCGGCAAGACTCTCATGGCCGATCCGGGCACCGGCCGCAGGATTCGCGGGATGGTGGCGATCGCCTCTCCGTTCGGTGGGTCCGTGTACGGGCGCCTCATGCCGACACGCTCCTTGCGGGCCTTCTCCCCGACGGCCCCCGGCATCCTCGCTCTCTCGCGGATCGTCGATGTGAACAGGCGGATCGTCTCCGTGTACGGCGCCTTCGACCCGCACATCCCCGGCGGAAGCGCGCTGGCGGGCGCGCGGAACGTGCGCCTCGCGACCGGCGGACACTTCCGCGTGCTGGCTCATCCGCGGGTCGTCGCCGAGGTCGAACGGATGGTGGAGGCCACCGCCGCGAGGTGATCGGCGCGGTGCGAGAGCCGGTCGCGGATCCACTTCCGCGGGTGCGCGGCAGTGGGAAATCGCGTCCCGGCGTAGCGCACGCCGCCTCGTGTCCGCAGGGCGAGGGCACACCACGCGGCCACCGAACGCTCCATGACCCACAGTGGCGCCCAGAGGGCGCTCGTCGCGGGGAAGACGGACCGGCCGCCGTGCCTGCGGCGGCCGGCCTCAGCCCAAGCGACCGCCGCGGCGGCGGCGATCAGCGTGGTGCGCAGGCGGTGGCGCGTGAGCAGCAGGGCGGGCAGCAGCGAAAGCTCGACGGCCAGGCGTGCCGGCTGCGCAAGGCTGTCGTATGCCTGGCGCACGCGCTGGCCGCGGAAGTGCCGGGAGCTCGGCGGGCGCCGAACGACATAGAGGTGCGGACAGGAGCGGATGCGGCCGCCGCCGACGCGTACCGTGCGTTCGAGCTCGAGGTTCTCGAACAGTACGCGCGGATCGTAGCCGCCGAGCCTCCTGAACGTCGAAGCGCGTAGGCCGTAGGTTCCGGGGTAGTCGCCGCCGAGAACGCGGTTGAGGAGCGAACGGGCGGTATCCCAGCGGGCATGCCAGGGCCGCGGGCTGAAGTGGTTCTGCGGCTTCACGAGGTCGGCGACCTCCAGCATCCGGAGCAGCTCTCGCAGCGTGCGCGCTCCGTAACGCACATCGTCGTCCGCGATGACGATGTGCTCGTGGCGTGCGGCGGCGACGCCGATGCCGACCCCCCATGCCTTGCCGTTGACGCCGTCCGGGCGGGTGACGCGTAGGTGGCGCGCGTAGGGCGACCACAGCCGTGCGTGCCGTTCGGCGACGTCGGGCGGCGACGCGTCGACAACCGTGATGTCGATGTGGCGGCTCAGCGCCCGAAGGTAGGCCGTGAGATCCGGCGCGTCCGCATCATCCGTCCACCGCAGGGGCAGGACGTACTCCGCGCGCGCCGTCATCACTCGTCCGTGCGGAAGCCCGCCGCCTTGTGCGTGCCGTCGCAGAACGGCTTGATGCTGGACAGTCCGCATCGGCACAGCGCGACGGTGCGGCGACGGCGTTCGACGGCGTTTCCGGCCGCATCCACGATCTGCGCCGCGCCTCGCACGAGCAGCGGACCGTCCGGATATGCGGTGATCGTGACGGGCTCATCGCTCATGCGGCACCGCCACGCAGCGAGGAGACGCCGTTCGTGAAGGCGTCGTACATGTGCTGCGCGACCCAGCCGTCGACGGTCAGGCATGCGGCGGCGCCGAACATGATGTCGGCGAGCAGATCGGGTCGGTCCTCCGCGAGGGCGCCCGCGAGATCCCGGCCGGCGATCTGCTCGTGCACGGCGTCGGCTTCGACGTGCTCGTCGAAGTAGTCGGTCACGTCCTCGCCGTAGCCCAGCCGGCGCAAGCCGTCGCCGTAGAGGCGATTGGGGATCGAGGACGTCATCTCGAAGGCGGCCAGGTGGCCGACGATGGCACCGAGCAGACGACGGTTCAGCCCGAACATCGACATCGTGTTGTGCGAGGCCAGGGTGACAGCCGGAACGTGGTCGACGTAGGCGCCGTAGCGGTCGTCGAGGCCGGCGGCTCGGATGGTGCGCGCGAAGATCTCGGCGTGCACGCGGTCGGGGCGGCCCCCGCCGTACTCGTCGGACTGGATCTCCACGAGTGCAGCCTTCGCGCGCCCGCGGAGCCGGGGGATCGCCCACGAGTGCGGGTCGGCCTCGCGCAGCGTGTAGACCGTGCGCTGGATGAGGAACTCGCGCGCCTGCTCGTCGGTCGCCTTGCGAGCGAGGTAGCGGGAGAGGCTCGGGCCGCTGTCATCGGAGGTCAGCGTGAACAGCGCCTCTGCGACGTCGGGGGCGGAGGGGGCCGGAAGGGCGCGTACCGAGACCTCCCTGCGCAGGGCGGCTTCGAACGCCGACTCGAGGAGCTGCCGGACGGTGAGGAGCTCCGCGTCCCACTCCAGCGTCGGGTCGAGGCCGTCGAGCGAGCCGTAGGCGTTCGCGTAGAGGCAGAACAGCGCGAGCTGGATGTCGTCGTCTCGGACGATGTCCGTCGTGACCGTGAGGGCGCGCTCGCCGCGCGCGGCCAGATCGTCGCCTGCCGCAGCGCCGGCGAGGCGCAGCGCGACGGCCTCGCTGAGCGGGCCGCGGGCGGCGAAAGGCAAACCGGGCAGCATCGCCCGGGGGATGGCGGTCAGTGACACGAGTGCTCCGATCGTTCGGGGGAACGTCTGCATCTCACCCGTTCCCGCGCCGGGGCGGAGGGGGCTTGACACATCGGAGGGCGCGGAGCGCTCAGCCCCCGTGATGGCGGCTGCGCACCCGGAACCACAGGGTGAGCTCGCCGATGGCCCGCAGCACGTTGTCCGGGTCGTCCTGGTCGCCGAGGTCGTCGAACGTGTCGCGGAAGCCGTCGGGAGCGGGATGCGAGGGAGGTGAGATGGGTTCGTACCCCATGCTCCACTCCGAGAAACGTCGCTCGCGGATCTCCTCGTCGCGCACGATCCGCACGTCCGCATGCCGGGGATCGGACTGGATGACCCGCATCAGTTCACGCACCGCCGCATCCGGACCCTCGAGGATCTGGATGAAGTGTCCCGCCCGGTAGAGAAGCATGCCCGTGATCCCGCGGCGAGCGTTCGACGCCCGGCTGGTGGCGAGCAGCTGCTCCAGGTCGGGGTCGGTGAAGGGGGCGCGCGCGTGACTGGTGTAGACGACGGAGATCAACGGGTCGGTCACGGTGGGGGCTCCTTCAGCGCCGGACGGGATGCGGGCGCGGCGGCTGCGCGATGAGTGCGCTCATCGCGTGGGTGATCACGGTGAAGCGTCCCGCAGGGCGCGAGTGCATGTCGAAGGCAACGAACGTGCCGTCGCTCTGTCGCTCGATGTACCCCAGGAACTCGCCCCACCTGCTGCCGACGTGGAAGCCGTCCTCGACGCGCGCCCAGACGACGCCCGCGGCGTTCGGGTCCGTCATCATGATGCGGCCGCACCGTCCTGGCGTCGCGTCGCCCAGATCGCCTCGATGGCCTCCCGGTGCGAGCTGTGCAGGTACAGCGAGCGGTAGCTCAGCGAGAAGCTGTCGGGGGTGATCGCGTCGGTGTAGTGCACGACGATGGCGCTGTCGAGCCCGAGCAGCCGCTCTACCTCCGCGTTCACGCGCTCAGGCACGCTCGCGCCGCCGTCGAATCGGAGCGGCGGACGTCGGGATGCGTGCCGTCATGCCACGAACGTACGCGATGCGCCCCGACAGTCGGCGGGGCTTGCGCAGCGGAGCGGGAACGCTTCGCCGACCTGGCGTCAGGAGATGAGGCTCGTTCCGCATTCCGCGCAGAAGCGGGATGTGCCGGGGTTCTCCGCGCGGCAACCGGTGCACACACGGACACTCACCAGTGAGGCCCCGCACTCCCCGCAGAACTTGCCGCCGTGCGACTGCGCGCCGCACGCGGGGCAGCGCGGCTGAGCCTGGCGACCGAGGTCGACGCCGCCGACCAGGTCCACGGTCTCCAGCCGCTGGCGCATCTGCTGACGCCGAGCCTCGGCCTGCAGCTGCGCGAGCTCCTCGGTGAGGGCGGGGGAGCAGCGCACGCACTGCCCGACCTGATCGTTCCAGCACACGTCGCCGCACACCCAGTCGCTGCATCCGCGGCACTGGTGGAACCGCGGGCCGATCTCCGCGGTGGCGGCGCGCAGCGCCTCATCCTTGGCGGGGGAGTTGGTGCTGCGGTCGAGCAGGTTCTCGGCCATCGAGGTGAACTGCGACAGCTGGCCACCGAACAGGTTGCCGAGACCGCGGGCGATCTTCTGGCCGGCCGCTCGAGGGTCGCGACGGAACGCGGAGCGGTAGCCGTTGCCGCAGCGCTCGCAGCGGAACTCGAACTGGTAGCCGTCGGCGTTGGAGAGGTCACTGAAGTTGTCGGTGAACGGCACGTGTTCAGACATGTCACTCCTGAGGAGAGTCGGTCGGGTCCGAGGGGGAAATCGGATGCCTCGTGCCGGTGCGCCCGGGCGCGATCTGCGTCCTGATCAGACGATAACACCGTGGATTCGGGGTCCAGAACCGCTGTGGATCGCTGCATCCGCTCGGTCAGTGGGCGAGGCTCGAGACGAGGTTGATCGTCGCTGCGACGACCACGACGCCGAGGAGGAACGACAGGAGCGCATGGCGAAGGGCCTCGCGCCGGATGGTGCTGCTGGTGATGGTGGTGTCCGACACCTGGTACGTCATGCCGAGCGTGAACGCGAGGTAGGCGAAGTCGCGGTAGTCGGGGGGATCCGGCTGGTTGAATTCGATGCCGCCGTGCTGTGCGTAGTAGAGCGCGGCGTAGCGGAGGCTGAAGAGCACGTGGATGAGGAACCACGACGACGCCACGGTGACGACTGCGATGCCGGCCAGTTCGAGCCGGGCGGAGTTCGAGCTCACGGTGCCCGCCTCCACCAGCACGAGCGCGATGGCGCCGAAGCTCGCGAGACTGGCCAGCACCAGCAGGGTCTGCGCGGTCGTCCGGGTCGGATCCTCCCGGGTCGCGTGCTGCTCGGTCTGGGCGGCATCCAGACGCAGAATGCCGAGCCACACCCAGAGTGAGAAGGTGCCGGCCCCGGCGATCCAGCCGATGGCGGGCGCGTAGATCCATGAGGACGTCAGGCCCACAGCGACAGTGACGACGAAGAACACGCCGAAAAGCAGCGTGACCCGCCACCCGGCGCGGTGGCGGCGCGACGAGAAGTCCGTGGCCGGGGTGCTCACGCGCGGGCCGTTCGCTCTTGCATACCCGGATCGTACGGCGTGCGCGGGGTCACCACCCCCTGCGTGAGTTCAGCAGCTGCTGTGCGGCGGAGCGGACCCCGACGAGGACGAGCGCGCCGATCAGAAGGAGGACGCCGGTGATGAGCATCAGGGCGCCGAAACTCGCTTGATTCACTGCGTGGACGAAGTACGAGCGCGGCTCGGTGGCGAACAGCGTGAGGAAGCCGAAGAGCAGCAGCGGGGCCGACAGCACGAAGAGCACCGTCGCCACAGGGGACAGGCGGATGCGGCCAGCATCGGCGGATGTCGAGGTTGTCATGCACGGGAGCCTAGGGTGGCGGATGCGCGGACGCCGCACTTCGTTCACTCAATCATCGGCGGGATGCGCTGTCCTCCCCTTGGAACAGGTGCTTGTGGTCCTCGACCCATCGGCGGAACGTGCGAGACGGCTTGCCGGTGATCCGCGTGTACTCGTCGGACAGGGTGGGGCGGGCGCCGACCGCCTCGCGCCAATCCTTGATGATCTGGCGCACCCAGACCTCTGGAACATGACGCGAGAGCATCGCCGCCGACTCCGCCTCCGTCTGCTCGGTCACCGAGAGCGGCCGTCCGATGACGTCGCCGATGATCTCGATCTGTTCGCGCAACGTGAGGCGTTCGGGTCCGCTGAGTGACGGGGCCTGTCCGATCAGGGCGTCCGAGGTCATCGCGATCACGGCGACATCGGCGATGTCCTGTTCATGGATGGGCGCTTGAACCGCATCCGGGTAGGGGAGCGGGACTGCCCCGTCGCCCTTGATCCCCCAGCTCCACCGCGCAGCGTTGCTGGCGAAGCCGCCAGGTCGGAGGAACGTGTAGGCGAGTCCCGACTCCTCGACGGCTCGTTCGACGCGAAGGAAGCGGCCGCCGTTGAAGTCCTCCGCCGCGCCCGGCAGGGTGACGGCGCTGGAGGACAGCAGCACCACGTGTAGCACGTGGGCGGCGGCAAGCGCGTTCAGCAGGGGCTTCGGCGCAGCGAGGTCTGCGTAGAGGAACACCCGGTCGACGCTCGCGAGGGCGTCGGCGAAGGATGCGGGGTCGTCGAGATCCGCGGCGAAGGTCTGCACGGATGCGGGCAGAATCAGCTTCTCGGGCGAACGACTGGTCGCCCTGACCTCCGCTCCGCGCTCGACGAGTCCTTTCACCACCGCGCCGCCCACGGCGCCGCTCGCACCCACAACCAAAACAGACATCAGGCACCTCTCCTGTTAACGAACGTTGTTCGCGAACAGTATTCGTTACGAACGGCGTTCGTGTCAACTGATACTCTCGACGCATGACTTCGACAGGCGATGGGCGAGCCCGCCGCGGACGATCCGCCAAGGCTCCGCTTTCTCGGCAGGCGATACTGGATGCGGCGAAGGAGCTGGTGCGCGAACGGGGGGTCGACGCGCTGACCCTGCGACAGGTCGCGGATCGCGTCGAAACGGGGCCCGCATCCCTGTACGCGTACTTCGCCAACCGTGACGTGCTGCTCGAGCACCTTCTCGACGCGGCCTACGGCGAGGTGGAACTCGTCGAGATCACGACGGGCGGCTGGAAGCCGGCGCTCGCCGCCACGATCGGCAACACCATCGACGCTCTCGGTCGCTACCCGGGCCTCGGAGCCGTTGCGCTCGGGACCATTCCGACGCTGCCGGGTGCGCTGCGGCTCGCGGAGCACGAGCTGACGCTGATGGATGCGGGAGGTGTGCCGGACGATCGTGCCGCGCTGGCGGTCGATCTGATCGCTCAGTTCGCCGCATCCACCGCCGTCGAACGGGCCGTGGGTCACGAGGATCCTCGCGGTGCCGTGCAGCGGGGACGCGTGCGGGCGGCGTACCAGGAGGCCGACCCCGACACGTTCCCCCGCGTGACGAGATCCGCCGCGCTGCTGACCGGTCCGGGCGATGAGGCGCGACGCGCCTTCGCCATCGACCTCATCGTGAACGGGATCGAGCGTTCCGAGTGAGTGTAAATGCTCAGCTCGCGCTGAGCATTTACACAGCGGAAACACAGAAGCGCATCCGAGAAACACCGCCTCTCTAAGTTCCGGGGTGGACGTATCCGTCCGTCACCCGAACGCAGGAAGAGGACGCCGTGAAGGCACTCGGCTCCGCGCGCTGGCGCGCGCTCGCCACAATCCCCATCATCGCCGCTTTGCTTCTCCCCGCCGCGCCCGCGGTCGCTGCCTCCGCTCCGGCGGCCGTTCCGGCCGCTGCGGGCAACATGCTCGACCCGGACACGCTGCCCGACCCCACCGCGCGAGGGCCGTTCGCCGCCTCGACCATCCAGGAGACGAAGCTGGGCACGGTCGCGCTGCAGGAGCCCAACTCCCAGGGCGGTGCGCCGACGGCGGGTTCCGCGCAGGCGGCCGAGAACATCGAGATCCGGGGAGCGTTGTACTACCCGAGCGATCGCCGTGAACCGTCGCCTGTGCTCGTCCTGGTTCACGGAAACCACGGTTCGTGCGACGTCGCCGGCTCGAACGCCACGCTCTCCTGCAACCAGTTCAAGCGCAACGAGGCGGGATACGCGTACCTCGGCGAGAACCTGGCGACGTGGGGTTACACGGTCTTCTCCGTGTCTCAGGACCAGCTCATGATGCGTCAGGACAGCACGAGCGGCAAGGGCATGCACCAGCGCCGCCTCCTCATCGCTGCAACGCTTGACGCGCTCACCGCAGCCAACCAGCCGGGGGGCCTTCCCGTCGACGAGCACACCACGCTCGGCACGACCCTCGTCGGCAAGCTCGACATGACGCGCATCGGGCTCATGGGGCACTCCCGCGGTGGCGACGCCGTCACGAGCTTCATCGACTACAACCGCATCCGCACCGATGGACCGCGGTACCCGTTGCGCGGTGTCATCGCGCTCGCGCCGGTCGACTACGAGCGAAAGGCGCCCTACGGCGTGCCCTTCATGTCCGTTCTTCCCTGGTGCGACGGCGACGTCTCCAACCTCCAGGGCGCTCGGTTCTTCGAGCGCAGCCAGTACATCAACGGCGAGAACCCCTTCCCGTCGATCCAGGTCTCGCATCTGGGCGCCAACCACAACTGGTACAACTCCGTCTGGTTCGCCGACGGCCAGGACGGCAACGCGAGCGGCGACGCCGCATGCGGTGACACCCGGCCGTCCAGCAACAGCAATGTCGCGGCCACGAACCACCGTCTCAGCGGCGCGGCCAGCTACGACCCGTGGTCGTACCGCGTCGACAACTCCGACACCTACAACCCCCTCGTGAACACGAAGATCTCCGGTGACCCGGCGCGCATGGGTGCGCAGGAGAAGCTGGGGCTCGCGACGATGGCCGCCTTCTTCCGGCGCTATGTCGGCGGCGAGGGCGCGTTCGAGCCGTACATGACCGGCGAGCTGTCGAACACGACCACGCACAACCAGGTGCCCGCATCCGCGTGTCCGAGCATCACCGCCGGTGACACGGCGATCTCCTGCGCCGATCGTGTGTCGACGACCTACTTCGCGCCGTCCAACGAGCGCATCGACATCATTCGCCCCGAGGTGGAGAACCCGCTCACGCTCAATGCGCTGGGCGGATCGCTCAGCGGGACGGGATTCGCGAACCCCTACCTCGACAACGACGGCGTGACTCCGCGTCCTGAGCCGACGCTGGGATACGACTGGTGCAACCCGGAGCCGAACCAGTTCTCGACCAGCGTGCTCGGCATCGCGGGTCAGCCGACCGGCGCGAAGGCCTGCCCCCTGCCGGGCAAGGCGGAGATCGGCGGACAGAACGGCACTCGTGAGAACTCGCCGATCAACCAGTCCTACGGTCGACAGCTCTCGCTCGCGTGGGAGAAGGGCTCGTCGGCGACGCTGACCGCCCAGATCCCGGCGGCCTCGAAGGACGTCAGCGGCATGAAGGCGCTCGCGCTGTCGGCGGACGTCAACTTCTTCGATCCGCGCAACCCCGGATACGCCTCGCGGGAGCCCGGAGCGCCGGCGGCAGATGTGATGTGGAACCCCTCCGCATCCAGCCAGGACTTCGACATCGTGCTGACCGACACGGCGGGCAAGGCGGCGTCGGTGCGCGCCGGTGACCCGCGCTGGGGCAACGCGCTGCACATGGCGACGGGCACGAAGACGCCGTCGACCCACATCGTGCTGGAACAGATCCGCGTGCCGCTCGCCGAGTTCACCGCGCAGGGTGTGGATGTGTCCTCGCTCGCCAAGCTCGAACTGCGATTCGGAGTCGACGGCACGCCGGAATCGGGATCGATCCAGCTCGCTGACGTGAGGTTCCAGGAGGCGGCCACCGCCGCGCCGATGATCCTCTCGGACGGCACGGCCAAGAACGCCGGTGCCGGATTCGGCGAGCCGGCCTCGGGCCCGAGCCCGAAGGCGTTCCTCGAGAAGACGGATATCACCGCGGGCGCGCTCGCGCTGCCCGACACCGTGGCCGACTCCGCGTCGAACGTGACGTGGGTCGTCGACGACGACAAGGTGCAGTGCCCGAACGCCAACTTCACGAAGATCCAGGAGGCGATCGACTTCGCATCGCCCTGGGACACGATCGTGGTGTGCGAGGGGACGTATCAGGAGCGCTCGACGCCCACCGTCGCCGCACGCAACGCCGTCTCGGCGCTCGCGCCCGGCGCGACCAACGGTCTGACGATCGCCAAGCCGCTGAAGATCAAGGGCGCCGGTGCCGACAAGGTGACCATCATGCCGGATCAGTCGCTCGCGACTCTGGAGGGCTCGACACCGTATCTGCGCGACACGGGCGGCAATGTCATCACGGTGTCGCGGCAGTCGTTGGGGTCGACGGACACCAACGAGCTGTTCGTCGACATCTCGGGCGTCACGATCACCTCGGGTTCGGTCTGGGCTGAGGCAGGCGTCGCGTTCGTCAACACGGCCGGTCGCATCAGCGACAGCGTGATCGGACCGCTGAAGACGGCCACGACCCCTGAAGAGCGCGCCGCGCACCCGCACGGATGGGGTGTCGTGAAGACGAACTTCCTGCAGGGAGCCGGTGCGGGGACCGTGGAGACCGAACTCACGATCGCGGACAGCCGTGTGACCGGGTTCCAATCGGGCGGCATCCTGTTCGATGGCGCGCGCGGAGCGGACGGCGACGCGGCGAATCTGCTGAGGGCGGGCATCCGCCAGCACGGATACGTGACGGGCACCGTCATCGAAGGTGCTCTGAACGCGGGCCAGCCGCAGGTCGGCGTGCGCTACACGAGCGGGTTCGACGGGTTCGTCGCATCGAGTCGCATCACGGGACACCGCTTCGACGCGACTCCCACGTCCGCCGTCGGCGTCGAGCTGCGCGACGCGGGTGCCGTCGAGGTTCGTGAATCGGTCGTGACCGGCAACGGTGTAGGCGTGGCGAACCGCGACGCGTCGGGCACGGCGCCGCGTACCGACGCGCCCGTGACGGTGCGCGGCAGCCTCGTCGACGGTCTCTCAGCCGACGGATCCACCGTGACCGTCCTCGATCCGAAGGCCGTCGAGCCGGCAGGCGTGCCCACGACCGTAGGTGCGGTGGACAACGCGGCGCCGACGGCGGCGATCGTCGACCCGGGTGCGGGGCTCACGATCGAGGTCGGCGACACCATCGCTCCGCTCGTGCGGGCGAAGGACGACTTCGCCGTCACCTCCGTGGAGCTGCTCGCGAACGGGAAGACGGTGGGGCTGACGGGTGTCTCGCCCTACGCGTTCTCTTGGCAGGCCGCCGAGGCCGACAAGGGCACCAAGGTCGCCTTCACGGCCGTGGTGACGGATGCGGGAGGCGTGAAGACGACGACGGATGCGATCGAGGTGACCATCGCGGGAGATGCGCCCGGTGGGCAGGGGCCCGGTGGCGAAGAGCCTGGCGGGCAGGAACCCGGTGAGGGCGAAGAGCCTGGTGGGCAGGAGCCCGGCGGGGAAGAGCCCGGTGAGGGCGAAGAGCCTCCGGCTGTCACGGCGGTGCTGTCCCTGTCTGCGCAGACGGTCAAGGCGGGTGATCCGGTGACGGTGAGCGGGGCCGGCTTCGCCCCGGGCACTCAGCTGCGGCTCGAGCTTCACTCGGTGCCCGCGGTTCTGGGCAACACGACCGTCGGGGCGGATGGATCCTTCCAGACGACGGTCACCATCCCCGCGGATGCGGCGGCGGGGGCGCACACGCTGCGCGCCTTCGCGGCCGGCTCCGAGCTCGCATCGGTCGCCCTCGAGGTGACGGTCTCATCGCCGCTCGCAGCCACCGGTGGTGCGCTGTGGACGACCGGCATCGTGCTGGGGGCGCTGCTGCTGGTCGTCGGAATCGCGATGCTGCTGCTGGTCGTGCGCCGGCGGATGCGCATGAGCTGAGGTCGGTGAACGGGACGGGGCGAGGGCTGCGGCCCTCGCCCCGTCTTCTTTGCATCACTTGCCTCGGGTATACCCCAGGGGGGTATCCTGTGTTCGCGGACGCCGTTCGTCGAGGGAGGGCAGGATGTCACACGATCACATGGCGCATCACGCAGATGCGGCAGACCATGAGCACCACGATCAGCACGCCGGTATGGTGCACGGCGGGCACGCCGACATGGGGCACGGCGGGCACGGCGATCACGTCGCCCGGTTCCGGCGGCTCTTCTGGATCATGCTCGTGGTCGCGGTGCCGGTGGTCGCCTTCTCCGGCATGTTCTCGATGCTGCTCGGCTACCCGCTTCCCGACGGCGCCTGGGTCGGATGGGTCTCACCGCTGTTGGGCGCGGTCATGTACTTCTGGGGCGGATGGCCGTTCCTCACCGGCGCGGTCTCGGAGGTGCGCGCGCTCCGGCCCGGGATGATGCTGCTGATCGCGCTCGCCATCACCGTCGCGTTCGTCGCATCACTCGGTGCGAGCCTCGGGCTCCTCGATCACGAGCTCGACTTCTGGTGGGAGTTGGCGCTCCTCATCGTCATCATGCTGCTCGGCCACTGGATCGAGATGCGCTCGCTCGCGCAGACGACATCGGCGCTCGACTCCCTGGCGGCCTTGCTGCCTGATGAGGCCGAGGTCGTCGACGGCGATGACACGCGAACGGTCACCCCCTCCGACCTCCGGGTCGGCGACGTCGTCGTGGTGCGCCCCGGTGGGCGCGTCCCGGCCGATGGTCGCGTCATCGCCGGGGCGGCCAGCATGGACGAGTCGATGATCACGGGGGAGTCTCGCGCGGTGCCCCGCGCCGAGGGTGCGGCGGTGGTGGCGGGAACCATCGCGACCGACTCATCCATCCGGGTCGAGATCACCGCGGTCGGCGACGGCACGACCCTCGCCGGCATCCAGCGACTCGTCGCCGAGGCGCAGAACTCGTCGTCGCGCGCGCAGCGGATCGCCGATCGAGCTGCAGCCTGGTTGTTCTGGTTCGCGCTCGGTGCTGCGGTCATCACAGCCGCCGTCTGGAGTCTGGTCGGACTGCCCGACGAGGCGGTGGTACGCACGATCACCGTTCTCGTCATCGCCTGCCCGCACGCGCTCGGTCTCGCCATCCCGCTCGTCGTCTCGATCGCGACGGAGCGCGCGGCCCGTGGTGGCGTCCTGATCAAGGACCGCCTCGCGCTCGAGCGGATGCGCGTCGTCGACACCGTGCTGTTCGACAAGACCGGCACGCTGACGAAGGGTGAGCCCACCGTGACCGGCATCGAGAGCACAGGGCAACTGACCCGCGACGACGTGCTCGCCCTGGCGGCCGCCGCCGAGGCGGACTCCGAGCATCCGCTCGCCCGCGCCATCGTCGCTTCCGCCCGTGAACGTGGCGCACGCATCCCGAGCGCATCGGGTGCCGCATCCTCTCCGGCCGTCGGTGTGACGGCCACGGTCGACGGCCGGACGATCCGGGTCGGCGGACCGAATCTCCTCGCCGAAGAGAACGTGCGGGAGCTGCCCGTCGCCGATGCCTGGCGAGAAGAGGGGGCGATCATCCTGCACGTGCTCGCAGATGGGGAGGTCCTCGGGGCGTTGCGCCTCGCTGACGCCGTGCGTGAGGAATCTCGTCAGGCGATCGAGGCGCTGCACGCGCTGCAGCGCGAGGTCGTGATGATCACCGGCGACGCGGAGGCGGTGGCGAATTCCGTGGCCCGGGAGCTCGGTATCGATCGCGTCTTCGCGGGGGTCCGCCCTGAGGACAAGGCCGACAGGGTGAGAGATCTCCAGTCCGAGGGTCGGGTCGTCGCGATGGTCGGCGATGGCGTCAACGATGCGCCCGCTCTCGCGCAGGCCGACGTCGGCATCGCGATCGGCGCCGGAACCGACGTGGCGATCGCCTCGGCGGGCGTCATCCTCGCCGGTTCGGATCCGCGATCGGTGTTGTCCGTCATCCAGCTCTCTCGTGCGTCCTACCGGAAGATGGCGCAGAACCTCTGGTGGGCAGCGGGGTACAACCTGCTGTCGGTGCCGTTGGCGGCCGGGGTGCTGGCACCCCTCGGATTCGTGCTGCCGATGTCGGTCGGGGCCATTCTGATGTCGGCGTCGACCGTGGTGGTGGCGGTCAACGCCCAGCTCCTGCGTCGTCTGGATCTGCGACCGGAGACGAGCGCCCGCGAGATTCTCGGCGAGGCCGCTCGGGTGTAGACGCGGTGGGGTAGTCGCCGCTCAGTCCGAGGAAACCCGCACCGGCGAGCCGCCGGTGAGCGCCGTGAGCTGCTCGAACGTCAGCGGCATCACGGTGTGCGGTGTGCCGCCCGCGGCCCAGATCGTCTCGTAGTCGTTCAGGCTGGTGTCGATCACGGTTCGGATCGGCGCCGGGTGCCCTACCGGCGCCACGCCGCCGATGGCCTGCCCGGTGATCGCACGCACGTGCTTCGCCGAGGCCATGACGATCATCGTCGCATCGAGCTCGGCGGCCAGGATGGCGGTGTCCACGCGATGCCGACCACTGGTCATCACCAGCACCGGTTCGTCGTCGACCAGGAACAGGAGGCTGCTCGCGATCGCTCCGACCTCGCATGCGAGTGCCGCGGCCGCGTCGGCCGCGGTGCGAGTCGAGTCCGGCAGCTCGCGCACCGGCGAGGCGATCCCCGCATCCGTCAGGTGCTGCTGGACGATCCGGCTCCGTTCGGGCAGGTGCTGTTCATCGGTCATGGGGGAGACGTCCTCTCTCGGAGCCGGTGTGCGGTGGATAGTGCATGAGCAGGATCACGTCGGCGGCGTCATCGAGCGCCTGGAAACGATGCGGTGCATCCCCCGAATAGCGGACGCTCTCGCCCGCGCGCAGCTCCCGCTCACCGTTTGCGGGTCCGACGCGGACGTGGCCCCGGACGACGGTGACCGTCTCTTCGACGCCGCGTGCGTGTGCGTGGGACTCCTGCCGATCGGTCGTGAGGGTGGCGCGGTAGGCCTCGACCAGGGTCGAGCCCACCGTCCACTTGTCGAGCAGGGTCGCGGACACGGAGGCGCCGGTGACGGGCTGGGCGTTCGCGCCGCTGTCGACAAGGAGGGCACCCAGCGGTGCGTCGAGGGCGGTCGTCAGTGCGAACAGGGTGTCGAGACGTGCACCTCGGCGCTCATTCTCCAGCTCGGAGATGGTGCCCTTGCCGATCCCGCTCACGCGAGCGAGCTCGGAGAGCGACACCCCGCGCTTCTCGCGGAGCCGCCGCAGTCGTACGCCGACGGAATCGTCCATGTCACACCCCCGTTCTGTAAACAGAACGATACGAAGGCGGGAGTGCGTTCGCAAGGCCGGGCCCTGAGTGCTTCCGTCGACCGCGAGACTGCATCTCTCTTACGAGAGCACGGGTGAACACAACGCTCTCGTGATGGGGATGCAGTCTCGCGGTGGGGCGTCACCCCGCGGGCGATGTCAGTGGATGCCGACGGGGCGCTCGGCGGGGTCGCCGAGTCGGGGTTTGTGGATCACGAACGCCGCGGTCGCAGCCGCGACAAGCATGACGGCTGCCCCGCCGAAGAACACGGCGGCGTAGCCGTCGGTCATCGCAGAGAGCGTCTCGCCACCGCGGGAGGCACTGACGTAGAGATTCGTCAGGACAGCGAGCCCGATCGCTCCGCCGATCTGATTGGTGGCGTTGGCCGCCGCGGCGGCTGCACCGGAGTCCTCGGGGCGAACGTGCGAGAGTGCCATGTTCTGCGCAGGCACGAAGATCGCCGCCATCCCGATGCCCATGACGACCAGGCCGGGGAGAACCTCGGCCCAGTACGAGCCGTCGACCGAGACGCGTGCCAGAAGGAGGATGCCGGCCGCAGCGACGAGCGGACCCGCGACCAGCAGGGGCTTGGGGCCGAAGCGCGGAATCAGACGCAACAGCGCGGGGATCGCTGCTCCGATCGTGAGTGCCAGCGGCAGAGTTGCGAGTCCCGCGACGAGCGGCGGCATCCCGAGGACGAGCTGGAGGTGGAACGTGATGTAGAGCGAGACGGACACCATGGCCGCCCCCGCGCACGCCTGGACGATGAGCGCGCCGCCGCGGTTGCGGTCGAGCACGACCCGCAGGGGAAGAAGCGGCGCTGCGACCTTCATCTCGATCAGCACGAAGCCCGCGAGGAACACCACGCCGATGGCGATGAAGACGAGCGCTCCGCTTTCCATCCATCCCTGCTCGGCGAGGGTGAACCCGTAGACGAGCGTTCCGAGGCCCACCGCGATGGTGATCGCTCCGCCGACGTCGAGTCGCCCGTGTGCTTCGGCGCGGCTCTCCCTCAGCACGATGAAGGCGGCGACGAGCGCGAGCAGGGCCACGGGGATGTTCACGAGGAGGCACCAGCGCCAGTCGGCGAACTCCGTCAGAACGCCGCCGAGCAGGATGCCGACGGCCGCTCCGCTCGAGGTGATGCCGCCGAGCACGCCGAACGCGAGGTTGCGTGTGCGGCCGGAGGGGAAGGTGACGCTGACCAGGGAGAGCGCGGCGGGTGCCATGAGAGCGGCTCCCGCACCCTGCAGCACGCGGCCGCCGATGAGCATGCTGCCGTCCACGGCGAGACCCGCGAGCGCGGACGCGATCGTGAAGACGACGAGGCCGAGCATGAAGGTGCGCTTACGCCCCCAGTAGTCGGCGATGCGACCCCCGATGAGCAGCACCGCTCCGAAAGTGAGGGCGTAGGCGGTGATGATCCACTGGCGGCTGTCTGCGCCGAGCTGCAGTGCGGCCGCAGCCTGGGGGATGGCGATGTTGACGATCGTGGTGTCCAGGATCACGAGCAGCTGAGCAGCGGCGAGCGTGGTCAGCACGAGCTTGTCGCGGGCGCTCAATCGTTCGCGGGCGGACGCAGTGTGGCTGATCGTCGAGGCGGGGGAGGAGGGGGTGGGCGTCGTGGGCACGGCGAAGTGGATCCGTTCTCAGGATTGAAGGCGTTGAGGGGTTTTCAGCCCGGATCGCCTTCAGCGACCACTCCGGCATCGTGCCGGCCACCGGACAATTGTACCGGGCCCCGCCCCTTGACAGCGCGGCCCGCCCTGCTGCCTCCTGCCGAGTCCTTTGCCGCCCGGCGGCCGCGAGACTGCATCTCGCGCACGAGATCACGGGTAAACACAATGATCTCGTGCCGTAAATGCAGTCTCGCGCGGGAGACAGGCTCAGGTGAGGTTGTCGCGGCGCCAGAGCGAAGCGGATGCGGTGAGGTCCTCCGCGTAGGTGGTGAGACGCAACGCGCGCGTGGTGAACGACGACGCCCGCTCGGGCTCGCTCGTTTCGTAATCGTCGGCGAGCTGCACCGCACCCGCGGCCGTCACGCGGCAGAACGCCGCGGCGCGCTCGAGTGCGACGGCGAAGTCGCCCTCGAAGAGCCCGCGCAGGATCATGTCGATCAGCGCCACCAGTTCCTCGGGGCCTGCCGGCGCTGGGGCGCCCGCGACCAGGTCGTCGATCGATGCGAGCGCAGAGCGGCCCCGCTCGTACAGGAGCGCCGCGGTGCGCGGGTCGTCGTGGATCATCGCCTGGAGCAGGTAGAGGCGCCAGAGCGCGCCCGGCAGTGAGCGCGCAGGTGCACGCGACCACAACTCGGCGACGTCGTCGATGCCGTGCTCGGTCGCGAACGACACCAAGCGGTCGACGACCTCCGCATCCGGATCCGCGCGAACACGGGCGAGGAGAGCGGCGGCCGTCGAGTGCGCGATGCGCGACACTTCGGCGGGATCGTCGCCCGAGAACAGGCGGTCGAACAGTTCGGCGGGACGCCGAATGGGCTTGTGGAAGGGCCGCTGCTCGTCAGTCATCCCCTCAAGGGTACCCGCGCCCTCCGCCACGTCGACGGGCAGCGGATGCGGCGATCAGAGGTCTTTCGAAACAGTAGGCTGGAGGTCACGGGCCTCTAGCTCAGTCGGTAGAGCATCGGACTTTTAATCCGCGGGTCGAGGGTTCGAGCCCCTCGGGGCCCACCAGTCAGGCACTGGGATTGCACGGCTTCGGCCCGCGATGTCGAATCAGAAATCCCCTCGTTTACCCCTCGTAGCCACTAGGTTGAACCCCGCAAGGGAGCTCAGGGGGGGCAGATGCACTGGTTTGTCACGGACGAGACGAACAACGACTTCGTCGCAGGGGCGTTCTTCATCTATGGCGGGTTGGTCGTCACAGATGCGCAGCTGCAGGAGATCCACACCGCGGTCGAGGCGATCCGGACCAAGTACGGTTATCTGCCCGGCGACAGCCTCAAGTTCCACACCCGCTCCCGCCCGGCGCAGGTTTCGGTGGCTGACTCGAAGGCAGCCAAGCAGGCCGTAGTGGAGGCCCTGGAGCGAATCGGAGCTCGGCTGATCGTGTACGTGATACTTCACGACATCGCACAACACCAGTCGGCCGATACGCGACAGAAGTGGGCGCTGAATACCGTCACCTACGCCTACTACCGTCTGCTCGCCGAAGAGAACGCAGGCGGGGTGTTCCTCATGGATCGGGACGACGACCAGCACACTCACCTTGCGTCCCTTTTCCAGAGCGGGCCGCAGATGAGCGACGGCCGCTACGTGTCCGTATCGGACCGCATCTTCCTGTTCGGCATGACGGCGAACAATGCGTCGCATCTGAGTTCAGCTGTCGACATCGCTTTGGGCGGCTTTCGATACTGCGTCAACGCGGCGGGCGGTAGCGGCACAGAGATCGTCGCCTCCGAGATCTTCCCGCCGTTGACGCGGATGCTGTGGGGCAAAGAAGTCGGCGGAACGAAGTACATCCGCGATCGGGGCTTCCACCCCATGCCCAAGACAGAGATCAGGTCCTACGCGTACAAGCAGATCTACAAGAACCTGTACGCGAAGCTCAACGAATACTCCGGCGACGACTCCGACACGCCGGAGGAGGCGCAGAATTAAGTCAGCTCAGCCAGTCCTTCGCGGCCTCGCGCCTCAGCGATGGTCTGATCCAAGCGCGTACTGGTCACTCACATCCGCTTCCCCGGCGTGTTGCTCAGTGAACCGCTACATGGCATCATGGGGGCGTTGGCACGCCGGGCGCGTGTGAAGATCGGGAATCTCACCAACACACATCTGGACCGAAATGCAGAGTCCAAGAACGAGCTGCTTCTTCATGTGTGTGGGAGGTTCCGATGACCCGGAACAAGAATTGGTCAACATCAGATGCTGAGATTGGCCTCCTTGCCTCTCAGGCTGGTTGGGGTGTGACCGTTCGGTTGATTCTCATCGAACTGTTCCGCTCCAGGACTGTTCGCATCACCACAGGTATCACCTCCCCTGCCGTCGTTGCAGCCGCTTGGGCGTTACTTCACTAGTCGATTCGAAACGCGGACGTCTTGTACTGGGTACTCACTAGGCCGGCAGTCCAGAGCGGACCGTGTCGCGCCAGGGACGCCGACCAAACAGCCATAGTGTTCTGCCGTGGGTGATGTCAGAGACGCTCTGGAAGCGCACCTTCGACCGCTGGGAGGACCGTTCCTTTTTGTAGGAGCCGGTCTGACGCGCCGCTACGCGGGCCTGCCCAACTGGGAGGGGCTGCTGCGGAGGTTCGCCGGCTTCACCGACAAACCCTACGAGTACTACCTCGGCGCCGCGGGAAGTGACCTGCCGCTGACGGCATCCAAAATCGCAGAGGAGTTCTACGAGGTCTGGTGGAACGCCCCCGAGTACGAGGCATCTCGGCAAGAGAACTCCGGCGCTGTGACGGATGGAGCATCGGCGCTGAAGATTGAAGTGTCTCGCTTCGTTGATGACGAGCTCGCAAAGTCGACGATCCCGGCGGAGCTTACAGATGAGTGGGAGCTACTGCGCCAAGCCACGGTAGACGGAATCATCACAACGAACTACGACGGCCTGCTCAAGGAGGCGTTTCCTGACTTCGAGGTCTTCGTAGGTCAAGAGCAACTGCTGTTTGCTGACACGCAGGGCATCGCGGAGACGTACATGATCCACGGCTCCGCCGCGGAACCTGAATCGCTCGTTCTCACGCAGGAGGACTATAAGGACTATCAGGCCCGCAACCCATACCTTGCCGCCAAACTCCTCACCATCTTCGTAGAGCACCCAGTTCTGTTCCTCGGCTACAGCCTTGGTGACGCGAACGTCAACGGCATCCTTCATTCGCTGGTCCAAGGGCTCCGAGCGAAGAACATCGACAAGCTCCAGAAGCGGCTGATCTTTGTCGAGTGGAAGCAGAACGGGGATGCGACCATCTCGGAGACGGTCGTCATGGTGGATGGTGTGACCATCCCGATCACTCGCGTGATCGTTCCGGACTTTCGCGAGGTGTTCGGCGCGCTGGGGGCGCGCGAACGCGCGATTCCCGCGAAGTGGCTGCGGATTCTCAAGGAGCAGGTCTACGAGATCGTCCTCTCCAACGACCCGCGCGACCGGCTCGTTGCCTATGCGGACATTGACTCCGCGACCGCCGAGGACATATCGGTGGTTTTTGGAGTCGGAGCCAAAATGGCGATCGAGGGGATCGTCGGTCTTCCGCGCCTCAAGCTCTTCGCGGACGTCTTGGACAACCCAGACGGCGCGTACCCTGCAGCGGAGATCGTAGAACGGCTGCTGCCAACGTTTCCGACTCGTAGCTGGTTTCCAGTGTTCAAGTACCTCCGCGGTGCGGGACTGGTCGCGGACGACGGCAGCATCACGGACGCAACGAAAGTGCCGCGCAAGGTGGCCACACGCGCCGCGCTCCATCGACGGGTAGTCGTCACAACGCCACCCGCAGGCAAGCGGCGTCAGAGAATGGCCCGCATCACCGCGAAATACGATGACCGTTGGATCTTCACGGAAGCGCTCAACATGCCGGGTCACACAAACGATCCGGACGGCTTTCGGGACTACCTCGTAGCGAAAGAACCCTTGTCCCACACCAACGCGTGGTGGGCGGGGCAGTACGGCAAGCTGATCGTCGCGTACGACTACATGAAATATGGTCCTCGCGGTTAAGGCACCGCCACGCGATGTCGGAGGCATCTGCCACAATCACGGTGTAAGCCGCGAGGGGCGCGGCGATGGGGGCGCATCATGGCCATTCGCATCACACACGTTCGGTTCTCCGGCCAGGAGAAGACACACCAGACCATCATCCGGTACGCATGGACGAACACCGCAACGGGCGCGACCGGCGACAACGACAAGCCGACGATGGTGAGCTTCGTCGACAGTAAGAAGAACAAAGTCGTCGTCGGCACTGGCGCAAATGAGGTGCAGGTCGGAGCGGTGCACCCGGACGTCGGTAAGCCGTACCTGCGCACCTACGCCGACGGGAAGTGGACCAACAACCTTCTGAGCCTTCCGACCTTCTAGTCCCCTGCGGCGGCGAATGCCTCAAATCGCGCGATGTGCTGCGAGTAGTCGGTCGGGTAGAGGTGCGAGTAGATGGTGTCTGTCGTGACGACGGAGGCATGGCCGAGCCAGCGGCTCACCTGGTATGGCGGGAACCCCGCCGCGAGCCAGAGCGACGCTGCAGCGTGGCGGAGGTCGTGCACGCGCATGGCCGGTAGCTCCGCCGCGGCAAGCGCGGGCTTGAAGTAGTTCCGGCGGAAGCTCGCCACATCCCACACACGCGCGAAGTCCACCACGTGCGACCCCGGCGTGCGGCCCGGCCAGAACAGCGTGTCGCCGTCACCAGACCGCGGATGCATCATCTTGTAGGTCTTCAAGTCTGCGATCAGGGAGCCTGACCCGGTTTCCCGGACGGTTTCTCTTTGTTGATCATGCCGCGGTTGCGGCGGGGATGTGAAGTCGTTCGAACTCCACGGGGCTGAGGTTGCCGAGCGCGGTGTGCCGGCGGGTGGGGTTGTAGAACGCTTCGATCCACTCGAACATCGCGGACGCGAGCTGCGTCTTCGAGGTCCAGTTGGTGCGGTCGAGGAGCTCGCGTTGCATCGTTGACCAGAAGCTCTCGATGAGTGCGTTGTCGACGCTGGAAGCGACTCTGCCCATCGATCCGAGCAGCCCGGCTTGCCGGAGCCGGTGGCCGAAGAGCCATGAGGTGTACTGAGCGCCTCGGTCCGCGTGAACCACGGTCCCGGATTCGGGTCGGCGTCGCCAGCGGGCCATCTCGAGCGCGTCGACGACGATCTCGGCAGTGATCCGGTCGCTAATCGACCAGCCCACGATCCGCCGCGAGTACGCGTCGATCACAGCGGCGCAGTAGACCCATCCGTCCCTCGCACGGTGCTGCGTGATGTCGCAGAACCACAGTCGATTCGGCGCATCGGCGCGGAACTGCCGTTTCACGAGGTCCTCGTGGGTCGCGGTGTCAGGCTTCCACCCGCGTCGCTTCCGGCGGTGTGAGACGCCCACGAGCCCGTCGATTCGCATCAGCCGGGCGACGCGTTTCCGGCCAACGTGAACGCCGAGCCCGAGCCGCAGCTCGGCAAGCACACGCGGCGCCCCATACGTCTCCCTCGAGTCAGCGTGGATCCGACGGATCGTGGTCGTCAGCTCCGAATCCGAGACCGCACGCCGCGATGGTGGCCGGCCGAGCCACTCGTAGAAGCCGGACTTTGAGACGTTCAGGAACCGGCAGGCCACCGCAACGGGGATGCCGTCGGCGGCGAGCTCCTGGACCAGCCGGAATCCTATTTTGGGAGCACGTTCTCCCTGGCGAAGTAGGCGCTGGCGCGCTTGAGGATCTCGATCTCCATCTCCAGCACCCGGTTCCGGCGGCGCAACTCGACGAGCTCCTTGTGCTCATCGGTGGTGACCCCGGCCTTGCGGCCGGAATCGACCGCGTCACGGTTCATCCAGTTCCGCAGGCACGACTCACTGATCCCAAGATCACGCGCTGTCTGGGCAACGGGATTGCCCTGCGCGACGAGGTCGAGGGCTCGACGCCGGAACTCCGGCGGGTGGGCAGCAGGCATCTCACGGACTCCTTCCGAGACGATCATCGCCTCAAAGCTGGTCTCCGGAAAAGCGGGTCAGGCTCCGTCCGAAGTTCGATTTGGAAGTCATGTCGCTATCCCTCGTCATACGCGGAAGCCAACACCAGCTCGCGCGCCTTTGCCTAGAAAAATGCGCCCGACCAACTGGCCAGTGCGACCAGTCAAGGGTCGACCTGCACGCCAGTGCCAGATCAACAGCTGATTCGCTGCAAGGTCCCGATGCAGCGACGACGAGAAGACGCTCAATCCCGCGCGTTCCACTCCGTCGCTCCTATCTCCTCCTTCGTCACGTCAGCCAGCGAGACCTGGCGCGCGTCGGGAGAGTTGAGCTGCACGATCCAGTCGGGACAAGGGACGTCGCAGATCCGCGCGACCGCGGCAACGGCGTCAACCCGAAGCGTGCCGCAGCCGAACAGCGTCGTCGATTCGCTGTACAAGCCAGCATTCACCTGCGAGTTCGTGGGAACGAAGATGTCGACGGACGTCGCATCCAGGCTGGTGGAGAAGCTGTAGATCGTCGACGCGCGCCTCTCGCCCTCGGCCGAGAGTTGCTCCTCCGGTGTCAGGAACACGTGCGCAGCGAGCGGCAGAAGGTCAACCCTTGTGACGACACTGTGCTCTGCCGAGAGCACTGTATCCAGCAGACCCTGAGCGATGAAGTCGACCCCTCCTGCGATGCCTTGTGCGGCGCCCCGCTCCGATGCTCCATACGGCGTCGAGATCGTCCCACAGGCTGTGAGCAGCAGCGACCCAGCTGCCGCGATGATCGCGATAGCGGCGCTACGTCGTACCCGCCGAGATCGGCGTTTCATGGTCGCTCGCCACGGTGAGGGATGACCCACGTACGGAACTCATCCCAGGCGAGACTGCGACCGCCGGAGTGGTAACGGAAGAAGAAAGCGTATTCCCCGGCGTCGTCCGCTTTGCCGTCGTCGCTGATCCGTCGCGGTAGTCCCGCCCACCACAACGACTGCACGGTCACTCGGTGCGGCCCCGACGCCCCGTCGATCTCTATCGCCGCGAAGAGTCGCCCCGCGCTGTCTTCCAACGTCCAGGCGACGCGGCCCGCGACCGACGCAAGGTAGAACTCGTCGACGGCACGGACGATCACTTCGCCGAGGGTTGCATCGTCCGGCATTTCCCAGGTCTCGGCGTGGCTCTGGATATCGTCTCCCATCGCCACGGAGTCGCGGTCGACGTTGATCGTGAGCACGGGGCCAGGTTAGCGAACCCGTCGCCCCGCTGGGCGTGCAGCGCTGCGCACCCGGAGAAAGTGAGTGCCAGGCCGCAGAAACGCCTCTCGGCGCAAGGCCGCTCGCAGCGGCAGAAGTTGGAGCCCGGGGTTACTGCGGCCCGGCTGTTCCAGTGTAACGGAGCCTCGCCGTGCAGTATTCCGCCCGCGTAGGCTCGGGGAATGGCTTGGCGATACGCACTCCTGCTCGCACCCGCCGCATCCGAGGACGCGCGCACCGACTTCTCCGGCACCTTCACGCCGATCGATCCGTCGGCACCGGCGCTGAGTGTGGGCGAGCTCAGCACGCAGCGCGGTGACGGCATCTTCGAGTCGATCGGAGTCGTCGACGGCCATGCTCAGGAGGTGTCCGCCCACCTCGAGCGGCTCGCGCACTCGGCGCGGCTGTGCGATCTTCCCGTGCCCAACCTCGCGCAGTGGGAGCAGGCCGTGGCGGCGGCCGCAGCCGAGTGCCCGGCGGGGGAGTGCGTCATCAAGCTCATCCTGAGCCGCGGGGTCGAGCACGGCCCGACGCCGACCGCGTGGGTCACGGTCGCCGAGGCGCCGGACAACACCCGTGCGCGCCGTGACGGCATCCGGGTCGTCCTGCTCGACCGCGGCTACGACAGCGGCGCTCCTGAGCGAGCGCCGTGGCTCCTGCTCGGCGCGAAGACCCTGTCGTACGCGACCAACATGGCGGCGATCCGCGAGGCCCACCGGCGCGACGCGGACGACGCCGTCTTCGTCACGAGCGACGGCGTGCTGCTCGAGGGCCCGACGTCCTCGCTCGTTCTGCGCCGAGGTGACCGGTTCGTGACACCCGCGCCGGGCGCCGGCATCCTGCACGGCACGACGCAGCTCAGCCTGTTCGCGCACCTCGCCGAGCGTGGATTCTCGACGGACTACGCCACGCTCGGCGTCGACGCTCTGCGCGACGCGGATGCGGCCTGGCTCGTCTCCAGCGTGCGCCTCGCCGCCGGCATCACCGCGGTTGACGGGGCGCCGCTGGCGTACGACGCGGTCTTCACCGCCGAGCTCAACGCATACCTGCTCTCGCCGCGCGACTGAGCCGCATCCGGAGCCCGACGCTCGGTCCTGCCGGCGCGGGGGCCACACTTTTCCGCACCCGCGACAGTGATTGACTGTGGCGGATGCGGAGAAGTGGCGCATCTGCGCACATGCGACGCAACTCGGGCAGGCGGCGGGGCACAGGCTCGGGCAGAGAAGGCGGGACTACACGCGGAAGGGGCGGTCACGCTGTAGCGCGACCGCCCCTCACGGGTGCCGTCGGATCAACCGAAGCGGCCGGAGACGTAGTCCTCCGTGGCCTGCACGCTCGGGGTCGTGAAGATCGTGGAGGTGTCGTCGTACTCGATGAGCTTTCCGGGCTTGCCGGTACCGGCGATGTTGAAGAACGCGGTCTTGTCCGAGACACGCGACGCCTGCTGCATGTTGTGCGTCACGATCACGATCGTGTACTCGCTCTTGAGCTCGTCGATCAGCTCCTCGATCGCGTAGGTCGAGATCGGGTCGAGGGCCGAGCAGGGCTCGTCCATCAGCAGCACGTCGGGGGAGACGGCGATGGCGCGGGCGATGCACAGACGCTGCTGCTGACCGCCCGAGAGGCCGGAGCCCGGCTTGTCGAGGCGGTCCTTGACCTCGTTCCAGAGGTTGGCGCCCTGCAGCGACTTCTCGACGAGCGCATCCGCGTCCGACTTCGAGATCCGCTTGTTGTTCAGCTTCACGCCGGCCAGCACGTTCTCGCGGATCGACATCGTCGGGAACGGGTTGGGGCGCTGGAAGACCATGCCGATCTGGCGACGTACCAGCACGGGGTCGACGCCCTGGCCGTAGAGGTTCTCGCCGTCCAGCAGCACCTCGCCCTCGACGCGCGCGCCCGGGATGACCTCGTGCATGCGGTTGAGGGTGCGAAGGAACGTGGACTTGCCGCATCCGGACGGGCCGATGAAGGCCGTGACGCTCCGCGGCTGGATGTGGAGGCCGACGCCCTCGACGGCGAGGAAGTCGCCGTAGTAGACGTTGAGGTCGTTGACTTCGATGCTCTTTGACACGAAGGGGTTCTTTCTCTCGGGAGATCAGCGGCCGGTCTTCGGCGCGAAGACCTTCGCGACGATCCGGGCGACGAGGTTGAGGAGCATGACGATGAGGATCAGGGTGAGCGCTGCAGCCCAGGCTCGATCCCAGTACGCCTCGGGCGGGATGCCCTGGTTCGCGTACTGCGTATAGACGAAGACCGGCAGCGTCTGCATGCGGCCGTCGAAGAGGTTGTAGTTGAGCGAGTCGGTGAAGCCGGCCGTGATCAGCAGCGGCGCGGTCTCGCCGATGACGCGGGAGATCGAGAGCATGACACCCGTCGTGATACCGGCGATCGCGGTCGGCAGCACGACCTTCACGATGGTCAGCCACTTCGGCACGCCGAGGGCGTACGACGCCTCGCGCAGCTCGTTCGGCACGAGCCGCAGCATCTCTTCGCTCGAGCGCACCACGACGGGGATCATCAGCACGGCGAGCGCCACGGCGCCCATGATGCCCATCCGGATGCCGGGCCCGAAGAACAGCGCGAACAGCGCATAGGCGAACAGACCCGCGACGATCGAGGGGATGCCGGTCATGACGTCGACGAGGAAGGTGATCGCCTGGGCGAGCCGGCCACGGCCGTACTCGACGAGGTAGATCGAGGTGAGCAGTCCGATCGGGATGGAGATGATCGCCGCGGCGAGCGTGATCAGCACCGTTCCCCAGACGGCGTGGACGACACCGCCGCCCTCGCCGACGACGTTGCGCATCGAGGAGGAGAAGAACGTCGCGTCGAAGCGCGCCACACCGTTGGCGATGACGGTGAACGCGACGGAGACGAGCGGCACCATCGCGATGAGGAACGCGCTCGTGACGATGCCGGTGACCAGGCGGTCGACGGCCTTGCGGCTGCCCTCGACGATGGTGGAGATGACCGTGATGAGGGCGAGGTAGATCAGTGCCGCCGAGACGAGCCAGCCCGCCACGTTCACGCCTTCTCCGGTCGCGGTTCCGAGGATGGCGAAGACGGCGAACATCGCGGCGAGCGATGCGCCCAGCAGCACCCAGGGGAACCAGCCGGCCAGGCGACCTGCGCGCAGCTGTGCGCCGGACGCGGTGCGCGCGGGGGCTGCGGATTCGGTGATCGTCATGTCAGTTCGCCCCCGAGAATTCCTTGCGGCGGCTGACGATCCAGCGCGCGATGGCGTTGACCACGAAGGTCACGATGAACAGGATGAGGCCGGTTGCGATGAGCACGTTGATGTTCGTGCCGTAGGCCTCGGGGAAGGTCAGCGCGATGTTCGCGGCGATCGTCGAGGGGTTCTGAGAGGTGAACAGCTGCCAGGTGACGGCGCCCGTTGTCGAGAGCACCATGGCCACGGCCATGGTCTCGCCCAGCGCACGGCCGAGACCGAGCATCGCACCCGACACGATCCCGGAGCGACCGAAGGGCAGCACGGCCATCCGGATCATCTCCCAGCGGGTCGCGCCGAGAGCGAGCGCGGCCTCTTCGTGCAGCTTCGGCGTCTGCAGGAACACTTCGCGGCAGATCGCCGTGATGATCGGCACCACCATGACGGCGAGCACGATGCCGGCGGTGAAGATGGTGCGCCCCGTGGCCGAGACGTCACCGGAGAAGAGCGGGAACCACCCGGCGTTCTCGCTGAGCCACGAGTAGACCGGCTGCACGGCGGGGGCGAGCACGAGGATGCCCCACAGGCCGAAGACGACAGAAGGCACCGCGGCCAGCAGGTCGACGATGTAGCCGAGACCCTGCGCGAGGCGGCGCGGTGCGTAGTGGGTGATGAAGAGGGCGACGCCCAGCGACAGCGGAACGGCCATCAGCAGGGCGAGGAAGGCGGCCCACACCGTGCCGAACAGCAGCGGTGCGACGTAGGCCCAGAAGTTGGAGGAGAGCAGGGACGCCTGGGAGGCGTCTGCTCCGAGAGCCGGGATCGACTGGATGATGAGGAAGATCGCCACGGCGGCGAGCGTCACCAGGATCATGCTGCCGGCTGCCAGAGCGGAGCCGGAGAACCAGAGGTCTCCGGGGCGCCGTTTGGCAGCGGGGCGGGTGGGTCCCGCGGCGGTGGCTGTCATCTATCGCTTTCTCGTCGTGTTCGGGTCAGGACGGGCCAGAGCGGCCCCGGGATGAACCCGGGGCCGCTCTGTGCGTGTCAGGAGATGGCGTCGATGGCCTTCTGAGCGCGCTCGCGCAGCGTGTCGGAGATGGGGGCGCTGCCGGCGTTCTTGGCAGCGGCCTCCTGGCCCTCCTCGCTGATCGCCGTCGTGAAGAAGCCCTGGACGAGCTTCGCCGCAGCGGCGTCGGTGTACTTCTCGCAACCGATCAGGTAGCTGATGAGGACGACGGGGTAGGCGCCGGCCTCGGTCGTGGTGCGGTCGATCGTGATGGCGAGGTCGTTGTCGCCGCGGCCGTCCTCGAACGGCGACGCGTCGACGGCCGTGGCCGCACCCTCGGCGGAGTGCGCGACGAAGTCATCGCCCACCTTGACGGCGACCGACGAGATGCCCGCGGCCTGCGACGAGTCGGCGTAGCCGATCGTGCCGTTGCCGCCCTTGACGGCGTTCACGACGCCCGAGGTGCCCTGGGCAGCCTCGCCGCCCGAGATCGGCCACTCCTCGACGGAGCCGTAGGTCCAGCCCGCGGCGTCGGTCTTGGAGAGGTAGTCGGTGAAGTTGCCGGTCGTGCCCGACTTGTCGGAGCGGTGCACGGGCGTGATCGCCAGGTCGGGCAGCTTCGCGTCCTTGTTGGTCGCGGCGATGGCCGGGTCGTTCCAGTTGGTGATCGTTCCGGCGAAGATGCCCGCGATCGTGGCGGGGTCGAGGTTGAGCTCCTTGACGCCCTCGACGTTGAAGATGATCGCGATCGGCGACACGTAGGCCGGGATCTCGACGAGGCCCGAGTCGGGCGCGCAGGCGCTGAACGGGCCGGCGGTGATCTCGTCCTTCTTGAAGGCGCGGTCGGAGCCGGCGAACTGCACGGCGCCCGACTGGAACGACTCGCGGCCGGTGCCCGAACCCTGCGGGTCGTAGTTGACGGTCAGGTCGGCGTTGGCCGTCTGCAGCAGCTGCGTCCAGGACTGGATGGCGACCTGCTGCGACGTGGCGCCGGAGCCGTTCAGGGTGCCGGAGAGGCCGGTGGGCAGCGACGACTCGGAGCCGGCGGAGGTCTCGGTGCCGGCGGGCGCCTCGTTCGCGGCGCAGCCGGCGAGCGCGAGTGCCGCGATGGCGGCGATGGCGCCCACCTGGGCGATGCGGGTGATCTTCACTGTGAAATCCTTCACGTGTCAGGGTTTACGGGCCCGGTGCAGGGCTCGCCGAAGACGCTAAGCAGGTGCGTTTACCAGCGTCCGCTGTGCGGGTGAACGGAAGGTGAACGAAGCGAGGCGGATGCGGTCGCGCGGGGGCGTGGCGACACCATCCGTTCACCCGCGCTCCCTACTTTCGGCGCATGCTCTCCGATTCGCAGGCCGTTCTGGACCGATCCGCTGAGGCGCCGTCGCCTCGCACCCTGGTGGACGTCCTGCGTGAGAGCGCCAGGCGCCATCCCGAGGCGTCGGCGATCGACGACGGTTCGGGAGCCTTGAGCTACGCAGAGCTGATGGCCCACGTCAGTCGCACCGCTGCACGCCTGATCTCCGCCGGCGTCCGCCGCGGCGACCGGGTGGGTGTGCGCATGCCGTCCGGGTCGAAGGATCTGTACGTCGCCATCCTCGGGGTGCTCGTCGCCGGAGCGGCGTACGTCCCCGTGGATGCGGACGACCCCGACGAGCGTGCACGGCTCGTGTTCGGGGAGGCGCGCGTGGTCGGGGTCATCGGGGCCGGCGGTGTGTACGTCGCGTCGGAGGGGTCGACGACTGCGGTCGAGCTGAATGACGGAGATGCCCCGCATCCGTCGACGCGCGCGTTCGACGCGGTTCCGGTCGTGACGGAGGAGGACGACGCCTGGATCATCTTCACCTCCGGCTCCACGGGGGTACCGAAGGGGGTGGCGGTGAGTCACCGGTCGGCGGCGGCCTTCGTGGATGCCGAGGCGCGCATGTTCCTCCAGGATGCGCCCCTCGGCCCGGGTGATCGGGTGCTGGCGGGCCTCTCGGTCGCCTTCGACGCGTCCTGCGAGGAGATGTGGTTGGCCTGGCGCCACGGCGCCTGCCTCGTCCCGGCTCCTCGCTCGCTCGTTCGTTCGGGGGAGGATCTCGCACCGTGGCTGATCCGTCAGGGCATCACCGCGGTTTCGACGGTGCCGACGCTGGCGGCGATGTGGCCGGCGGAGGCCATCGAGAATGTGCGGCTGCTCATCTTCGGCGGGGAGGCGTGCCCGCCCGAACTCGCCGCGCGCCTGCAGGCCGAGGGTCGCGAGGTGTGGAACACCTACGGGCCCACTGAGGCGACCGTGGTGGCCTGCGGCTCGCTCATGGACGGCTCGGCCCCGGTGCGGATCGGACTGCCGCTGGACGGCTGGATGCTCGCCGTGGTGGATGCCGACGGTGCGCGTGTGGGCGAGGGTGAGATCGGCGAGCTGATCATCGGCGGCGTCGGCCTGGCGCGCTACCTCGATCCGGCGAAGGATGCGGAGAAGTACGCGCCCATGCCTTCGCTGGGGTGGGAGCGCGCCTACCGCTCGGGTGACCTGGTCCGCTTCGAGAGCACGGGTCTCGTGTTCCAGGGTCGGGCCGACGACCAGGTGAAGGTCGGGGGGCGGCGGATCGAACTCGGCGAGGTCGAGTCCGCGCTGCAGGAGCTCCCGGGCGTGCACGCCGCCGCGGCGGCGGTGCGGCACAGCGAGGCGGGAGTCGCCGTCCTGGTGGGTTATCTCGTTCTCGAGCCGGGGGTCGAACTCGACCGTGCCGAGGCGAGGGCCCGCCTGGCGGAGAGCCTCCCGGCGGCGATCGTCCCGCTGCTCGCCGTTGTCGACGAGCTGCCTGTCCGGACATCGGGCAAGGTCGACCGGGCCGGGTTGCCGTGGCCGCTGCCGGGCGTGGAGGCGCCGCCGTCGGGACTCGATCCGGCCGAGGCGTGGCTGGCGGAGCAGTGGCAAGCGGTACTGGGTGTTGCGGTCCCCGGGCGGAAGGCGGACTTCTTCGACCTCGGCGGCGGCTCACTGGCCGCCGCGCAGCTCGTGTCCCGCATCCGTGCGCGCGTCCCGGAGTTCGCCGTCGCCGACATCTACGACATGCCCCGTCTGTCGGCGATGGCGAAGGCGCTCGGACCCTTCCTGCCCGACGCTGAGAGCGGCGAGTACCGACGCCCCGAACCGACGCCGCGCGCGACGCAGTGGCTGCAGACGCTGGCGGGTGCCCCGTTGTTCATCCTGTCCGGCGTGCGTTGGCTGCTCTACATCCTCACCGCGGGCACCGTCCTCAACCTCTTCCCCGGCTTCGGCGCCCTTCCGACGGCGCCGGTGTGGCTGCTCGTGGTCGGGTGGCTCATGTTCGCGACGCCGTTCGGGCGGATGGCGCTCGCCGCCGCATCCGCGCGTGTCCTGCTCGCGGGGCTGCGACCGGGGGACTATCCGCGCGGGGGAGCGGTGCATCTGCGGGTGTGGCTGGCGGAGCAGATCGCCGACCAGGTGGATGCGGTCGGTCTCGCCGGGGCCCCCTGGATCACGTACTACGCCCGGGCTCTGGGAGCCCGGATCGGCCGCGACGTCGATCTGCACACGCTGCCTCCCGTCACCGGGATGCTCGAGGTGGGCGACGGTGCGTCGATCGAGCCCGAGGTGGATCTGCGCGGCTACTGGATCGACGGCGACCTCCTGCGCGTGGGCGCCATCCGCATCGGCGCCGCGGCGACCATCGGCGCGCGCAGCACCCTCGCTCCGGGCACACGCATCGGGCAGCGCGCGGAGATCGCCCCCGGCTCCGCCGTCTTCGGGCGGGTGCGGGCGGCGCAGACCTGGGCGGGATCGCCTGCGGTCCGCGTGGGCGCGGTCGCGGAGGACTGGCCCACCGAGCGGCCCCCCACTCCGCACCGCTGGATGTGGGCGTACGGCGCGTCGGCGCTGGCGCTCGCCGTGCTCCCGGTGTTCGCGATCCTCTGCGGCGCGGTCGTGCTGGCCGCCGGAGTGCAGGGTGCCCCGTCGTTGTCCGCCGCATTCGGTGCGGCGGCGTCGTGGCTCGTGCCGGCCGTGCTGGTGTGCGGTCTCGTGCTCGCCGGCGTCGTGGTGGTCGCGGTGCGCCTGCTCTCGATCGGACTCGTGGAGGGCACGTATCCCGTGCGCAGCCGGGTGGCGTGGCAGGCGTGGACGATCGAGCGCCTTCTGGACGCGTCGCGCACCATCCTCTTCCCGCTCTACTCGAGCCTGTTCACTCCCGTCTGGCTCCGGATGCTGGGCGCCCGCGTGGGCCGCGACGTCGAGGCGTCGACGGTGCTGCTGCTGCCGTCGCTCGCCCGGATCGAGGACGGCGCCTTCCTCGCCGACGACACGATGGTCGCCTCCTACGAGCTGCACGCCGGGTGGATGCGGTTGGGCACCGTCCGCATCGGCAAGCGCGCCTTCCTCGGCAACTCCGGCATGGCGGCGCCCGGGCATCGCGTGCCCCGTGACGGGCTCGTGGCGGTGCTGTCGTCGGCGCCCCGCAAGGCGAAGCCGGGGTCGTCGTGGCTGGGCTCGCCCGCGGTGCGGCTGCGCCGCGCGGTCACAGAAGCGGATGAGTCGCGCACCTACCGTCCGACGGCCGGTCTGCGCCTCGCGCGGGCGCTCTGGGAGCTGTGCCGCTTCGTCCCCGTGGTCGTGACCTGCGCCATCGGGCTGTCGGTGCTGTTCGCGCTCGCGGGACTCACGGTCTGGCTCGGCTGGCTGGGGGCGCTCCTCCTGTCGGGGATCGTGATGCTGGCGGCGGGGGCCGTCGCGGCAGCGGTCACCGTGGTTGCGAAGTGGACGATCGTCGGCCCCATCCGTGCCGGCGAGCAGCCCCTCTGGTCCAGCTTCGTCTGGCGGACGGAAGTCGTCGACACGTTCACCGAGATGGTGGCGGCGATGTGGTTCGCACGTGCCGCCGTTGGCACACCGGCCCTTGCGGTGTGGCTGCGGGCGATGGGGGCGCGCATCGGCACCGGTGTCTGGTGCGATTCCTACTGGCTCCCCGAACCGGATCTAGTCACGCTCGGCGACGGAGCGACGGTCAACCGGGGGTGCGTCGTGCAGACCCACCTGTTCCATGATCGAATCATGAGCATGGACACCGTAGAGCTCGAGCCCGGCGCGACGCTGGGTCCGCACAGCGTGATCCTGCCCGCGGCCGTCATCGGTGCCGACGCGACCGTCGGTCCCGCATCCCTCGTGATGCGCGGCGAGGCGGTTCCGGTCGGCACCCGCTGGAGCGGCAATCCCATCGGCCCGTGGCGTGCGGTCAAGGTGCGCGCGTACCAGTCCACCTCGTGACCGGCGACGCCTACGCCCCGCGCAGCGGCGACGTCACGTACGACGTCGTCTCCTACGATCTCGACCTCGACTACCGCGTTCGCACCAACCGCCTGAGCGGAACCGCCACGATCGTGGCGACCGCGTCCACCGACCTGCGCGGCGTGAGTCTTGATCTCATCGGGATGCGCGTCACCCGGGTTCGTGTCGACGGCGCGAGCCCGGCGGTGCAGCGTCAGAGCGCGCAGCATCTGCAGATCGGATTCGGTCGTGACGTCGCGGCAGGGGAGGCGTTCACGATCGAGGTGCGCTACGACGGCTCGCCCGCGCCGCGCCGTTCGCCGTGGGGCACGATCGGCTGGGAGGAGCTGACCGACGGAGCCCTCGTGGCGAACCAGCCCACCGGCGCGTCGACCTGGTTCCCCTGCAACGACCGTCCCGACGACCGCGCCCGGATGCGGATGAGGATCGCCACCGACCGCGAGTACACCGCCGTCGCGGTGGGCACCCGCATCCGCGATCAGGTGCAGGGGCGCCGTCGGATCGCGGAGTACGTCTGCGACGTTCCCACCGCGACGTATCTGGCAGCGGTGCAGATCGGCCGATACGGGCGTACCGAGATCGACGCCCCCGTGCCGGTCGAGCTGTGGGCGCCGACAGCACTGCGGGCGCCGGCTGTCGCTGCCTTCGCCGACCTCCCGCGGATGATCGCGGCGCTCGCCGAGCGTTTCGGGCCGTATCCGCAGAGCCAGTACCGTGTCGTGGTGACCGCCGACGATCTCGAGATCCCGCTCGAGTCGCAGGGCATGGCGGTGTTCGGCGCGAACCATCTGGATTCGGCGAGCGAGCGACTGGTGGCGCACGAGCTCGCTCACCAGTGGTTCGGAAACAGCGTCGGCATCGCGCGCTGGCAGGACATCTGGCTCAACGAGGGCTTCGCCTGCTATGCCGAGTGGCTGTGGTCGGAGGCATCGGGCGGACCGGATGCCGACGCCTGCGCGCGTGCCCATCTGCGGCAGCTCGCGGATGAGCCGCAGGACCTGGTGATCGCCGATCCGGGTGCGGCCCTGCTGTTCGACGACCGGGTCTACAAACGCGGCGCTCTCGCCCTGCATGCTCTGCGGCTGCACCTGGGCGACGGCGCGTTCTTCGATCTGCTCCGCGCCTGGACCGCAGCCCACCGGCACGGTCTGGTCGTCACCGATGACTTCCGCGGCCTGCTCGACGATGCCTCGGCAGAGGTGCTCAGTTCGTGGATCGATCGGGTTTCGTTGCCGCGGCTCGCGCGACGCTGATCACGAAGCCCGCCGGGGCGTCGACCTCACGGCCGTGCACTGCACGGCCGGCGACGGCCGCCCTCCAGATCTCTCCTTCGGTGACGACAGGCAGGTGGGCGCCGTCGCGGAGGTCACCCCCGACCGCCTTGGTCGCGGCCTCGAACCGCGTCCAGTCCCGCAGGGTTGCGCCGGGAGCGAGCCGATCGAGCCGCGCCGGTGAGGATGCGGCACCCTGCTCGACGTCGACGCCGATGTCTCCATCCGCGGCCAGTGCCGCGACCACCAGATCGCCCGCGTAGGCGAGGGAGACGGATCCGCCTCCCTCGAGGCGGGGCCGCCCGTGGTCGCCGCCGCACCGGGCGCATGGGCCATGCCGGAGCGCGCGTCCCGTGGCGTCGCGGACGAGCCCGGCGGCAGCTGTTCGAGGTTCGGCGCCGTCCCTCATGGTCCAGACCACGCGGATCGCGTGCGGCATGTGTCAGACCTTCGGCAGGTGCGTCTCGATCGCGGCGATGCCGGAACCGGGGTTCGTGCGCGACAGGTGCACCACCGAGAATCCGCCGACCTCCAGCGCGGACGCGCTGCCGAGATACGAGCCGCGCAGCGTGCCGGTCGCGAGAGCCAGCTCGTGCAGGATGTCCGGCAGAACCGGCCCGTGGCTGCACACCACGGCCGGCTTGCGCGAGCGCACCCGCTTGCCGACGACCGTGCGGGCGTCGGAGCGCCCCTCCTCCCAGGCATCCTGGCTGATGAGCTCGCTCGTCTTGACCGACCTTCCGAGGGCGGCGGCCAGCGGAGCAACCGTCTCAGTGCATCGCACCGCATCCGACGACACGATCCGACGGATGCCGAACGCGCTGAGCGGTCCGACGATCGCCTCCGCCTGCTTGCGCCCGCGCGCGGTGAGGGGACGCGATGCATCGGAGCCCGACCACTCGTCGCGCGGTGTGGCCTTCGCGTGGCGCAGCACGACGATCGGGAACGTCTCCAGCACGCCGTCGTCGACGAACCGCAGGAAGTTCTCGACGATCTCGACGTCGACGGGGTAGCTCAGGTAGGTGAGCGCCTTCCGCGGGCTCACCCATTCGATGGCGGCGATCTCCTTGTTCGGCACGAACGCGGAGGCGCGGATGGCCGCATCGGTCGCCTCTGCCGACCAGTAGTGCACGATCTTCTCGCGCCTGCTGGGCAGCGTGTAACGGGAGACGCCCACCGGAAGTCCGAGGGAGACGGCGATGCCGGTCTCCTCGAAGATCTCGCGCACGGCGGTCTCCACCAACGCCTCGCCGGGGTCGACCTTCCCCTTCGGAAGGGTGACGTCGCGGTACCGGGTGCGATGGATGAGGAGGATCTTCAGCTTGTCCTCGACCCGGCGCCAGACGATTCCCCCCGCGGCATAGACGGCGGTGTGCGTCATCGCACCGCCCTCGAACGCCGACGCCGTTGCACCTGGAACATCGTCTTGTCCTGCAGGTCGACGAGGGCCCTGCCCTCGGCGTCGGTCGAATGCCGCGTCCACGTGCCGTCGCCCTCGAGCCACCAGGAGCTGGTGGCGTCACTCATCGCGAGGGAGAACAGATCGCTCAGCTCGGCGATCTGGGCGGGCGCGGTGATGCGAACCAGCGCCTCGACGCGGCGGTCGAGGTTGCGGTGCATCATGTCTGCCGAGCCGATGAAGGTCTCGGGGTCGCCGTCGTTGTCGAACGCGAAGATCCGCGAGTGCTCGAGGTAGCGGCCGAGGATCGAGCGCACCGTGATGTTCTCGCTCAGTCCTTCGACGCCGGGCCGGATGCTGCAGATGCCGCGCACCCACACCTCGACCGGCACCCCGGCGCGGCTCGCCCGGTAGAGCGCGTCGATGATCTGCTCGTCGACCATCGAGTTGACCTTGATGCGGATGCCGGAGCTCTTGCCGTCGAGGGCGTGCTTGCGCTCACGCTCGATGAGACGGAGCAGACCCTTGCGCAGGTGGAGCGGCGCGACGAGCAGACGCTTGAACTTCTTCTCGATCGCGTATCCGCTCAGCTCGTTGAACAGGCGGGTTAGGTCGCGGCCGACCTCGTCGCTCGCGGTGAACAGGCCGAAGTCCTCGTAGATGCGGCTGGTCTTCGGATTGTAGTTGCCGGTGCCCACGTGGCAGTAGCTGCGCAGCACGCCGTTCTCCTCGCGGATCACGAGGGCGAGCTTGCAGTGCGTCTTCAGTCCGACGAGGCCGTAGACGACGTGTACACCGGCCTTCTCGAGCTTGCGGGCCCAGACGATGTTGTTCGCCTCGTCGAAGCGCGCCTTGACCTCCACGAGCGCCAGCACCTGCTTGCCCGCCTCGGCGGCGTCGATCAGCGCCTGCACGATGGGGCTGTCGCCCGAGGTGCGATAGAGGGTCTGCTTGATCGCGAGCACGTGCGGGTCTTTCGCCGCTTGCTCGAGGAAGGCCTGCACGCTGGTGGCGAAGGACTCGTAGGGGTGGTGCACGAGCACGTCGCCCTTGCGGATGGCCGCGAAGATGTCGGCGCGCTCGTTGTTGTCGCCCGGCTGGAACGCCAGCGCCGTCGTGGGAACGTGCGGCGGGTAGTGCAGGTCGGGTCGGTCGATGCGCGAGAGGTCGAAGAGCCCTCGCAGATCCAGCGGCCCGGGGAGGCGATAGACCTCCTGCTCGGTGATGTCGAGTTCTTTGATCAGAAGGTCGAGGGTGAGCTCGTCCATGTCGTCGGTGATCTCGAGGCGGATGGGCGGGCCGAAGCGCCGACGCATGAGCTCGGCCTCGAGCGCCTGGATGAGGTTCTCGGTCTCGTCTTCTTCGATCACCATGTCTTCGTTGCGCGTGAGACGGAACGCGTGGTGGTCGAGGATCTCCATGCCCGGGAACAGGTCGGACAGGTGGTTGGCGATCAGGTCTTCGAGCGCGAGATAGCGCACCCGCTCGCCGTCGCGCGAGACCTCGACGAACCGAGGGAGCATGGGTGGCACCTTCAGGCGCGCGAACTCCTGCCTGCCGGTCTTCGCGTTGCGGATGCGGATGGCCAGGTTCAGCGACAGGCCGGAGATGTAGGGGAAGGGGTGAGCGGGGTCGACCGCGAGCGGCATGAGCACGGGGAACACCTGCGACTGGAAGTAGTCGGACAGGCGTGCGCGGTCGTCTTCGTCGAGATCGCCCCAGCCGATCACCTCGATGCCGGAGCTCGCCAGGGCCGGGCGCACGAGCTGCTGCCAGGCCTCGGCGTGACGCAGCTGGAGGGCGTGCGCTTCGCGGGAGATGTCGGAGAGGACGTCTTGCGCCGCGCGGCCAATGTTCGTCGGCACCGCAAGGCCCGTGATGATGCGGCGCTTGAGTCCCGCGACGCGCACCATGAAGAACTCGTCGAGGTTGCTGCCGAAGATGGCGAGGAAGTTCGCGCGCTCGAGCGTCGGCACGGCCGGGTCCTCCGCGAGCTCCAGCACGCGCTGGTTGAAGGCCAGCCAGCTCAGCTCGCGATCGAGATACCTCGCGTCGGGCAACTCCGTGTCACCGCCGTCGGTGACGTCGAAGTCGTCGTCGTCGGCATCGCCCAAGCCCGCATCGAGCATCACGTCGGAGATCATTCCCACATCCTTGCAGCCAGAGGTGACACGAGTGTGAACTCCGCGAGGGTCAGGATCCGGCGCGCTCCCCGGCCGCCGGGATCTGGTCCTCTTCGTACACGTTGAAGCGATAGCCGACGTTGCGCACGGTGCCGATGAGCTGCTCGAGATCGCCGAGCTTCGCGCGCAGGCGCCGCACGTGCACGTCGACCGTGCGCGTGCCGCCGAAGTAGTCGTAACCCCACACCTCGCTGAGCAGCTGCTCCCGCGTGAACACCCGCGACGGATGCGTCGCGAAGAAGTGCAGCAGCTGGAACTCCTTGTAGGTCAGATCCAGCGGCTTGCCGTGCACTTTGGCGGAGTACGAGGATTCGTCGATCGTGATACCGGAGGTCTGGATGCGGGTCGAGACCTGCTCCTTCGACATGCGCCCGACGGCAAGTCGGATGCGGGCGTCGACCTCGGCGGGACCCGCTCCGACCAGGATCACGTCGTCGACGCCCCAGTCGGTGGACACCGCGGTCAGCCCGCCCTCGGTGACGATGAGCACGAGAGGCGCATCGAGTCCCGTGGTCGTCAGGATCTTGCACAGCGACTTGGCGCCGACGAGGTCGTGACGCGCATCGACGAAGACGACGTCCGCGTTCGGGGCGTTCACCAGCTGCGCGGGCTCCGCGGGGATCTGGCGGACACGATGGCTCAACAGCTCCAGCGCCGGGAGCGCGGGCGCGCTACCGGCGGAACTCAGAACGAGAAGCTGTGCCAAAGTCACCCTCCGGGCGGGGTCCGCGTCGTGCTCATCTTATGCGCAGCCGCGAGGCACGCAGATCTCACCGGGACACACGACGTGCAGCGCGCGCTCCCATGCGTGAGAATGATCGTATGACGACACCGGAACTGGCGCCACGTCGGCCCTTCGGCGGCATCGTGGCCGTCTGGGTGTTCGCGGCCGTCGTCGGCATCGCCGTCGCGCTGTTCGTCCCGTCGCCGTGGCACGCGACGTGGATGACGCTGGCGCTCGCCGCATCCGTCATCCTCGCCTTCGCCATCCAGCTGGCATACGGGCGGGTGCAGCGCTTCATCCAACGCGTTGCGCTGAGCAGCATCGGGGCTCTCCTCGTGCTCGGTGTGATCAGCGTCGCCGTGGCGCTCGCCGCGCTCATCGCCAGCTCCCGCTGAGCCCATCGCCGCCGCGGACGGGCTACCATGGGGCGCATGGATCTGGTCGCGCTCGAAATGTTCTTCGTGGGCCTGCTCGTGCTCGCCTCCCTCGCCATCGCCTTCGTCTCGGGCGCCGTGGTCTGGAACCTCTACCGCGGCCAGCGCTGACGGAGCGGGCGATGATCGAGCTCCCCACCGATCTGCCCGCCGACCTCGCACCCCTCTCGTGGCTCCTCGGAGTCTGGGAGGGGACAGGCGTGATCGACTATGAGGCAGGCGATCACCACTTCTCCGGTGAGTTCACGCACCGCGTGAGCTTCAGCCACGACGGCGGCGACGCCGTCAACTACTCGGCCACGGCCTGGCTCGGCGAGGGTGAATCGCGGCGCCTGCTCGTATCCGAGGTCGGGTTCTGGCGCGTCGTGCGACCGCAGGGACCCGGGGACCCCGGGCCGGGACTGCTCCCGCCCATCTCCGATGAGCCGGCGCGCACGGCCGATGACGTCGAGGCGCTGCGCACCGCCGAGGGCGGCTTCGAGATCGCGGCGAACATCGTGCACGCCGACGGCGTCAGCGAGCTCTACCTCGGCCAGATCCGCGGCCCGCGCATCGACATCGCCACCGACGCGGTCATCGCCGCGCCCGGAACCAAGGCCTACACGGCCGCGACGCGGCTGTACGGCCTGGTCGACGGGCACCTGCTCTGGGCATGGGACATCGCCGCCCTCGGATCCGAGCTCGGCTCGCACGCATCCGCCCGCCTGGCGAAGGTGGACTGATGATCGCCTCGCCCGCCGGCGCGATCACCGACGGCGATGTGCTGCTGCACGTCGGCGATCCGATGCGCGAACAGCGTGCGCTGGTGCGCGGCACGGCCGTCGCGCCGCGCGGCGGCCGCGGCGTCATCGCCGTCACGGGTGTCGACCGGTTGAGCTGGCTCGATTCGATCACGACCCAGGCGCTCGCGCGGCTGGAGCCCGGGGTGTCGACCGAACTCCTGGTGCTCGATCCGCAGGGACGCGTGGAGCACGCGGCGGCCGTGCTGGACGACGGCGAGACGACCTGGCTCATCGCGGATGCGGGTGACGTGCCCGCCCTCGCGACCTGGCTGGGCCGCATGCGCTTCCGGCTGCGCGTCGAGGTCCGCGAGACCTCGGCCGAGGTCGCGGTCGTGGGGGCCACGGATGCGGGGCTCGCCCTCATCCGTCCGCTCGTCGTCGGCGAGACGCCGCTCGTCTGGCGCGATCCGTGGCCCGGGGTCGCCGTCGGCGGCGCCGCGTACGGTCCCATTGAGAAGCACCCCGGCACAGAGCGCAGCTGGAACGAAGCACTCGTGGATGCCGCCGAGGCGTCGCGGCTGGCGCAGCTGGCCGCATCCGGCGAGATCGGCTTCGCGGGTGAGCTCGCGGTCGAGGCACTTCGCGTCGCCGCGTGGCGTCCCCGCTTCGCGGAGGAGGTCGACGAGCGCACGATCCCGCACGAGCTCGACTGGCTCCGCACCGCCGTGCATCTCGACAAGGGCTGCTACCGCGGGCAGGAGACGGTGGCGAAGGTGCACAACCTCGGTCACCCGCCGCGTCGTCTGGTCAGCCTGCACCTCGACGGCAGCGCCGAATCCCTGCCCTCGCGCGGCGATGCGGTCGCCGTCGGCGATGTCGAGATCGGTCGCATCACCTCTGCCGCCCGTCACTTCGAGGACGGTCCGATCGCACTGGCCGTCGTCAAACGCACGGCCGACACCGACGCCGACGTCGTGGTGCGCACCGCGGACGGCGATGTCGCCGCATCCGTCACCACCGTCGTGCCGCCGGATGCGGGCGCCAGCGCCGGCGTGCCGCGCTTGCCCCGACTCTCGCGCCGGCGGTGACGGTGCCCCCGGGCGGCGCCGACACCACGAGCGTGTCGACGCGGCTGCGAGAGCGCTTCGATCCGAGACCCGCGCTCTCCCGTGCCGTGACGGATCTGCCCGCCATCGCCCAGTTGACGGTGGCGGCGATGGGCGCCTACGTCTTCTCGCTGTTCGTCCTCGGACACTCGGCGCCCGTGCTCGCCGGCACGGTGGCGGTGTCGAGCCTCGGCCTCGTGCGCGACGCCCGACCACGGCGCGTGGCCGAGACGGTGGGCGGGATGCTGCTGGGCATCGTCATCTCCGAGATCCTCCTGCGCCTGGTCGGCCCCGGCTGGTGGCAGCTGGGCATCACCCTCGCGGTCGTCGTGTTCGTGGCCAGGGCGCTCTCGCCACAGCCCGGCTTCGCCATCGCCGCAGCGATCCAGGGGCTCATCGTGCTGCTGTTCCCGATGGCGCCGACGGAGGCGTCGTGGAGCCGGCTGGCGGACGGCGCGGTCGGCGGCGTCGCTGCGCTCCTGGTGACAGCCCTCGTGCCCCGGAATCCTCGTGCCGAGGTGCTGCGGGAGGCGAGGGCCCTCTTCGCCGCGATCGATGACGCGACCGCGACCCTCATCCGTGCGCTCGAGGACGGGGACCGCTCGCGTGCCGAGCGTGCGCTGGAGAAGGCCCGCGCGCTCGACCCGCTCGTGCGGGCCTGGCAGGAGTCGCTCGATTCGGCCGTCGCGGTCGCGCGTATCTCCCCGTTCCTACGGAGACGCCGCGCGGAGCTCGACCGATACCGCCGCGTCATGGCGGCCACGGACCTCGCGGTGCGCAACCTCCGCGTCGTGGCGCGTCGATCCGGCTACCTCATCGATGACGGCGTGCCCCGCCCCATCCCCGCCGACCTGCTGAGGTCCCTGGCGCGGGCTCTCGCGCTCGTGGGGGAGTCGCTCGACGACATCGCGCAGCAGATCCCCGCGCGCGAGGCCGCGCGGGCCGTCGCACGCCACCTGGACCCGGCGCAGCTGGCGCCGGGCGCCTCCGCCGGCGAGCACAGCGTCATCTCCGCCCTGCGCCCGTTCGCGGTCGATCTGCTCGTGGCGACCGGCCTCAGCGAAGACGAGGCGCGGGCCGCCATGCCCCGCATCTGAGACGCCGTCTCTCAGCGGGGCGCCACGCGCTCCCACGGCACCGTCAGCTCACCCAGACGCCACCGCGAACGCTGCCGGAGGGGCCAGCCGCCCGCCTCGAGCGCCGACAGCGCCGCCTGCCACCGCTGCGCGGGCGAGAACGTCGCGAGAGGCGCCGCGCGTGTCCACTCGGCATCCAGCGCGCGCAGCAGGTCATACACGCCCTCGCCTGGCACGTTGCGGTGGATCAGAGCCTTCGGCAGACGCTCGGCCGCGATCGACGGGAGCTCCAGACCGGTCAGCCGCAGCGAGATCGTCAGTGTTCGCGGGATGCCGTCGGAACCGATCTCGACCCAGGTGCTGATCCGGCCGAGCTCGTCGCACGTCCCCTCGACGAGCATGCCACCCGCATCCAAGCGCGCCGTCATGCGCTCCCACGCCGCCGGTACCTCGTCCTCGTCGTACTGACGGAGCACGTTGAACGCGCGGATGATCCGCGGCCGGTCCGGCAGTGGGATCTCGAAGCCGCCGCGGGCGAACGAGACCCGCGCGTCGGGACGGAAGGCCGTCGACCCGTCCCGCACGGCATCGAGCTGCGCCCGAGCACGTGCCACGCGTGCGGGATCGATCTCGAGCCCGTACACGCGCACATCGGGGCGGATGCGGTGCAGCCGCGCCTCGAGCTCCAGCGCGGTGACCCCGCTCGCGCCAAAGCCGAGATCCACCACGAGCGGTTCCGGTTCCGCTGTCCGAAGCGCGCGGTGGCGGGCGACCCACCTGTCCACCCGGCGGAGGCGGTTCGTGCCCGTCGTGCCCCGGGTGATGCGACCCGAAGGCGTAGGACTCATGGCCCCATGATGCCAGCGTCGCGGTCGATATCATGGGCTCATGACCACCCCTCACACCCTGATCCTGCTGCGCCACGGCCAAAGCCAGTGGAACGAGCTCAACCTCTTCACCGGATGGGTCGACGTGCGCCTGACCGACCAGGGCAAGGCCGAGGCCGCCCGCGGCGGCGAGCTGCTCGCCGAGGCAGGCCTGCTGCCCGACGTCGTCCACACGTCGCTGCTGAGCCGCGCGATCCAGACCGCCAACCTCGCGCTCGACGCCGCCGACCGCCTGTGGATCCCCGTCAAGCGCACCTGGCGCCTCAACGAGCGTCACTACGGCGCGCTGCAGGGCAAGGACAAAGCGGAGACCCTCGCCGAGTTCGGCCAGGAGCAGTTCATGCTGTGGCGTCGTTCGTTCGACGTTCCGCCGCCGCCGCTCGATGACGCATCCGAGTTCAGCCAGGTGAACGACCCGCGCTACGTCGGGATCGACGGCGAGGTGCCGCGCACCGAGTCGCTCAAGCTCGTGATCGACCGGCTCCTTCCGTACTGGAGCGAGTCGATCGTCCCCGACCTCACCGCGGGCAAGACGGTGCTCGTCGCCGCCCACGGCAACTCGCTGCGCGGCCTGGTGAAGCACCTCGAGGGAATCAGCGACGACGACATCGCCGAGCTGAACATCCCCACGGGCATCCCGCTGGTGTACCGCCTCGACGAGAACCTGCAGGCGCTAGGCAAGGGCGAGTACCTCGACCCCGAGGCAGCTGCGGCGGGCGCTGCCGCCGTCGCCAACCAGGGCAAGTAAGCCGACACGGGAAGGGCCCGGATGCGCGATGCATCCGGGCCCTTCCCGTGCGTGAGCCGGGTCAGATCTGAGGTTCACCCTCGGGCTGAGGGGCCCAGTCGCCCGTCGCCAGGTAGACGATCTTCTTCGCGACCGAGACCGCGTGGTCGCCGAAACGCTCGTGGTAGCGGCTGGCCAGCGTCGCGTCGACGGTCGCGGCCGCCTCGCCCTGCCAGGACTCGCTGAGCACCTTCTCGAAGACGCTGACGTGCAGCTCGTCGAGCTTGTCGTCCTCGTTTCGTAGCTGCTCGGCCAGGTCCAGGTCGCGCGTGCGCAGCAGCTCGGTCAGCTTGCGCGCCACGTCGACGTCGATCTCGCCCATCTTCGTGAAGGTGCCCTTCAGGCCCTTCGGGATGGCGCGGTCGGGGAAGCGCATGCGGGTCAGCTGCGCGATGTGCTCGGCGATGTCGCCCATGCGCTCCAGCGACGCGCTGATGCGCAGCGCCGAGACGACCGTGCGCAGGTCGCTCGCCACGGGCTGCTGGCGCGCAAGGATGTCGATGGCCAGCTCGTCGAGCTCGATCGCCTTGTCATCGATCACCGAGTCGTTGTCGATGACCTCTTCCGCGAGCGCGACATCGCTCGTACCGAACGCCCTGGTCGCCTTCTCGATGGCCTCGGTGACGAGCTCGGAGATCTCGACGAGCCGGACACGGACCTCGTCGAGGGACTGCTGGAAAACCTCGCGCATGAAACAGGCACCTTCCTGGGGTGATCGTGGGCGGCACGGGACGGGCCCGGGCGATTCTCGCCGTCGAAGGTTAACGAACGGTGCCGCGGGAGTGAATGTTACCTGCGGTACCGCCTCGGGAGGCGCCTGAGACAGGGTGCGGGTTCAGCATCCATTTACGCTGGAGCCATGAACTCGTCGCAGCTCGCGCTGCTGGCCCTGGTCATGGGCGTCGTCCTCGGGGCGTCGATCACCCTTCTGATCATCGGCGCGATGCGGGCGCGGGCCCGCGTCGAGGCGCGCAACTCGACGGCCGTTCCGGAGGGCGTCCCGGACGTCCTGGCCGCGATGGACGACAGTGCGCTCGTGGTGGACGGGTCTGGAACGGTGCGCGCCGCATCCGCATCCGCCGAAGCGTTCGGTATCCACGTCGACGAGGTCGTGCCCGACGATCGCATCCGCGAGCTCGCGCGTGCGGTGCGCTCAGGGGGAATCAGCACCGCGAGTCTGACGCTGCGCCGATCCTCTTCTCCCGCAGAGCCCCGTCTCGTCTCGGCCAGGGCGACGACCATCTCGCCGAAACTCGTACTGATCGTCATCCGGGACATCACCGAGCGCGAGCGGGTCGAGCAGATGCGTCGCGACTTCGTCGCGAACACCTCCCACGAGTTGAAGACGCCCGTGGGGGCGGTGAGCCTGCTCGCGGAGGCGATCGAGTCGGCCGCGGACGACCCCGCGCAGGTACGCATCTTCGCCGCTCGTCTGAGTGCCGAGGCGCAGCGACTCGCTTCACTGACGTCCCGCGTCATGAACCTCTCCCGGCTGCAATCGGCGGACGAGCTCGCCGAGGTCGGCGACGTCTCGGTGGATTCCGTCGTCACGGCCGCCTGCGAGGCGCACGCGCTCGCCGCGGGCTCCGCCGGAGTGACGGTCGTCCGCGGCGGCACGCGAGGCCTGTACGTGCGTGGCGACACGCAGATCCTCACCGAGGCGCTCGGCAACCTGGTGGCCAACGCGATCGCGTACTCGCCCAGCGGTTCGAGCGTCGGCATCGGGGTGAAGCAGGTGCACAACTCCGTGGAGATCGCGGTCACCGACCGCGGCATCGGCATCTCCGAGGCCGATCAGCAACGCGTCTTCGAGCGCTTCTTCCGCTCGGACCAGGCACGCTCGCGCCGCACCGGCGGCACCGGGCTGGGGCTGTCGATCGTGAAGCACGCCGTTCAGCGGCACGGCGGCGAGGTTCGCGTGTGGTCGCGCGTCGGACGCGGCTCGACCTTCACCATCCAGCTTCCGATCGCGATGCCGCCGGACGACCTCGAGGCCGTGACGCCCCGCGGCCGGCGTCGCCCCAAGAAGACCAAGAAGACCCCCGCCGCGTCCACGGCCGCGGCACCGAACCCGAACGGAGTCACCGAATGACCCGCGTCCTGATCGTCGAGGACGAGCCCGACCTCGCCGACCCGCTCGCCTACCTGCTTCGCAGGGAGGGGTTCGAGGTCGAGATCGCCGAAGACGGCGCCGTCGCGCTGTCCGCGTTCCGTGAACGTGGAGCCGACATCGTGCTGCTCGATCTCATGCTGCCCGGTATGCCGGGCACCGAGGTGTGCCGACAGATCCGCACCGTCTCGTCGGTGCCGATCATCATGCTGACCGCCAAGGACAGCGAGGTGGACATCGTCGTGGGACTGGAGCTCGGCGCCGATGACTACGTCACGAAGCCGTATTCGGCTCGGGAGCTCCTGGCGAGGATGCGGGCGGTGCTGCGCCGCTTCGCACAGGTGGAGGCAGACCTCGACGAGCGCGTTCTCCAGGGTGGACGGGTGACGCTCGACATCGACCGCCACACCGTGACCGTGGGCGGTGAGGAGATCAACATGCCGCTCAAGGAGTTCGAACTCCTGGAGGTCCTGATGCGCAACGCCGGTCGCGTGCTGACCCGCGGTCAGCTCATCGACCGCGTGTGGGGGACCGACTACTTCGGCGACACGAAGACCCTGGACGTGCACATCAAGCGCATCCGGTCGCGCATCGAGCAGAACCCGAGCGATCCGGTCATGCTCGTGACCGTCCGCGGACTGGGTTACCGATTCGAGGCCTGAGACGAAGACGAAAGGGCGGGACACCCGGAGGTGTCCCGCCCTTTCGTCCGCGCGGCGCTCAGGGAGCGAGCGGCGTCAGATAGTCGAGGTCGCCGTTGAGGACGGGGATCTCCACGCGGGCCCCCTCGCCGTCACCGGACTGGAAGAAGACGGGCACGGTCGAGCCGGGGCGGGCGTCGAGGTCCTCGATGAGCAGCGGATCGGTGTCCTCGGTGCCCAGGCTCACGGTGTCGCCGGCAGGCACGCGCACGGTCAGCTTCACCGCATTCTCACCGACCTCGAGGTTCAGCACCTGCGAGGAGTCGCTCTCGTTCACGATCGCGGCGACGAAGTTGCCCTCTGTGCCCTCGTCGTTGGCCACGATGAGCGCGTTGCGCACGGCGAGCGGACCGCTCGAAGCCGGCACGTTGAGTCCATCGGCGGGGGAGTACTGGATCGTCGTGCTCTGCGGCGAGAGCATGGCGCAGCCGCTCGTTCCCAGTGCGACAGCAGCCGCCACGACGACGGACGCGATCAGGCGCGTTTTCACGGTTCCTCCCGGTTGCAGACGGCTTCTCCAGCATTCTACGGGGTCCGGCCCGCCCGTCCTGTTCCGCTGCTCTCGCGTGGCCCTTCGGTCGGGCTTCACGCATGTCAGCAGTGCGTGCGCTCCCGGGCGCGCGACGTATCCACGACCCGCTTGCCCCATCCGGCCTCACGTGTCTCAGGGGCCTCCACCAGCCCCGCCGGTCGTGCACATCTCGCAGCATCCCGCGCCGCTTCGGGTGCACCGTCCCGCTACCGCGATCGCGCCACACTTCTCCGCATCCGCGACAGATAATGGCAGGCGCATGTGCGCAAAGGTGTGGCATCTGCGCATATGCGACGCAACTCGGGCAGTGACGGGGCCCGGGCAGTGACGGGAGTGGGGTGCGCGCGGGGTGCGCGCGCCCCCGCGCGCGGCCACGTGCGCGCGGGAACGATGAGGTGAGGTGTGAGGGCGCGAACCCTAGCGCATTCGGCCCTGTGGTATCCTGGTCGTTGCCGAAAGGACATAACTCCATGCTTTTTGAGGTTGGCGAAACGGTCGTCTATCCGCACCACGGTGCCGCGACCATCATCGAGGTCAAGGAACGCGTCATCAAGGGCGAGACCAAGAAGTACTTGAAGCTCAACGTCACCCAAGGCGATCTGGTCATCGAGGTTCCGGCCGACAACGTCGACCTCGTGGGCGTGCGCGACGTGATCGGCAAGGACGGTCTCGAGCGTGTCTTCGAGGTGCTGCGTGCTCCCTTCACCGAGGAGCCGACCAACTGGTCGCGCCGCTACAAGGCGAACCTCGAGAAGCTCGCTTCGGGCGATGTGATCAAGGTCAGCGAGGTCGTCCGCGACCTGTGGCGCCGCGACCAGGACCGTGGTCTGTCCGCGGGTGAGAAGCGCATGCTCGCCAAGGCCAAGCAGATCCTCGTCTCCGAGCTCGCGCTCGCCGAGAAGACGGACGAGGAGAAGGCCAGCGTCCTGCTCGAAGAGGTCCTCGCCAGCTGACGAAAGGCGCCTTCGTGCCTCAGCCCGTGCCGCGTATCGCGGTCGTGGTCGTCGCAGGCGGGTCCGGTACCCGTCTCGGTGAAGACGTCCCCAAGGCCTTCGTGGGAATCGATGCGCAGACGATGCTGCGCCATGCCCTCGACGGTGTCTTCCGCAGCGGACTCGACGCTCAGGTGGTCGTCGTCGCTCCCGCCGACCGCACGGGCGAAGCTCTGACGGAGGCGCTCGCCGCCGCGGGGGACGCTCGGGAACGCGTGAGCGTCGTATCGGGCGGCGAGACCCGTCAGAAGTCGGTCGCCGCGGGGCTCGCTGCCCTCTGGGGCGACATCGAGATCGTGCTCGTCCACGATGCCGCGCGCGCCCTGACGCCCCCCGAGGTCTTCACCCGGATCGTGGATGCCGTCGAACGGACCGGATGGGGAGCTGTCCCCGTTCTTCCGGTCGTCGACACGATCAAGCGCGTCGACGGCGATGAGATCGTCGGTGTGGTCGATCGCTCCGAATTGGGCGCGGCGCAGACCCCGCAGGGATTCCGGCGCGACGTCCTGAGCGCGGCCTACGCCGTCGCCGACGCCGAGTTCACGGATGATGCGGCGCTCGTCGCCGCGGCGGGTCACCGCATCGCGGCCGTCGCGGGCGATGCGCTCGGCTTCAAGATCACGCATCCCGCCGACCTCGAGCGCGCACGCGCGCTTCTGGCGCCTTCCGCCGAGCGCCCGGTGCACCTCCAGCAGCCGGCGCCGGCGCCGCGCGTGGGCGTTGGAACGGACGTTCACGCGTTCGCCGGAGACGGCGAACTGTGGCTCGCGGGACTGCACTGGCCGGGCGAGCCGGCCCTCTCCGGACACTCGGACGGGGATGCGGTCGCCCACGCCGTCGTCGACGCCGTGCTGGCTGCGGCGGGGCTCGGCGACATCGGCACGCATTTCGGGGTCGACCGCCCCGAGTACGCGGACGCGCACGCCGACGCGTTCCTCGCTCGTACCCGCGCTCTCGTCGGCGAGGCCGGGTGGGTCATCGGCAACGTGTCGGTGCAGGTACAGACCACGCGTCCGCGGTTCGCGCCCCGGCGTCGCGAAGCGGAGGCTGCGCTGAGCGAAGCGCTGGGCGCCCCCGTATCCGTCTCTGCCACGACGACCGACGGCCTCGGGTTCGAGGGACGTGGCGAGGGCGTCTTCGCGGTCGCCGTCGCGATGCTGCTTCCCGCGCAGTGACCGATCACACCGCCCGGGTGAAGTAGAGCGACAGCGGGTCGTCGCGGTAGTCGGCGAACGGCCCGCATCGGACGAAGCCCTCGCTCTCGTACAGGCGCGCCGCCGGAACGAACTCCGGTGTGCTGCCCGTCTCGAGCCACACGCTCGTCAGGCCCATCGCCGCCGCCTCGCCGAGGATGTGGCGAAGGATGCCGCGTCCGACGCCCGTTCCGCGGAAGGCGTCGGCGACCCGCATGGACTTCAGCTCGCCGCGGTCGTCGCCCCACCGCTTGAGAGCGCCGATGCCCGCGAGCTCACCGTCGGACCACGCGGACCAGAAGGTGACGTCGGCGCTGCTCAGGCCCGTCGCGTCCAGCGCGTGCACGCTCTCGGCGGGTGTGCCGGCGTGCATGGCGGCGAGATGCGAGGTCACGAGGTCGTGCGCCGCGCCACGGGTCGGGTCGTCGATGCGGTATTCGAGCATGGTCACCCTTCGATGGGGAACGGTTCGGGATCGCGACGGCGGGAGCCCCAGGCCAGCACGATGAGACCGGCGGTCAGCACGGCGATGCCGATGACGGATGCGGCGCCGAGGTGCTCTCCGAGCACGACGAGGCCGAGCAAGGTGGCGGTGATGGGTTCGGCGAGGGTCAGCGTCGCCGCGGTCGCCGCGGTGAGGCGCTGCAGACCCCAGGTGAACAGCGTGTACGCGACCGCGATCGTCGCGAGCCCGAGCCAGAGCGCGACGGCGACGCCGCCGGGTTCGGCGAGCCAGCCGAACGAGGCGAACGGGAGCATGAACAGGGCGCTGATCGCCGACCCGGCGCCCATCGCTCCGGCGACGGTGAAGGGATCCCACCCGGTCGACATCAACCGGCGCTGCGCGTTGGCGAAGACGGCGAATGCCGCACCGGCACCCAGTGACCCGAGCACGCCGAGGGGATCCGCCGAACCGGAGCCGCCGCCGGCGAAGGCCAGCAGCGCAACCCCGGTCGTGGCGAGCGCGGTCGCCGCGAGCCACGTGGGTCGGGGGAGGCGCCGGGTGATCGCCCATTCGATGAGTCCCGCCATGACCGGCGCGGATCCGAGCGCGATGACGGTGCCGACGGCGACGCCGCCGCGGGCCGTGCCGAGGAAGAACAGCGGCTGGTACGCCGCGAGGCAGACACCCGTCAGCGCCATGAGCACGAGAGTGCGCGAGGTCAGCCGGGGAGACGTGGCCGCCGCGGCGCGTCGGTGACGGCGGGCGAGGGCGAAGCCGATCACCGCCAGCGCGGTACCGCCGATGAGCAGACGCACCGCTCCCACGCCGAGGGGTGTCGTCCCGTCTGGACCCAGCGCCTGCGAGGTGCCGGTGGTGCCGAACAGCACTGCCGCAGCGAGGACGGCGAACACGGGCAGCATCCTCCCTTTCTACCGCCGTCATGTGTCGGGATGGTGACAGAGCCCCGCCGGTAGGCTGGTGGAGTGACGGTCCGGCTCTACGACACCCAGGCGCAGGCGCTGCGCGACTTCGCGCCCCTGGAGGACGGCAACGTCACGATGTACGTCTGCGGTCCGACGGTGCAGTCCGGCCCGCACATCGGTCACGTGCGTGCTGCGCTGAGCTTCGATCTGCTGCGCCGCTGGCTCGCCTACCGGTTCGGCCGGGTGACGTTCGTTCGCAACGTCACGGACATCGACGACAAGGTGCTCGCGAACGCGACGCCCACCGAGCCGTGGTGGGCGCTCGCCTACCGTATGGAGCTCGCGTTCAGCCAGGCCTATGCCGCGGTCGGCATCCTCGCGCCGACGTACGAGCCGCGAGCCACCGCATCCATTCCGCAGATGATCGAGCTCATCGCGCTGCTCATCGAGCGCGGCCACGCCTACCCGGCGCCCGACGGATCCGGCGACGTGTACTTCGACGTGCGGTCGTGGTCTGCCTACGGTGCCCTCACGCATCAGGACGTCGACGCGATGGAAGCGGCGGCGGATGCGGACCCTCGCGGCAAGCGCGACCCGCACGACTTCGCGCTGTGGAAGGGCGCCAAGGACGGCGAGCCGGCGGATGCGCGGTGGGCGTCGCCCTGGGGTGAGGGGCGCCCGGGATGGCACATCGAGTGCTCGGCGATGTCGCGCCGGTACCTCGGCCCGCGGTTCGACATCCACGGCGGCGGTCTCGACCTGCGCTTCCCGCATCACGAGAACGAGCTCGCGCAGTCCACTGCAGCGGGCGACGCGTTCGCCCAGTACTGGGTGCACAACGGTCTCGTCACCGTCGACGGTCAGAAGATGTCGAAGTCGCTCGGCAACTTCACTCTCGCCGCCGATGTGCTTGACGAGCGTGACCCGCTCGTGGTGCGCTACGCGCTCGCCGCCGCGCACTACCGATCGAGTCTCGATGTCTCCGGCAAGGCCTTCGACGAGGCGGAGGCGGCGCTCGATCGCATCCGCACCTTCCTCGACCGAGCCGAACGGGTGGGTGCGGGCCCGGAGACGACGGTGCTCCCCGAGGCGTTCGCCGCGGCGCTGGATGACGACCTCGGTGTCCCGCAGGCTCTCGGCGTCCTTCATGAGAAGGTGCGTGCAGGAAACGCTGCACTGGATGAGGGAGACTCGGAGAACGCTCGCCGCCGCGCGGCCGAGGTCGTCGCCATGACCGACATCCTCGGAATCAATCCGCTCGACGAGCGGTGGCGCAAGAGCGCGGCGGGTCCCGAGGCGGGAGCCCTGGACGCGCTCGTGCGCGTCATGATCGACCAACGCGCCCAGGCGCGAGCAGACAAGGACTGGGCGAGCGCCGACCGGGTGCGCGATGCGATCGCGGCCGCCGGCATCGTCCTCGAAGACGGTCTCGAGGGGACCCATTGGAGTGTGAAACGTGGCTAAGCCGGGAAACCCGTCAGCCGGACGCGGCAAGAAGAAAGGCCCCACGAAGGGCACCGGCGGCAAGAACCGCCGCTCGCTCGAGGGTCGCGGCCCGACGCCGAAGGCAGAGGATCGCGCCTGGCACCCCGCGGGTAAGCGCAAGGCCGCCCAGGAGCGCTTCGTCGCGGCCGGGGGCAAGACCGCTCCGCGTGTCGCGGGCCTGAACCGCACGCCGCGCTCGAAGCAGAACGACGACACCGAGACGGTCACCGGCCGCAACTCCGTGCTCGAAGCGCTGCGCGCCCGCATCCCCGCGACCGCGTTCTACATCGCGCAGCGCGTCGAGATGGACGACCGCGTCAAGGAGATGCTCTCGATCGCGACGCACCGTGAGATCCCCGTGCTGGAGGTCACTCGGCAGGAACTGGACCGGATGGCCGGCTTCGACGGCGTTCACCAGGGTGTTGCGCTGAAGGTGCCCCCGTACGAGTACGCACACCCGCAGGACCTGCTGGAGCAGATCATCGACCGCGACGAGCTGCCGCTGATCGTGGCGCTCGACGGTGTGACGGACCCCCGCAACCTGGGGGCCATCATCCGCTCCACCGCGGCGTTCGGCGGTCAGGGACTCATCATTCCGCAGCGTCGCAGCGCGGGTGTCAACTCCGCCGCCTGGAAGACGAGCGCGGGAGCGGCAGCGCGCCTGCCCGTCGCCATGGCGGCGAACCTCACGACCACGCTCAAGGAGTTCAAGAAGCAGGGCGTGTTCGTGCTCGGCCTCGACGGCGGCGGTGACGTGGCGCTTCCGGCCCTGCAGCTGGCAGACCGTCCCGTCGTGATCGTCGTCGGCTCCGAGGGCAAGGGGCTCTCGCGCCTGGTGACCGAGACGTGCGACCAGATCGTCTCGATCCCGATCTCCGCTGCGACCGAGTCCCTGAACGCGGGGATCGCCGCATCCGTCGCGCTCTACCAGGTCGCCACGCTACGGTCGGCCTGAGACCTCGACCGAAGGAGCACCCATGTCTCGTATCGCCGTCCTCGGAGGAACCGGCTACGCCGGCAGCCACATCGTCGCGGAGGCGGTCCGGCGCGGGCACACGGTGCTCTCGGTCGCTCGCACCGTTCCCGCCGAACGCGTCGAGGGCGCCACGTACATCGAGGCCACGCTGCTCGATGTCCCCACCCTCGTGAACGAGCTGATCGGCGTGGATGTGGTCGTCTCGGCCGTTGCCGCACGTGGCGACATGCTCGGCGCGCTCCGCCCGGCGATCGAGCAGTTGCTCTCGGTGCTTCCCGAGGACGTGCGGATCGGCGTCATCGGCGGCGCGGGCGGCAGTCTCGTCGCCGAGGGCGGCCCGCGCCTCGTCGACACCGAGGGCTTCGCGGACGAATACAAGCCGGAAGCGCTCGAGGCCATCGGCATCCTCGAAGACCTCCGGACGCGCGCGGGCGATCGCGACTGGTTCTACATCCACCCCGCGGGCGGATTCGGTGCATGGGCGCCGGGAGAGCGCACCGGCTCGTACCGTGACGGCGGCGATGTGCTCGTCGTCGACGAGAACGGCGACTCGTTCATCTCGGGCGCCGATCTCGCCGTGGCCGTGCTCGACGAGATCGAGACGCCGCGTCACTCGCGGGAGCGTTTCACCGTCGGCTACTGAACCGACGTGAGCGGATGCGGCGAGCCGCCGTCCGCGATCAGACCAGGTCGCGCCAATCGATCGCCTCGTCCTCGTCGTCGTCCGCATCGCGAGGCACGTAGTCGTCGCGCAGAACGGGGATGATCGAGGTCGCCTCGGTCGGGGGACCCACCACGGTGGCTTCGTCGCGGCGGTGCCGGAGGACGTCGTCGATGTAGCTCGTGAGCACCTCCGCGAGCGGCACGGAGCGGCCTCGCGCCTGCGACATGTACCAGCTGTGCTCGAGCACCTGGTGGTACACCTCCGCGGGCTCCAGCTTGGCGCGCAGGTCGAAGGGGATCGCCTTGACGACCGGCTCGAACTTCCGCGTGAGCCACTCGTGGGCGACCATCTCCTCGTCGGAGCCCACGCGGGAGATGCGCGCGCGGAACTCGTCGAGGTCGTTGAGCAGACGTCGAGCCTGGTTCTCCTCGACGTCGAGACCGGTGAGGCGCAGTAGACGACGTTGGTGGTGGCCGGCGTCGACGACCTTGGGCTGGATGGAGACCAGCGCGCCGTCCGTCGCGGTGTCGATCGACATCTCCCCGATGTCGAAGCCGAGTGCATTCAGCCGCTGCACGCGCTCCGTGATCCGCCACGACTCCGCCGCGGAGAAGCTCTCCTTGTCGGTCAGCGCAGCCCAGAGCGAGCGGTAGGAGGAGACGATGCCGTCGGCGATGTCGAGCGCGTCGACGTCGCCGGCCAGACGGCCGCCGGCGGCGAGGTCCATGATCTCACCGGCGATGTTCGTGCGCGCCACATCGAGGTCGTGCTCACGCTGACCGCGCGTCAGGCCGCCTTCGTGGAGCTCACCCGTCTCGGCATCCACGAGATATGCGGCGAAGGCGCCCGCGTCGCGTCGGAAGAGGGTGTTGGAGAGTGAGACGTCGCCCCAGAAGAACCCCACGTTGTGCAGGCGCACAAGGAGTACGGCGAGCGCGTCGACGAGGCGCGAGGCGGTGTTCGGGCGCAGCACCTGGGTGAACAGGGCGCGGTAGGGCAGGGAGAACTTGAGGTGGGCGGTCACCAGGGCCGCGGGCAGCGGGTGGCCGGCCGCATCCGTCCGCCCGTCGATCACGGCGAATCGGTCGACGCACGGCACGTCCAGGCGCGCGAGGTTGCCGAGCATGTCGTACTCGCGCCGCGCCATCTCACCGGTCGTCTCCTTGACGGCGATGACCTTGCCGCTGAGGGTCGAGAACCGCACGAGATGGCGGGAGAGGCCCTTGGGAAGCTGCACGATGTCGTTGCTGGACCAGTCCGCGAGCGGCGTGCTCCATGGCAGCGTCAGCAGCGCGGGATCGATCGCACTGGCCGTGATGGTCAGCGAGTCCGCCATGGTGTCCCTCCACATATGTCGCGGCGCGGCGGATCCGGGTGGATCCGCCGCGCCGCGGGGGTCGTTCCGATCAGACCGAAGCGATCGCCTTGTCGTTCAGGCGCTCGCCGCTCTCGAGGTCGAACACGTGCACGTGGCCGGGGACGGGAGCGAGGATGACCGTCTCGCCGGCGCTCGGGTGACGGCGACCGTCGACGCGCGCCACGATGTCGGTGCGCTTGCCGTTGATCTCGGAGTGGCCGTACAGGTAGCCGTCGGCGCCGAGCTCTTCGATCAGGTCGACGACCACCGAGAGGCCCTTGCCGTCGGCGGGAGCCACCTGGATGTCCTCGGGACGAACACCGATGGTGACCTCGGTGCCGTGCGCCTTGCCGATGGTGTCGGCCTCGACGGGGACCACGAGGTCACCGAAGCGGACGCCGCCCTCGGCCAGGTCGGCCGGGAAGAGGTTCATGGCGGGGGAGCCGATGAAGCCGGCGACGAAGACGTTCTTCGGCTTCTCGTACAGGTCGCGCGGGGTGCCGACCTGCTGCAGCAGGCCGTCCTTCAGCACGGCGATGCGGTCACCCATGGTGAGGGCCTCGGTCTGGTCGTGCGTGACGTAGACCGTGGTGACGCCCAGGCGACGCACCAGCGACGCGATCTGGGTACGCGTCTGCACGCGCAGCTTGGCGTCGAGGTTCGACAGCGGCTCGTCCATGAGGAAGACCTGCGGCTGACGCACGATGGCGCGGCCCATGGCGACACGCTGACGCTGACCACCCGAGAGTGCCTTCGGCTTACGGGTCAGGTACTCCTCGAGGTCGAGCAGCTTGGCGGCCTCGAGCACGCGCTGGGCGCGCTCTTCCTTGCCGACGCCGGCGATCTTGAGCGCGAAGCCCATGTTTTCGGCGACCGTCATGTGGGGGTAGAGGGCGTAGTTCTGGAACACCATCGCGATGTCGCGGTCCTTCGGCGGGACGTCGGTGACGTCGCGGTCGCCGATGCGGATGCTGCCCGAGTTGACCTCTTCGAGGCCGGCGAGCATGCGCAGCGAGGTGGACTTACCGCAACCGGAGGGGCCGACCAGGACGAGGAACTCGCCGTCTCCGACCTCGAGGTTGAGCTTGTCGACGGCCGGGCGGGTTCCCCCCGGGTACAGACGTGTTGCGTTGTCGAACGTGACAGTTGCCACTGTTTCTTCTCCTTCACCGGCAGGTACGTGCCGGACGATCCGTAGTGATGGATGCGCGGGGGTGACCCGCAACGCCCGCCATCGGGCGCACCTCTCAGTATGGCACGAGCGTCTGGGCATTTCTCAGGCTCTCTGGCTAGCATCGGATCGGCCGTTTCCCGTGCGGCTCGACCGGACTCCGCCGGTCCCTACGTTTTCTTCAGAGGTCCTATGTCGAGCGACGACTCATCGAACGTCCCGGCGCCGAGCGACCGCCGCGAGGCGGTGCGCGAGAAGGCGCAGCGAGTGCGGCAGCGCCATGCGCGGGTCGGCCGACTCCGCGTGGCAGCGCTCTCGATCAGCGGTGTCGCGGTCGTCGGCGCTGTGGTCGCCGCCGTGGTGTTCGCGGTGAGCTCGTCGACCTCCTCCCCGCAGCTCCAGCCGAGCGGCGCGGTGGACGGCGGCTTCGCTGTCGCCTCCGTCGCCGGTGTGTCGGTGCTCGGCGGCTCCGTGGACGAGCCCGCACCGACCGAATCCGCGACGCCGCAGGGTGACACGACCCCCACACCGGCGCCGACGAACCGCTCGTCCGTCGACATCCGTGTCTATGTGGACTACCTCGCTCCCGGGGCGAAGCAGTTCGAGACGGCGAATGCTCCCCAGCTCTCGTCTTGGGTGACGGAGGGCGCCGCGACGCTCTCGTACCACCCCGTCGCCATGCTCACCGCCAAGTCGAACGGCACGAAGTACTCCCTGCGTGCGGCGGGTGCGGCAGCCTGTGTCGCGACCTATTCGCCCGACACGGTGTTCGCCTTCAACCACCAGCTGCTGCTGCAGCAGCCCGAGGCCACATCCGACGGGCTGAGCGACGACACGCTCGCCGACATGGCGCAGGCGGCGGGGGCGACCGAGCCTCGTCAGGTGCGTTCCTGCATCGAGAACGGCGAGTTCATGGCGTGGGCCAAGAATGCGACCGACACGGCCGTCGCCGGCATCCCGGGCACGGACGGTCTGACGCTCACCAGCACGCCGATGATCTTCGTCAACGGCGAGCTCTACCAGGGCGCACTCGATGACCCGAAGGAGTTCGCGCAGTTCGTGCTCACCACGGCGAGCGACGCGTACTACCGCACGGCGAGCCCCACGCCGACACCGACCCCGTCGTCGTAATCCGCCCGCGCTGAGCGCATAGACTCGTCCGTGCGCTCGCGAGGGCGCCAGGCCGCCAGGCGGTCACGCCGGCTTGGCGCAATTGGTAGCGCACCGTACTTGTAATACGGGGGTTGCAGGTTCAAGTCCTGTAGCCGGCACGGGAACACTGGGAACGAGATGGGCGTCGACGCGTATCGGCTCTCGGGCTGTCGCTCACTGCGAGAAGCCGTATGCGGCGGCGAGCGACCGTAGCTCTTCCACGGACGAGATGCCGAGTTTGCGGTACGCACTCCGAATCTGGGACTTGACGGTGTTGACCGAGAGGTAGTGCTCCGTCGCGATCTGCTCGAGCGTCGCGTCTTTGAGGCGAACGCCGAGTACCGCCCGCTCGCGAGGTGTGAGCCTCTGAAACGGATCGCTCGCATCGACTCTGGCAGCGCGGATGATCGCGTCGGTGACATCCGGTGAGAGCCCGTCGCTGTCGGCGGCGAGTTCACGCACGTCCGCACGGGGGAGCAGGACGAAGGGCGAGTACAACTCCTGTTCCGATGCGATGGATGCGGCCAGGCGGAAGTCGTCGGCGCCCGCGCCGATCGCGAGGTGTCGAGAGGCGGCGGCGCGAAGCGCGAGCGCGGCGACGAGCCCGCGCGGCGCGTACGAGCTGCTCGCGCTCATGAGCGCAGCCGCATGGAGCACTCGCTCGTCGAACCCCGCGTGCGCGTCTGCCGCGATGCGCTGAACGCGCACGAGCGTGGAGACGATTTCGCCGCCGAGGTCGTCGTCGACTCCCAGGGCGTCGCGCGCAGCGGTGTGCATCCCCAGTCTCGTGAGAAGGACATGCTTCGAAAGAGCCACGAGGGCGGCGCTCTGCCCTCGCGAGGCGGAGTGCGCGATGGCCATCGCGGGCGCGTCCAAGCTCACCAGCAGGCGCATGGCCTCGGCGGACGACTCCGCTAAGAGCGCGCAGAGGTACATGTGTGCATGAGTTCGCTCGCTCGCCGCCTGGAGATCGATCAGCGAGAGGCGCGCTCGGGCCTCATCGAAGGAGAGCCGGTCGTAGAGAAGCAGCGCCTCCGCGAGCAGAACAACCGCGCGGCTGCGGGGCACCCACCACTCGTCCCTCATCTCGGGGACGCGTTCCAGCCAACGTCGAGCCTCCGAGTTCCGTCCTGCCAGCGCGTGGCACCAGGCGATGGCTGCGGCACTCCGCGACTCACCCATGAGATCTCCCAGGAGCAGGGCGAGGTCATAGCTGTAGGTGTATTCGCGGAACGCGGCCCGGAGGTCACCGGAGTGCTCCCACACGTAGCCCCACGCGTACGTCATCTCCGGCAGGGCTGCCTGCATGCTCTCGCGTTCATCGGCCGCGCTCTCGTCCACGATCCGCCGCGCGCGCAGGGCGTACTGCGTAGCTTCGTCGAGGTCGCCGCTGGCGCGTGCGGCGGCCGCCCGGATGGTTAGTTGCGTGACCCGGTCGAAAGCCGACTGCGCTTCGCTGGCAGACGTGTTGCCCCGGAACTTGGTCGTGTGAGCGGCCGGATCGTCGATGATCCTGTCCAGGTACACCTTCCCCTGGATGATGCGCGAGTTGCGCCGAGCGAAATCCTCAGGGAACCGGAACAGCCACGCCTGCAGGCGACGTGGTTCTATCAGCAGGGCTTCGCCCCAATGAGCCTCGATGAGAGCGGCCGCGCGATTCCAATCGCGTGCCCCTAGCAGCTCTTCGATCTGTCGGCCGATGGCATCAAACACAATCGTCACCCCCGAGACGGCTTCGGCGCCGTCCGGGCGGGCGTCCTATCCGTGCTCCGACAACCCCTATGTCGGTCTGTTCGACCCTATCAGCGGGGCGATCCGGGGCTCGAGTTCTGTCCTGCGCGGTTGAAGGTCACCGGCGCACGCGAGAGCGTGCCGGTCGTCAGCGGACCGTCTTGGCCATCGTTCCACGGAACGATCGGTCGGTGGGGTTCCAAGCGAACAGCCACTCGAGCGCCGGGTAGCGATCGACCAGCCAGGTGATGATGAGCGGTGGCACGAAGCCCAGAATGAGAGCGACGCCGAGCATGGTCCACGGTTCCGTATCCCCCACGAAACGCAGGTAGGCGAGGGGGAACATGGTGAAGGGCACGTGCAGCACGTACAACCTGATCGTCCGGCGGCCGATGTACCGGAGGAAAGCGCACCATCGCGCGGACGCGAAGATGGCCACGCATCCGGCTGCGCCGAGGAAGCCCGCCACGTAGAGCGGCATCTGCCAGACCGCGATCGACAGGCGTGCGATCCCGAGCGTTCCGGCGGCGCTGAGGGCGATCGCCGCGCCGAGAAGGAAGATGCTCGTCCACCTCCGTCGAATGAACGCTGCGAGGGCCGGCAGATGCGGTCCGAGGGCGACACCGATGAAGAAAGCGGCTGCATTGCTGAAGAACCGCGGACCTTCGCCGGTCGATACGAAGGCTCCAGCCATGATCAGTGCGAAGACGACCACGAGGGGCGGGATTCTCCGCGTCGCAAGGGCGAGCACGTAGTAGATGAACAGGTAGGCGAGGAACCAGAGATGATCGCCGGGTCGGATGAAGATCAACCAGAAATCGGGCTCCGGGTGGAATCCGAAGTTCTCGTACCAATGCGCGGCGATCCAGAACATGATGATCGCCCACAGCAGGTAGGGATAGAGGACCCGCCTCACCTTGCCCGAGAGGTAGGTCCACGGCCCCTTCGCGAGCGATCTCGCGACGAGAAGACCCGACAGGATGAAGATGATCGGCATGCGCAGCGGGGTGATGATCACGCCCACCGTTTCCAACCGGTTGAAGGGATGATCAGCGTAGAACCCGGCCAGTCCGACGCAGTGGAACAGAATGACGAGGATGATCGCGAGTCCTCTGAGGACATCCATCCAGTCCACGCGGGTAGAACTCGAGGTGAACAACGGATGCCTCTCTGGTGAACACGGGGCAATCGTCGAACTCTATTCGATCGTCCCTGTCCGAGGCGAGTGAGCTCGCCGTCCATAACCTCGAGGCGCGGCACCTCGCATCCAGAGGGCGGGGCGCGCGGTGTGTGTCGCGCGCGTCAGAAGCCCGGGAAAAGCACTCCGGCGGTGACAGCCACGGCCATCGCTGCCAGTCCTGCCCACGTCGCGACGACGAACGGGATGCGCTCGCGTGCCCGCAGTCTCCGACGGTTGACGGGGTCCGAGACGACCGTCGTCAGCGACGCCTTCGCGGCGGCAAGGCTCGCGTAGCGCCCCACCGGCGACGAGAACCGGTCGAAGGCGACGAAGCTTCCGTCGTCGTTGCGGTCGATGTAGCCGAAGAAATCGCCGTCCCGCTGAGCGACGTACAGTCCGTCGTCGACCTGGTTCCACGTGGTCCGGGATGCGGCTGCGACGAACGGCGCGAGCGTCGTCGTCATGCCGCCCGCCGGCGTGGCTGCTGCTGCTGGTGAGCCGCGGGAACCTCGTCGTCGATGTCGACCGTGAGTCCCGCCGTCGAACTGGCGGACTCGGCGAGCGACTGGAGAAAGACGGGGTTCAGCGACTCCGGCTCTGCGGAGGAGAAGACGAACCGCAGGGGGATCGATGAATGGATCCAGAGCGTTTCGCGTCCATCCTCTCCACGGATGTTGAGCGTGAAGGATTCCTGACGACGCAACTTCGTGGTGGCGACGACCTTGACGTGCGCCAGCAGACGATCGTTCATCTCGACCGGGGCAGTGGCGTTTGCGTAGTAGAGCTGTCCCATGAGGCGGCCTTTCGATTGTGACGAAGCTTGTTCGATGTGGACATTACTAGGTAGACTAGCGATATGGCAAACAAACATTTCGCGAATCGTGAGTTTCGATGAGCGATCGCGCGATGTACTGGTACGACGCGAATGACGTGCGCCAGCAAGCAGGCCGACGAGTGCTCGACGCACTGCGCACCTATCGCGCCTCCGAGATGGCGATGCGCCGCCGCACCCAGGAGTCCATGGGTATGGGGGAGAACGACCTTCTCGTGCTGCAGTACCTCATGCGTGCAGCCCAACGGGGCGGAGAAGTCTCGCCCGTCGATATCGGCAGGTACCTCGGCGTCTCCACCCCCTCGGTTACCGGGATCCTGGATCGGCTCGAGCGCAGCGGACACCTGAAGCGCAAACCGCACCCGCAGGACCGACGGCGATTGCTCGTCGAGACGACCGACCTCGCCCACGTCGAGGTGCGCCGCACCCTCGACGGTATGCACACGCGGATGATGGCTGCCGTCCGGTCTCTCGGCCCCGGAGATGCAGACGCCATCGTGAGCTTCCTCGATGCGATGACGGAGGCCGTGGATGCGGTCGATTCCCCCGTCGGCGCTGAAGCCTCCACTGCTTGAACCACGTCTCGGGGCTCCGTTCGCGCCGGGCGTACACTCGCGCCTAAGGGAGATATGGTCCGCGTCAGGATCGTGGGTGCCGCCGCGTAGTCTCGATCGGTGACCTCGCCCCACCCACGTCGCCTGCCCCGACCGATCGCCGTCGCCGGCGCTGTTCTCGTGGGTGTTCTCACCGCGACGCAGGCGCAGATCAATGGCGCGTTGGGCGCGGCGATCGGCGATGCTCTGACGGCCGCCGCCATCTCGTTCGGATCGGGCTTCGTCATCCTGCTCGCCCTCAGCGCACTGCTGGCCGGCGGACGCGCGGGAGTCGCCCGCCTCATCACGGGCGTTCGCGAGCGCCGCATCCCGGTGTGGATGATCCTCGGCGGTGCCGCGGGAGCGTTCACCGTCTTCACGCAGGGACTCGCGGTCGCGGCGATCGGCGTCGCGGCCTTCACCGTCGGCGTGGTCGCGGGGCAGACCGTCAACGGAGTCGTCCTCGATCGGGTCGGCTACGGCCCCGCCGGCGTCGTGGGGGTCACCGTCGGACGCCTTGTCGGGGCTCTGCTCGTCGTTGCCGCGGTGGTGGTCTCGCTGGTGGGTGAGGGGGCCGCATCCGTTCCGGTCTGGCTGCTCGTGCTCCCGCTGCTCGCGGGTGCGGGAATCGCCTGGCAGCAGGCGACGAACGGACGACTGCGCAACGAGGTGGGCAGCCCGTTGACGGCCACACTCGTGAACTTCGCCGGCGGCACCGTGCTGCTGGTGGCGGCCGCCGCCGTCCGGCTCGGGATCGCGGGACCGCCTCGGTTGCCGTCCGAACCATGGCTCTACGTGGGCGGTGCCATCGGCGTCGTCTACATCTTCCTGTCGGCCGCCCTTGTCCGCCACACCGGTGTGCTCCAACTGGGGCTCGGATCGGTGGTGGGCCTGCTCGGGGCTTCCGTCGTCATCGACGCGCTCTTTCCCGGACATGCCGGGCCGCCCATCGAGGTGGCGTTGATCGCCGTGGTCGTCGCTGTCGGCGGCGTCGTCGTGGCGACGGTCCCACGCTGGCGGCGCCGATGATCAGCGCGGGAGCCTGCTGAGGAACGCCGCGCCGTCGATCTGCTTGATCCGCGTCTCGCGGGACAGGTCGGGTTTGCCTCCGACGTACAGCCATCCCAACAGCCGCTCGTTCTTGCGCAGCCCGTGCGCCTTGGCGACGGCTTTGCTGCGGGTGTAGTGGCCCGTGCGCCAGATCACGCCCCATCCGGCCTCGTCGAGAGCAAGGCTCAGCATGTGCGCGACGCCGGACGCGACCGCCTCCTGTTCCCAATCCGGCACTTTGTCCTTCTGGATGCGGGCCACGACCGCGATCAGCAGCGGGGCGCGCAGCGGCTTGGTCGATGCGCCGTCTTTCTTCTCCGCCTTGTGTATCGCGCGTCCGAGACGCTCACGGTCTTCGCCGCGCAGCTCGATCAGCCGCCACGGTCGCAGCGACGAGTGGTCGGCCACCCGTCCCGCGGCCGCGACCATGTCGACGAGTTCGTCACGCGTCGGCGCCTCGTCGGTCACCTTGGACCACGAACGGCGCACGCGCATCGCGTCGCGTGCGCCGGTGGTCATTCGCCGGCCTCCGGGGTGAACTCGAGCGCGATCGAGTTCATGCAGTACCGGTCGCCGGTGGGCGTGCCGAAGCCGTCGGGGAACACATGGCCGAGGTGGGAGCCGCAGGAGGCGCAGCGCACCTCGGTGCGCACCATCCCGTGGCTGTTGTCCTCGATCAGTTCCACGGCCTCGGGGCGGACCGACTCGTAGAAGCTCGGCCAGCCGCAGTGCGAATCGAACTTCGTCCCGCTCTGGAACAGCTCGGCGCCGCAGGCGGCACAGGCGTACAGGCCTGCTCGCGACTCGTCGAGCAGCTCGCCCGTCCAGGCGCGCTCGGTCGCGGCCTCACGCAAGACCGCGTACTTGTCTGCTCCGAGCTCCTCGCGCCACTGCTCCTCGGACTTGTTCACTGCGTAGCTCATTGGTCCTCCTTCTGTCCCATTCAACCCGACCTGCGGGGGCACTGTTCCCGTGTGACCGAGAATGAGCGGATGAGCGAAATCGAGGCCGTCATCGCGCGCTACCGGCGCTTCGCCGAGGAAGAGGCGCCGGGCCGCAGCAGGCTCTACGAGCGGTGGGCGCACTCGGTGCAGACCACCCCGGAACTCGCCGCCGTCCTGGCGCGGATCCCGGCGACCCATCGGCAGCCACCCCTCGTGTTCGCCGTGAGCAGGCTTCTGGGAGCGCCGGAGACGGACGGCACGGAGTGGGGAGCATGGGTGCTCTCCCACGCCGACGCCCTCGTGGCGGAGTCTGCGGCGCGGTCGGTGCAGACGAACGAGCCCGGGCGCTGCGCCGCCCTCCTTCCTGCGCTGTCCCGGATCGAGGGGCCCGTCGCACTCCTGGAGGTCGGCGCCAGTGCAGGCCTGTGTCTCTACCCGGATCGCTACTCCTACCGCTACGTCGCGGATGCGGGCCGGACGCGACGGCTGGATCCGATCGCCGGTCCCGCCCCCGTCGTGCTCTCGTGCGACTGGAGCGGTCCGGAGGCGGAGCTGCGCATCCCGACGATCGTGTGGCGGGCGGGCATCGACCTGCATCCGCTCGACGCCCGCTCTGCCGAGGATCGCCGTTGGCTCACGGGGCTCGTGTGGCCGGGGGAGAGCGGACGCCGGGAGCGCATCGATGCGGCGCTCGACGTCGCGGCCGAAGAGCCTCCGATCCTGCGCGCGGCGGATGCGGCGGCTCCCGGCGTGATCGCCGAACTCGCGCGGGCGGCCCCGCCCGACGCGACCCTCGTGGTCACGACGCCCGGAGTCCTCGCCCACGTGCCCTGGGACGGGCGGCGTCGCATCATCGACGCGGCGCGGGCATCGGGGCGCTGGATCACGATCGACGCGCCGGGGCTGCACGACGGCTGGAGCGGGCCGATCGATGCGGCCGGCTGGCCGAAGGATCGCTTCGCTCTGGCGCTGGACGGTGAGGTGCTCGCCGCGGTCGACCCGTTGGGGGCGGCCGTGGAGTGGCGTCCTGATGCGGCGGGACCGCTCGGTTAGCGTTGTCCCGTGCCCGTGCGCGACTCCGCATCCGACGCTCTGAGCGAGCGCGACTCCCAGCTGCTCGCCTTCGAGGCGCGGTGGCTCGGGCACACCGGCGCCAAGGAGGAGGCGATCCGCGTCGAGCTTCAGCTCGCCCCCGCGCGGTACTACCAACTGCTGGGAAGGCTGATCGATACGCAGGCCGCTCTGGCCCACGATCCGCTCCTCGTCGGCCGCCTGCGCCGCATCCGCGATGAGCGTCGGCGCGAGCGCTCGACAGCGCGCCGCGGCGCCTGAGCCTCGCTCCGCGGGCGGACCGAGGGGCTCCGGTAGCATCGTGGGGTGTCCCGAAACCCGCATCCCCGCGACCGCTTCGACGACCTGCCGAACACCTCGGGGCGTGTCGGAGCCCACCGCGCCGAGAACCCGCGCATGCGGGCGGGAGTCGTCACCCTCTGGGCGATCGTCGTCACGATCGTCCTCATCGCTGCGGGGATCTTCGGGAGTCTGGTGCTTTCCGGGCGGATCGTGCTGGTGCCCTCTCCGACGCCGACCCCGACGCCGACGCCCGAGGTGACTCCCGTGGTCGACATGTCCTTCTCCGTGCTGGTGCTCAACGCGACGCCCGAAACAGGGCTGGCGACCACCATGAAGGACGAGCTCATCGCCAAGGGCTGGGGTGCGGATCTCGTCAACGCGAGCAGCGCCAGTGCCACGGATTTCCCGCAGACGACCGTCTACTACGCGTTCCCGGGTGACGAGGCCGCCGCGAAGGGGCTCGCCGAGCTCATCGGCGGAGCGGATGTCGCCCAGAGCACCCAGTATCAGCCGACCGACGATGCGGGCACGGCCGATGTGGACGAGTCGCAGGCGAAACAGCTGACGATCGTGATCGGACTCGACCGCACTGCGGCGGGGGCGCCCAGCCCTGCTCCGACCCCCTGAGACTCGTCTCGAAGGCCGCGTGTTTCCGCGGCGTAAACAGTTCGCTGCTGCTGTGTCAACTGTGCCGGATCCGGCGCTTTCGCGCTGTTCCTGCTGCATACGATGACTGCGTTCTACAGCATCAGGAGACTCGTATGGCCCAGGGCACCGTCAAATGGTTCAACGCCGAGAAGGGGTATGGATTCATCACCTCCGGCGACGGTGAGGACGTCTTCGTCCACTACTCGAACATCGACATGACCGGATTCCGCGTCCTCGAAGAGGGGCAGGCCGTGGAGTTCACGGTCGGCAGCGGACAGAAGGGTCCGCAGGCGGAGTCGGTTCGCATCGTCGCCTGAGACCCCCTCTCACGAGACCCCCGAGTGCCCGTCGGCGCTCGGGGGTCTCGTCATGTGTGCCGCGCCCTCGGGAGACGGTCGCGGCGGCTTGCACTCCCCGGGGGCGAGTGCCAGAATGGATTAGCACTCGATATCACTGAGTGCTAAAGACACAAGCCAACGTCCGGGAGGGACGAGACACACATGGCAAAGATCATCGCTTTCGATGAGGAGGCCCGTCGTGGCCTCGAGCGCGGCCTGAACATCCTGGCCGACGCCGTCAAGGTGACCCTGGGTCCCCGTGGCCGCAACGTCGTCCTCGAGAAGAAGTGGGGCGCACCCACGATCACGAACGACGGTGTCTCCATCGCCAAGGAGATCGAGCTCGACGACCCGTACGAGAAGATCGGCGCGGAGCTCGTCAAGGAGGTCGCGAAGAAGACCGATGACGTCGCCGGTGACGGAACCACGACGGCCACGGTCCTCGCTCAGGCGCTCGTGCGCGAAGGTCTGCGCAACGTCGCAGCCGGCGCCGACCCCATCTCGCTCAAGAAGGGCATCGAGAAGGCTGTCGCCGCGGTGACCGAGGCGCTGCTGGCCGACGCGAAGGAGATCGAGTCCAAGGAGCAGATCGCCGCCACCGCGTCGATCTCCGCCGCTGACCCCGCGATCGGCGAGCTCATCGCCGAGGCGATCGACAAGGTCGGCAAGGAGGGTGTGGTCACCGTCGAGGAGTCCAACACCTTCGGCACCGAGCTGGAGCTCACCGAGGGCATGCGCTTCGATAAGGGCTACCTGAACCCCTACTTCGTGACCGACCCGGAGCGCCAGGAAGCGGTCTTCGAAGACCCCTACATCCTGATCGCGAACCAGAAGATCTCGAACATCAAGGACCTCCTGCCGATCGTCGACAAGGTGATCCAGGACGGCAAGGAGCTCCTCATCATCGCCGAGGACGTCGAGGGCGAAGCTCTCGCGACCCTGGTGCTGAACAAGATCCGCGGCATCTTCAAGTCGGCCGCCGTCAAGGCTCCCGGCTTCGGCGACCGCCGCAAGGCTCAGCTGCAGGACATCGCGATCCTCACGGGCGGCCAGGTCATCACCGAGGAGGTCGGCCTCAAGCTCGAGAACGCCACCCTCGACCTGCTCGGCCGTGCCCGCAAGGTCATCATCACCAAGGATGAGACCACGATCGTCGAAGGTGCCGGCGACTCCGCACAGATCGAGGGTCGCGTGACCCAGATCCGTCGCGAGATCGACAACACGGACAGCGACTACGACCGCGAGAAGCTCCAGGAGCGCCTCGCCAAGCTCGCGGGCGGCGTCGCCGTCATCAAGGCGGGCGCGGCCACCGAGGTCGAGCTCAAGGAGCGCAAGCACCGCATCGAGGACGCCGTCCGCAACGCGAAGGCCGCCGTCGAGGAGGGTGTCGTCGCCGGCGGTGGCGTCGCGCTCATCCAGGCCGGCAAGACCGCGTTCGAGGGTCTGACGCTGTCGGGTGACGAGGCGACCGGTGCGAACATCGTGCGCGTCGCCATCGAGGCTCCGCTCAAGCAGATCGCGCTCAACGCCGGTCTCGAGCCCGGTGTCGTCGCCAACAAGGTGGCGGACCTGCCCGTCGGTCACGGCCTGAACGCCGCGACCGGTGAGTACGGCGACCTCTTCGCGCAGGGCATCATCGACCCCGCCAAGGTCACCCGTTCGGCGCTGCAGAACGCCGCGTCGATCGCCGGTCTGTTCCTGACCACCGAGGCCGTCGTCGCCGACAAGCCGGAGAAGGCTGCCGCCGCTCCTGCTGACCCGTCGGGCGGCATGGACTTCTGAGTCCAGACCTCACGAACGGATGCCCCGGTCCCGCAAGGGACCGGGGCATCCGCCGTTTCCGGTGGGGGGACCGGAGATCTCAGCGGAACAGCGTCATGTTCGCCTGCTCCGCCTCGGTGTAGTGCTGTGCGGCCACACCGAGTGCCACGTGGATGCTCGCAAGGGCATCCTCCACGGTGCGCTGGGCGGCTCGCCACTGTTCGATCGTGCTCTGGAACATGCCGGATGCGGCGCCGGTCCACGAGCTCTGGAGCGCGCCGAGCTGCGCGAGCAGTGCCGTGGACTCTCCCTGCAGCCGGTCGATGGTTCCACGGATCGCGGTGGTCGCTGCCGCCACTTGGTCGCTGTCTACGGCGAAGGTCGCCATGGGGAGCCCCTCTCTGTCGGAGACTCCGACGCTAGACGCGGCGCGCTACTCCGGGGAGACGTCCGCGATGGCTGGGGACCACGCGCCGGCTCTCGCCGACTGGGGAGATCAGGACAGCGGAAGATCCGGCAGACGCTCCAACGGCTGGGTGTCGATGAGCAGGTGTGCCGAGGCGTCCTGGTCGACGGCGAGGGGGAGCGAGACCCGGAAGGTCGCTCCGCCGCCCTCGGTGTCTCGCACCTCGACGGTTCCCTGCAGAGACTCCACGATGGAGGCGACGATCGACAGGCCCAGTCCGGATCCGCCGGTTTCCCGGGCGCGCGAGGTGTCGGCGCGCCAGAACCGCTGGAAGATCTGCGTGCGGATCTGCTCCGGGATGCCTTCGCCGTGGTCGATCACATCGATCCAGCCCATGCGGCGCTCGAGATCCGTGCCCACGCGCAGCTCGATGGGGGAGTCCTGCGCGGAGAAGCGCTGCGCGTTGCCCAGCAGGTTCGCGACGACCTGACGGATGCGGTTCTCCTCACCCATGACGACCGGCGGCATGATCGGCGTGCGCGGGTGGAAGGCCACGGGCAGAGGATGCACCTCTCCGGTGTCGCCGCCGTCGCGCGGGCGTCGCCGCAAGCGGGCGGCCAGGGTGATCGCGGCCGTGGGAACGGCTCCGCGCCGACGCGGCGGCACGTCTGCGGGCGCCTGCGGCGAGGCCGCCACCGGCGGTGTGCGCAGAGGCTCGGGAGCTGCGGAGGTCGTATCGATGACGCTCACGCGGCGCTGCGGCGCAGAGGCGCCCACATCCAGTGCCGCGTCGCGGGCGATCGGGCGCAGGTCGACGGGTGCAAGCACGAGATCGCGCTTCTCGTCGAGGCGTGCGAGTGCCAGCAGGTCCTCGACCATGGAGGTCATGCGCATGGCCTCCTTCTCGATGCGCTCCATGGCCTGCGCGGTGGATTCCGCATCCGGGATCGCGCCCATCCGATAGAGCTCTGCGTACCCGCGCACGGTCACGAGAGGCGTGCGCAGCTCGTGGCTCGCATCACCGATGAACCGGCGCATCTGGCGCACGGTGGCGTCGCGCTGCGAGATCGCCGCGTCGACGCGCCCGAGCATCGTGTTGATGGCGCGCTTGAGTCGGCCGACTTCGGTGGTGTCGGGCTCGATGTCGGTCATGCGCTGACTGAAGTCGCCGCCGGCGATCGCATCGGCCGTACGCTCCACCTGCCCGAGGCTGCGGAAGGTGAGGGTCACGACCCACCGTATGAGGAAGGCGCTCGCGATGACGATGACCAGCGCCAGGATCGCGTAGATGCCGAGATAGGTCGCGACGATCCGCTCCGTCGGCCCGGTGGGCACAGCCACCAGCTGCACGACGGTCGCGTTCGTCCCCTCCACCGGGGTCACGATCACCGTTGCGCGGAAGTGCGAGTTGTTGCTGCCGTCGAGCGTCGTGACGGTGTCCTGGTCGATGTAGGCGCGGTCGCAGGGATAGGTGTCGGGAAGTACCGGCGTCGTCGACGCATCCTGGCCTCCCGCGACCGCCAGTCGAGCGCCCTCCGCCGTGCAGGCGTACAGGGCCACGGTGTACGCGGTGCCGCCGGCCTCCTCCCTCGGCGCGAACTCGAGGGTGCCGTCGGCGTCGATCGTGGCTTCCACCAGCGCGCTCGCGATCGCCGACTGGGCGACCTGCTTGAGGTTCTGGTCGAGGTTCGTCAGCAGCGTGGTGCGCAGGAACACCATGGTTCCCAGCCCCGCAGCGAGCAGACCGATGACGAGCACCGCCACCGTCACTCCGGTCACCTTCGCGCGCAGGCTGATCCCGCGCCACCAGCGTGTGACGCTGTCGCTCTCGGTGCCCAGGGCGCGCTCCGGTGTCAGGACTTGGTCTTCAGCATGTAGCCGAAGCCGCGCTTGGTCTGGATGAGGGGCTCGGAGGAGTGCGGGTCGATCTTGCGACGCAGGTACGAGATGTAACTCTCGACGATCCCGGCGTCGCCGTTGAAGTCGTACTCCCAGACGTGATCGAGGATCTGCGCCTTGGACAGAACCCGGTTCGGGTTGAGCATGAGATAGCGCAGCAGCTTGAACTCGGTCGGGCTCAGCTCGATCTGCGCGTCGCCCACGTACACGTCATGCGTGTCCTGGTCCATGGTGAGCTCACCGGCGCGGATCACGGACTCCTCGTCCGCCTGCATCGTGCGGCGCAGGATCGCCTGGATGCGGGCGACGATCTCATCGAGCGAGAACGGCTTGGTGACGTAGTCGTCGCCCCCGGCGTTCAGCCCGGTGATCTTGTCTTCCGTGTCGTCCTTCGCGGTGAGGAACAGGATCGGAGCGGTGTATCCGGCCTCACGGAGGCGCTTGGTCACGCTGAAGCCGTTCATGTCGGGCAGCATGACATCGAGCACGATGAGATCCGGCTCCTCCTCGAGGACGGCCGAGATCGTCTGTGCCCCGTTGGAGACGGCGCGAACCTGGAAACCTGCGAACTTGAGACTCGTGATGAGCAGGTCGCGGATGTTCGGTTCGTCGTCGACGACGAGGATGCGCGGTGCGGTCATAGGCCCATTATGGTGACCGATTCGGTGGGATGGCTGGATGCGGGCGTTCCGGCGGGTCAGCGCGTTGCCGCGAGCAGGTCGTCCGCATCCAGGATCGTGTAGCTGTAGCCCTGTTCGGCGAGGAAGCGCTGACGGTTCTGCGCGAAGTCCTGGTCGACGGTGTCGCGGGCGATGAGCGTGTAGAAGCTGGCCGTATGGCCGTTGCTCTTCGGCCGCAGCAGGCGCCCGAGGCGCTGCGCCTCCTCCTGACGGGATCCGAACGATCCGGACACCTGGATCGCGACGGACGCATCCGGCAGGTCGACAGAGAAGTTGGCGACCTTCGAGACCACGAGCAGCGGCACCGTGCCCTCGCGGAAGGCCTGGTAGAGCTGTTCGCGCTCGTCGACCGGGGTCGCGCCGGTGATCTTGGGGGCACCGAGTGCCTCGGCGATGATGTCGATCTGGTCGAGATACTGACCGATCACGAGGATCTGCTCGTCGCTGTGCCGTGCAGCGAGCGCGCGGACGACATCGATCTTCGCCGGTGCCGTGGCGGCCAGACGATAACGGTCCTCATCGACGGCCGCGGCGTACTCGAGCCGCTCGTCGGCGGGCAGGTCGACGCGGACCTCGAAGCATGCGGCGGGGGAGATGAAGCCCTGGGCCTCGATCTCCTTCCAGGGCGCGTCGAAGCGCTTGGGGCCGATGAGACTGAAGACGTCGCCCTCGCGTCCGTCCTCTCGGACGAGCGTCGCCGTGAGGCCGAGGCGCCGACGAGCCTGCAGGTCGGCGGTCAGCTTGAACACGGGTGCCGGCAGCAGATGGACCTCGTCGTAGACCACGAGGCCCCAATCCAGCGCATCGAGCAGGGCGAGGTGGGCGTACTCGCCCTTCCGCTTCGCGGTGAGGATCTGATACGTCGCGATCGTGACGGGCTTGACCTCTTTGACCTGGCCCGAGTACTCGCCGATCTCCTCCGGGGTGAGCGTCGTGCGCTTGAGCAGTTCGTCGCGCCACTGGCGCGCGCTGACCGCGTTGGTCACGAGGATGAGCGTCGTGGTCTTGGTGTCGGCCATCGCGGCCGCTCCGACGAGGGTCTTGCCTGCGCCGCATGGCAGCACGACGACGCCGGAGCCGCCTTCCGTGAAGATGTCCACGGCCTGGCGCTGGTAGGGACGCAGCGACCAATCCGTCTCTTCGAGGTCGATCGGATGCGGGGTGCCGGGGGTGTATCCGGCGAGGTCCTCGGCCGGCCAGCCGATCTTCAGCAGTTCCTGCTTGATCTGGCCTCGCGCCCAGGCATCGATCACGTGGACACCGGGCGAGGGGTGCGCGATGAGCAGGGGTTGGATGCGCTTGTTGCGGGAGACCTCGGCGAGCACGGCCGCATCCGTGGAGCGCAGCAGAAGCGCGTCGTCGTCGTCACCGTAGGGACCGCGCTCGATCACGAGGCGCCCGTAGCGGCCGACGGTCTCGCGGATGTCGGTGGCGACCGACGGCGGCACGGGGAAGCGCGACCAGCGGTCGAGGGTGTCGAGCATGTCCTGCGCGTCGTGGCCGGCGGCGCGGGCGTTCCACAGTCCGAGACGCGTGATGCGGTAGGTGTGGATGTGCTCCGGAGCGCGCTCGAGTTCGGCGAAGACGGCGAGCTCGTGCCGCGCGTTCTCGGACTCGGGGTGGGCGACTTCGAGCAGAACCGTGCGATCGCTCTGGACGATCAGGGGGCCGTCGGACATAACCGTCGAGTTTACCGGCGCAGCGGCGGATGCGGGTCGGCTCGCCGTCAGCGCGGACTCACCGAGACGATGCTCGTCATCGGCAGGGTGCGCTCGACGTCGGCCGCGCGGTCGAGTCCGCGAAGGCGGCCCCCGCCGAGACCCGTCGCCTCGAGCGCGAAGACCCGCGTCGACCCGTCGGGCAGGCTCACCGTGACGTCGATCGCCGCGCGGGCGCGCACGGCCTGTTCGAGCTCGCGCTCGAGCCATGCGGCGTCCGCATCCCCGGACTGCGCACCGCGCAGCGCCGCGATGAGCGCCCCGTACTGTTCGCTCGGGGGAGGCTCGGTCGCGGCCCGCCGCGTCGCCCGGCGCACGACCCGCTCGAGCTGATCGTTCTCGTCGACGGCGACCACGGGGTAGCGCGCGTCCACGAGCGACCAGTAGACGGCGTCCCGCCCGGCGCGCGAGACGAGGGTGCCCTCGTGCTCGACGAGACCGACGGGTCGCAGCGATTGGTCGACGGCGATGGTGGCGAGCAACTGCGGGGACGCGCTGCGCACCACCGTGCGGCCGGTTGCCGCATCCGTGCCGACGCGGATCGCGCCATGGCGCGCGGCAGTCGCGTCGATGAGATAAGCCAGCGGCTGGGGGATGCCGGTGAGGGAGATCTCGCTCAGGAAGGCGTGCACGGACTCGGCGCTCTCGCCGCCGCTCATCGCGGCCGTCAACGACTCGGCGGTGAAGCGATAGGTCGAGGCCTGCGCCCTGGTCTCGCGCGTCGCCATCCGGCGGAGTCGCTGCTCGAGCCGCGGCGCGAGCGGGCCGGGAGAGATCGCCGAGAGGTCGGCCTGCAGGTAGATCTTGTCGACTTCCGGCGGCAACGCCGCCGTCAGCGTGCGGGTGTCGACGTCGCCGGTGCTCGACAGTTGTGCGGTCCAGGGCAGCAGACCGTCGTCGGCGAGGACGCCCCACAGCACTCCCCGGCGCATGAGGGCCGCGGCCTGATCCGGCCATTCGGGATCGAGGCGGTAGACGCCCGCCCACACCGGGGGCGGGAGGAAACCGCCCTCGGGGGTGCGCAGGGCCTCGGGAAGAGCGCGTACGTACGCCGTCGCGACCTCGCCCCATCGATCGCTCGTACCCGCGTCGAGCCACTCGGGTGCCGCATCCGTCGCCTGCCAGCTGCGATCCTCGTCGCTGAGCAGACCGGCGTCGGCGCCGAGGAGGATCAGATCCTCCAGCTGCTCCGTCGAAGCGACCGCGCCGTCGTCGATGAGGCGGCGGCGCTCGGTCGCGCTGACCGCGCCTGCACCCGTGCGTGACAGGGGAGCGGACGCGGCGGCGAGCAGGATGTCGGCGAGTGAGGCGACCTGCTCGAAGGCACGCTCCGCCGCCGCCGCGACGCTCTGCGGATCTGCGGGGGCGAGGGGGATCACCTCTGGCGAGGCGAACGCCTCGGACCCGGCGCGTTCGGCCAGTCGCGACCGCACCGCCTGGAACGGGACGCCGTCGGCATCGAGCAGGGCGCGGGATGCGAGCGCCGCACGCAGGGGCGGAGCGACCGGCTCCGTCTGCGCCGAGGCCAGGGCCGCGAGTTCTGGTGCGGCCAGTCGCGTCAGGGCGCGATCGACGCTGACGTCGCTGAGAAGCGTCGCCGCGACATCGAAGAAGTCCTGCGCAGGAGTCGACGGCGCGAGCCTGCGGGCGGCGAAGAGCTGGGCCAGCTCCTCATCACCGGACGCGGCAAGCAGCGACGCCAGCGCGCGTTCGTCCGAGGGGCCCGCCACCGTCACCCGGCTCGGTTCGCCCGAGCCCTTCTGATGAAGGCGCGGATGATGACGGTGAGCATGAGCACGAACGCCAGCGGGGGCGCGATGTAGACGATGGCGCTCACGGCCGGCCAGATGCCCGTGCCGTAGTCCTCGTGGGTGAGACCCATCGCCGTGCTGATCATGATCGACAGGAACGACAGCACCGAGAGCGCGAGCAGCCCCAGCGCCATGAACGCGAGGATGCGGTCGAGGCGGCTGACCGGGAGGTCGCTGTCGGGCGTGGGCTTGCTCATCCGCATCAGCCTATCGCCTCGGCGGGGGTGTCGTAGGCTGGAACCAGGGGATCTTCCGATCCGCGTTCCGTCGCGCCCGCGAACATTTTCCGGGTGCAGAGCAGCAGCGAGGTGTCCATGCCCACCGGCAAGGTCAGGTTCTACGACGAGGAGAAGGGGTTCGGCTTCATCTCCTCGGATGACGGTCAGGACGTCTTTCTTCACGCCACGGCTCTTCCGCAGGGCACGACCTCGGTCAAGCCCGGCACGCGGCTGGAGTTCGGTGTGGCCGACGGCAAGCGCGGACTGCAGGCGCTGTCGGTGAGGGTGCTCGATGCCCCCGTCAGCCTCGCGAAGCGCGCGCGCAAGCCCGCCGACGACATGGCGATCATCCTCGAGGACCTCGTGAAGCTGCTCGACGGGATCGGCGGCGACCTGCGCCGCGGGCGCTACCCCTCGTCGTCGCATTCGAAGAAGATCGCCGCCGTGCTGCGCAAGGTAGCCGATGACCTCGACGCCTGAGTCCGGCGCGGAGCCGGTCTCGGACGAGGCCGTCGAGGCGGAGCTCGTCGCGCAGGCCGATGAGACCGTGGTGACGGAGGTGGCGGCGGAGGAAGCCGCCGTCGCCGACGCGACCGAGCCCGAGGTCGAGCCTCGTGAGCCCGATGCCGAGCTTCTCGCCGCTCATGAGCTTGCGCTGTCCGCGCTCCACGAGATCACCAAACCGCAGACCGTGGGGCCGGCGGCCGGATACGCGCTCGAGGCCGACGGCGTCGTCTCGCTCCGTTTCGAGAACCGCCTGGCCGGATACCCGGGCTGGTACTGGACGGTCTCTTTGGCGCGCGTCGAGGGTGCCGAGCCCACGGTCCTCGAGGTCGAGCTGCTCCCCGGCGACGGCGCCCTGCTCGCGCCCGAGTGGGTGCCGTGGGCCACGCGACTGGCGGAGTACCACGCCCAGCAGGCCGCTGCGGCGGAAGCGGCAGCGGAGGCCGAGGACGATGAGGACGACGCCGAGGACGATGAGTCCGATGGGGACGCGGACGACCTCGACGATGCCGACGACGACGAGTCGGAGGATGACGGCGAGTCGATCCTCCACGCGGGCGACGTCGACGGCGTCGACATCGACGAGCTCGACGACGACTACGACGAGTCCGACAACGACGACGAATCCGACGAAGGGGAATCCGACGAGGACGACGACGATGAGGACGAGTCGGAGGATGATGAGGACGATGACGAGTCCGACGAGGACTGAGTCCGCCCCGGGCGTCGCCCACTGAGCATCCGTTCGCCGGGTGAGCATCACATCGAATGCTCACCCGGCGAACGTGTACTCACCCGGTGGGAGGGCGCAGCCCCGCCCGGGTCAGAGGTGCTCGAGCGTGTAATCGATGCTGCGCGTCAGCTGGCGCACGTCCTCGGGATCGATCGAGGTGAACGTCGCCACCCGCAGCTGGTTGCGGCCGAGCTTGCGGTACGGCTCCGTGTCGACGATGCCGTTCGCGCGCAGGCTCGCAGCGACGGCCGCCGCATCCACGCTCTCGTCGAAGTCGATCGTGACGACCACGGGGGAGCGGTCTGCGATGTCGGCGACGAAAGGCGTCGCGACGCTCGACGCCTCGGCCCAGTCGTAGAGCACCTGCGACGACTCCGCGGTGCGCGCCGCCGCCCAGCCCAGGCCGCCGTTGCCGTTGATCCAGCGCACCTGCTCGTCGAGCAGCACGAGCGTCGACAGCGCCGGCGTGTTGAGCGTCTGCTGCAGGCGGGAGTTGTCCAGCGCGTTCTTCAGGCTCAGGAACTCCGGGATGTAGCGACCGGATGCGGCGATGCGCTCGATGCGCTCGATCGCCGCGGGCGAGACCGCTGCGAAGAACAGGCCGCCGTCGGAGCCGAGGTTCTTCTGCGGGGCGAAGTAGTAGACATCGGTCTCGGTCACGTCGAAGTCGATGCCGCCCGCCGCGCTCGTCGCGTCGATCACCGTCAGGGCGCCGGCATCCCCGGCGACGCGGGCGATGCGGGTGGCGACACCCGTCGAGGTCTCGTTGTGCGGCCAGGCGTACACGTCGACGCCCTCCACACCCTCGGGGGAGGCACTCGTGCCGGGCTCGGCCTTGCGGACGTCGGGCGCCTGCAGCCACGGTGCGGCCGCGGCGGCGGCGAACTTGCCGCCGAACTCGCCGAACACCAGGTTCTGCGCGCGGTTCTCGATGAGGCCGAAGGCGGCCGCATCCCAGAAGGCGGTGGATCCGCCGTTGCCGACGACGATCTCGTACCCGTCGGGCAGGCGCAGCAGTGCCGCGAGGCCCTCCCGCACGCTCGCGACGAGGTTCTTCACGGGAGCCTGGCGGTGCGAGGTGCCCAGCAGCGACGAACCGCGCTCGGCCAGAGCAGCGACCTGCTCCGGGCGGATCTTCGAGGGGCCGCATCCGAAGCGGCCGTCGGCGGGCAGGATCTCGCGAGGGAGCACGACGTGGGACATGGCTCGATTCTAGGGGCGTGCTCGCCGTCGACCGCCGTGACCATCGTCACGTTGGATAGGCTTTCCTCGGGCCCCTATGACTTCGAGGACACGTTCATGACCGACCTGATCGACACGACAGAGATGTATCTGCGCACCATCCTCGAGCTCGAGGAGGAGAACATCGTTCCGCTGCGTGCACGCATCAGCGAACGACTCGGTCACTCCGGCCCGACCGTCTCGCAGACCGTCGGTCGGATGGAGCGCGACGGTCTCGTCGTCGTCTCCGACGATCGCTCGCTGGAGCTGACGGGTGCCGGCCGGCAGAAGGCCGTCGACGTCATGCGCAAGCACCGCCTCGCGGAGCGTCTGCTCAGCGACGTGATCGGGCTCGACTGGGCCTACGTCCACGAAGAGGCCTGCCGCTGGGAGCACGTCATGAGCGAGCAGGTCGAGCGTCGGCTCGTCGAGCTGCTCGGACACCCCACCGAATCGCCCTACGGCAACCCCATCCCGGGTCTGGACCAGCTGGGCGATCTGCCCAGCTCCACGTTCGAGGAGGGCGTCGTCGGCCTCGTCCGCAAGCTCGACGCCGAGGGCGGCCCGATCACCGGCACCGTGCGTCGCCTCGCCGAGCCCGCCCAGGTCGACCCCGAGCTCCTGCAGCAGCTGCGCGCCGCCGGTGTCGTCCCCGGCGCCGCCGGATCGTTCCAGTACAACGAGGGCTACGTCCTCGTGCAGATGGACGGTTCGGACGAGGGACTGGAGCTTCCCGTCGAGGTCGCCGGCCACATCTTCCTCGTCGCCGACGCCCGCTGAGAGCTGCTCTCCACAGCCCGTCGGGGTATTGATCCGGCCCGCGCCGGCGTGACTTATTCGTTACCTTCGGGTAGCCTCGGACAGTCCGCAGGTGAGAAGCCCACCGATGGATCCCGCACGGATTGCCTCTCCGGCTCGTCGTCCGTGTGGTGCAACCCGCATATCGTGCCCCGACATCGAGTGCCGACGAGCCAGCGCCATGAGCGCGGAGGCGCCGGAGGATGATTTGGCTGAACAGAACGACGATTCGTCGGCAGGCGCGCCCGAGGCCGCCGCGAATCCCGTGACCAGTCGCCGCAGCATGCGCGAACTGGCTCGCACCGCCCAGGGTCAGGTGACCCGCACCAAGACCGCCGTCGTACGTGCCGCACGTCCGGCCCGCGCCGGTCGCAGCTTCCGCAAGCCCCTGCGCAGCGTCGTGATCCTCAGCATGGTCGGCGGCCTCGTCGCGACCGTCGCCCTTCCCGCCTACGCCGCGTTCAACGGCGGCACGGATGCGGCCACGATCGAGCAGGTGGCGGCAGAGAACCCGCAGTCGCTCGTCGTCGCCTCCACGGTCACCTCGGCAGGCCTCGACCGCGGCAGCTACGCGGCGACCACGCCCGAAGAGGTGGAGAAGAAGAAGGCCGCCGAAGCCGCCGCCGCGCGCATCGCCGCCGCCGGTTCCGCCGCCTCGTTCTCCGCCGCGAACATCGACCTGAACATGGTCGCCCCCGGCAGTGGTGCCGTGCGCTGGCCGCTCGACATGTCGCAGATCCGCGTGGGCCGCGGATTCGGCGCCGACGGCTACCACCAGGGCGTCGACCTGCTCGGAGCGGCCGGTACCCCGGAGTTCGCCGCCGCAGCAGGAACCGTGCGCGTCGCCGGCTGGTACTACGGCTACGGCTACGCGGTCGTGCTCGACAGTGTGATCAACGGGCAGAGCGTCACGACCCTGTACGGCCACATGACCCAGACCCTGGTGAACCCGGGTGACTACGTCGAGGCCGGCCAGATCATCGGTCTGATGGGAAGCACCGGCTCCTCCACCGCCAACCACCTCCACTTCGAGGTGCGCATCGGCGGCGGTCTGGTCGACCCGTACGCGTGGCTGCAGGCCAACGCGGGCTGACCCCGACACGATTCCGAGAGTTCATCAAGCACGCGTCCCGGGCGCGTCGCGGTGGGCTACCCTGAGGGCACGACGCTGAGAGAGGCGGAGGGCGCCGATGGGCAGTTCACCACGCATCCGAACCATGGATGCGCTCGGTCTGCTCGTCCTTCGGCATCACGTGACCGACACTCACGGGTTTCCCGTGTGTCCAAGGCGCTGTCCATGAGACAGCGCCTTTTTTCATGCCTCCGCACCCCCGATGCGTCCATCGAATCGAATATCCGCGAAGCCGTCCGGGCCATTCGAGAGGACAGGGAATGCGCACACTGGTGCTGAACGCCGGCTACGAGCCGCTGGCCGTCGTCTCCTTCAAGCGAGCGCTCGTGCTCGTCATGAACGAGAAGGCGACCATCGTCGAACGCGTCGAGGACGTGCCCATCTGGGGTACGACGCAGATCTATGACCGACCCGCGGTCATCATCCTCACTCGCTACGTGCGCATACCGAATGTGCGCAACGTGCCGGTCACCCGCCGGGGCGTGCTGCGCCGCGACGGGCACCGTTGCGCATACTGCGGTAAGGCCGCATCCACCATCGACCACGTGCTGCCGCGTTCGCGCGGCGGGCGCGACACCTGGCAGAACCTGGTGGCGTGCTGCCTGCGCTGCAACAACGTCAAGGGCGATCGCACGCCGCAGGAGATGTCGTGGACGCTGCGGCTCGTGCCGGACGTACCGCACGGTTCGGGCTGGAGCGTGCGCGGAACCGAGCGGGCCGATCCGCGGTGGGAGCCGTACCTGGCGCTCGCCGCCTGAGCGCTTCTACCGTTCGAGTCGCTCGCTCCAGTGCTGCAGGATGCGGGCGAGCTGCTCCGCATCCGGCGCATCCAGCATCTGGACCAGGCGATGCTCGTTGGCGATGTGGGCGGTGAAGGCGTCGTCGATCAGCGCGCGCCCGGCATCGGTCAGCGCGACCAGACGGCGCCTGCCGTCGGCGTCGGATCCGGAACGTGTGACGAGGCCGCGATCGACCAGGCGGTCGACGCGCTTGGTGAGCCCGCCCGAGGTGACCATCGTGTGCTCGGCCAGCTCGCCGGCCGGTCTGCTGTAGGGCGCGCCCGCCCGCCGGAGCGAGGCGAGCAGATCGAACTCCGCCTCGGTGAGCCCGAAGCGGGCGTAGACCGCGGTGAGCTCGCGGGTGAGGGCCATGCCCACCCGATGGATGCGGCCGATGACGCCCTGAGGGGAGGGGTCGAGATCGGGACGCTCTCGTCGCCAGTCGTCCTGGATGCGGGTGACGCGATCCTCGGTTCCGCTCATGCGACCACAATATCTTCCATGGAAGGTAGTATTTCCTTCCATGGAAGATAAATGGCGGCGGTGGATCCTCATCACCGCGATCGCCCCGATCGCGTGGGGCAGCACCTACGTCGTGACCCGGCACCTCCTGCCGCCCGATGTCCCGCTGTGGGGCGCTGTCATCCGATGCCTGCCCGCCGGACTGCTCGTGCTGCTGTTCGCCCGCCGCCTTCCGCGCGGCTCGTGGTGGTGGCGGTCGCTGCTGCTGGGCGTCTTGAACGTCGGCGGCTTCAGCGTGCTGATCTACATCGTCGGACAGCGGCTTCCTTCGAGCCTGGCGGCCACCCTCATGTCCACGTCGGCGGCGTGCATCATGCTCTTCGCCTGGGCGCTGCTGGGGCAGCGTCCACGCGTCGCCGCGGCGCTGGGGGCGGCCGTCGGGATCGTGGGTGTCGTGCTCATGCTCGGTGTCGGCGCGGGGCCGGTCGATCCGTGGGGGATCGCCGCCTCGCTGGGGGCCATGGTCGCCTCCTCCTTCGGCTTCGTCCTCACGTCGCGCTGGGGGCAGGAAGTGCCGGCCCTCGCGATGACGTCATGGCAGCTCTTGGCGGGCTCCGTCGTTCTCGTGCCCGTCGCGCTGGTCGTCGAGGGGCCGCCCCCGCAGCTCACGCCCGAGGGCCTCATCGGGTTCGCCTACGTCATGCTCATCGGCACGGCGGTGGCCTACGCGGCCTGGTTCGCCGGCCTGCAGCGACTACCCGCCGCCGCGGTCGGTCTCGTCGGGCTGCTGAATCCGGTCACGGGTGTCGTGCTGGGCGTCGTGATCGCCGGAGAGTCGTTCGGTCCCGCGCAGGTGGTCGGGCTCGCTCTCGTGCTCGGTGGCGTGGTGTGGGGCGTGCTGCCGCATCGTCGACGCGCGACGCGGCAGGAATCGGTCCCCGATCGGCAGCCGGGTGAGGCGCCGGAGCCGGTGGCTCGTGGTGGGATGAAGGCATGACGCGCGCGCTCGTGGTGATCGACATGCAGAAGGGGTTCGACGACCTGGAGTTCTGGGGGCCGACGGCGAATTCGCAGTGCGAGCAGAACGTCGCCGCGCTGTTGCAGTACGCCGAGGTCGAGGACATCCCGATCGTCGTGGTCCGTCACGACTCGCGCAGCGAGACGTCCGTGCTGCATCCGTCCGCTGCGGGCAACGCGCTCGTCGACGTCGTCGACCGCGCCTCGGCCGCGCTGCTGATCACCAAGAGTGTGAACTCCGCGTTCTACGGCGACCCCGACCTGCACGCCTGGTTGCAGGAGCGGGGGATCGGGGAGCTGCTGATCTGCGGTATCCAGACCAACATGTGCGTCGAGACGACGGCGCGCATGGCGGGCAACCTCGGGTACGACACCACGGTGGTGTGGGATGCGACCCGCACCTTCGATCTCGATGCCGAGATCAGCGGTGTGGGGCGTGTGACGCGAACCGCGGCGGAGATCATGGCCACCTCTGCTCTGGTCCTGCAGGAAGGCGGGTTCGCCCGCATCCGGACGACGGCCGAGGTCGTCGAACTCGAGCCACGCGCGCACGATCGATCGCTGACCTGATGTCGTAGGCGGCACATAGCGTGCCGCCTACCCCGCCCCTCTCGTGCAGACCTTGCGGGTCGGCTCGCGAAGAGGATGTCCGAACTCGTTCGTATCTTCGAATCTGACATTGAAGAAATAGAACATCCGTTCTAGCCTGTCGGAGTGAAGGTGATCGTGCGAGAAGACGCCGTGGGTGAGGTTCATCGCCTCCGCGCGCAGCTCGAGCGCGTTCAAGGCCGGCGGATGGATGCGGCCGTGCGACCGGTGCATCCGGCGCTGGCGGAGCTCCTTCCCGGTGGGGGGCTCCGTGCGGGCTCCGCGTACACGGTCGCCCCCTCGACATCGTTGCTGCTCTCGCTGCTCGCCCGCCCCTCGCGCGAGGGGGCGTGGTGTGCGGCCGTGGGGATGCCCGAGCTGGGCGCGGAGGCCGCAGCGGGGCTGGGGGTCGCGCTCGAACGCCTCGTCCTCGTTCCGGAGCCCGGCCCTCGCTGGCTGGCCGTGGCCGCCACCCTCGCCGAGGTCATGCCGGTGGTCGCCGTGCGTCCGGCAGGCGCGGTATCGGATGCCGAAGCCTCCCGGTTCATGGCGCGACTGCGCGACCGCGGAGCGAGTCTTCTGGTGCAGGGGATCTGGCCACAGGCGGAGGCCGCGCTGCAGATCGTCGACTCCCAGTGGGACGGACTCGGCGACGGCTACGGCTACCTGTCGTCGCGCACGGTGACGATCGCCGTGCAGTCGCGCCGCTCTCCCGTGCCCCGGCGGGCGCGTCTCATGCTTCCCGATCGCGACGGCGCCCTCACCGCCGTCGCTCCCGCCGCTCCCGTGCCCATGAGGGCGGTGGGCTAGATGCCCGTACGCACTCTCGTCGTCTGGATCCCGGACTGGCCGGTGGTCGCCTTCGGACGCGAGAGTGGCGAGGATGCAGCGGCGGTCGCCGTCGTCGAGAAGAACATCGTGGTCGCCTGCTCCGCAGCGGCCCGCGCCGAAGGGGTGCGCCGTGGCCAACGTCGTCGCGACGCGCAGGGCGCCTGTCCTCGTCTGCAGATCGTGGCGACGGATGCGGCACGAGACCATCGCGCCTTCGCGCCGCTCGTGGCGGCGATCGAACGTCTCGCGCCGCACGTGCAGATCATCCGCTCGGGGCTCTGCGCGCTGAAGGCGCGGGGGCCCGCCCGCTATTACGGCGGTGAGGAGGAGGCGGCGAACGTCCTGCGTGCTGCGCTGCACGAGGCGGGCGTGAACGATGTCCGCATCGGCATCGCCGACGGCCCCTTCACCGCCGAGCAGGCAGCCCGCGCCGCGACGACCGCCGAGGCGCCGGTGCGGTGCGTGCCCCCGGGGCTCTCGGGGCCGTTCCTCGCCCCCCTGCCCGCCACCCTGCTGCACGACGCCGGGGCAGAGACCTCGCTCGCCTCGCTGCTGGCGCGACTGGGCATCCACACGCTGGGGGCGTTCGCCGAGCTGCCGACCGACGGCATCCGCGATCGCCTCGGCGAGCAGGGAGTGCGGCTTCAGGCGCTCGCCGCGGGAGCGGACTCCCGCACGGTGACCCCCCGAGACGTCCCGCCCGAGCTCGATCGCGAGGTCGTGTTCGAGCCGCCGGTCGAACTCGCCGAGCAGGCGGCCTTCGGGATGCGGGTGGCGGCCGAGGAGTTCATCGCGCGTCTCGACGCGCTGCGGCTCGTGTGCACCGAGCTGCGCGTGGAGCTCGAGTCCGAGCGGGGAGAGCGCAGCGAACGGGTCTGGCTGCATCCGGGAACCTTCGACGCGGCGGCGGTCGTGGACCGGGTGCGCTGGCAGCTCGCCGAGCAGCAGGAGCTGCGCAGTCCCGTGGCGCGCGTGCGCATCTCGCCCGAGGCCGTCGACGATCAGGCTCACCACGTGCCGGGGCTGTTCGGCCGGGGGGAGCGCGAGAAGGTGCACCATGCGCTCTCGCGGGTGCAGGCGATGCTCGGGCATCGGAGCGTTCTGACGCCGGTCATCGCCGGTGGGCGCTGGCTCGACGAGCGCCAGGTGATGGTGCCCTGGGGCGACCGCGCGGTCGCCCCGCGCGACGCGTCGCTGCCCTGGCCGGGTTCGCTGCCGGCGCCGCTGCCGACCACGGTCTTCCCCGCGCCCCGCCCGGCCGAGGTGCGTGATGCCGAAGGCGCCCGCATCCTCGTCGACGAGCGCGGCGCGCTGTCGGGAACGCCCGTCGACATCGCCGTCGGAGGAGTCCGGCGCGGGGTGCTCTCGTGGGCGGGGCCGTGGACCGTCATCGAACGCGAGTGGGATGCGGCCCGCCGCCGTGTGGCGCACCGGTTCCAGATCGTCGACGCCGCTCAGGTCGCGTGGCTGCTCGTGCACGAGGACGGCCGCTGGAGCGTCGAGGCGAGGTACGACTGATGGGCTGGCACAATCCCCCCGTCCCGTGGTCGGAACTCGAACGCGCCCTCAGCGACGCGCGTCGGCCGAGGCCGGTTCCCGCCGGGGCGGACGGCGGCGACAGCCCGGCATGGTCGCACAAGCGCGGCCCCTATGTGCCGCCGGCGATCGAGCGTCCCGAGCAGGTCGTTCCCTACGCCGAGTTGCACGCGCACTCGTCCTACTCGTTCCTCGACGGGGCGTCCTCGCCCGAGGAGCTCGTCGAGCAGGCGGAGCGACTGGGGCTGCACGCGCTGGCCGTCACCGACCACGACGGCTTCTACGGCTCGGTCCGTTTCGCGGAGGCGGCGGAGCCTCGCAGGCTGCAGACCGTGTTCGGTGCCGAGCTGTCGCTCGATCTGCCCGCGCCGCAGAAGGGTCGCCCCGATCCGGTCGGGCGTCATCTGCTGGTGCTCGCCCGCGGGCAGGAGGGGTACCACCGTCTCGCCGGCGCCCTCACCCGCGGGCAGCTGCGGGGAGCGGAGAAGGGGCGTCCGGTGTACGACGTGGCCGAGCTCGCCGAGCAGTCCGGCGGTCCGCGCGATCCGCAGTGGGCAGTGTTCACCGGATGCCGCAAGGGCGCCGTGCGGCAAGCGCTCGCGCTCGAGGGTCCCGCGGGGGCGGCGCGCGAGCTCGACCTGCTCATCGACCTGTTCGGACGGGATGCGGTCCAGGTCGAGCTCATCGATCACGGCGACCCGCACGACACCCGCACCAATGACGTCCTCGCCGCCCTCGCCGTCGAACGTCGGCTTCCTGTCGTCGCGACCGGCAACGTGCACTACGCAGTGCCCGAGCGACGGCTCCTGGCGGCGGCGATCGCCGCCGTGCGGGCGAATCGCAGCATGGACGAGCTCGACGGCTGGCTGCCGGCCCACGGTGGCGCTTTCCTGCGCTCGGGCGCAGAGATGGCCGCCCGCTTCGCCCGATACCCCGGCGCGGTCGCACGCAGTGTCGCCCTCGCCGACGAGCTCGCGTTCCCGCTGCGGAAGGCTTCGCCCGCGCTGCCCAAGCTTCCCGTTCCCGAGGGGCACACACCCATGTCGTGGCTGCGGCAACTGGTGTGGGATGCGGTGCCGCGCAACTATCCGAATCTCACCGAGGGCCAGCGCCGGCGCATCGAACGCGAGCTCGAGGTCATCGAGATGAAGGACTTCCCCGGGTACTTCCTCATCGTCTACGGCATCGTGCAGGAGGCCCGACGGCGCGGCATCCTCTGTCAGGGGCGCGGCTCGGCGGCCAACAGCGCCGTCTGCTATCTGCTCGACATCACGGCGGTCGACGCGATCGCCTACAACCTGCCCTTCGAGCGGTTCCTGTCGAGTCTGCGCGACGAGGAGCCCGATATCGATGTCGACTTCGACTCCGATCGGCGCGAGGAGATCATCCAGTGGGTCTACCAGCAGTACGGGCGGGAGCGCGCCGCGCAGGTGGCCAACGTCATCCAGTACCGACCCAAGAACGCCGTGCGCGACATGGCGCGGGCACTCGGATTCTCGCCCGGTCAGCAGGACGCCTGGTCGAAGCAGGTCGAGCGCTGGGGCGCGTCGCTCGAGAGCGCGCCCGACCACGACATCCCGGATCAGGTCGTGGCCTATGCGACCGAACTGCTCAAGGCGCCGCGCCACCTCGGCATCCACTCCGGCGGCATGGTGCTCACCGAGCGGCCGGTGGGCGAGGTCGTGCCGATCGAGCACGCCCGGATGCCGGGGCGCACCGTCATCCAGTGGGACAAGGACGACGCCGCCTGGATGGGTCTGGTGAAGTTCGACCTGCTCGGGCTCGGAATGCTCTCCGCTCTCCAGTACTGCTTCGATCTGATCCGGGCTTCGACGGGGGAGACGTGGGAGCTGCGTTCCCTGCCGAAGGAGGAGGCGGCGGTCTACGACATGCTGTGCCGTGCCGATTCCATCGGCGTGTTCCAGGTCGAGTCGCGCGCGCAGATGGGGCTGCTGCCGCGCCTGCAGCCCCGGGCGTTCTACGACCTCGTGATCGAGATCGCCCTCGTCCGGCCCGGTCCCATCCAGGGCGGGGCGGTACATCCGTTCGTGCGGCGCAAGCTCGGCCACGAAGAGGTGACCTACCCGCATCCCGACCTCATCCCGGTGCTCGAGCGCACCAAGGGGATCCCCGTCTTCCAGGAGCAGCTGATGCAGATGGCGATGGTGGTGGGCGACCTCTCCGGCGAGGACGCCGATCTCATGCGTCGGGCGATGGGCTCCAAGCGCGGTCAGGAGCGCATCGACTCGCTGAAGGAGAAGCTCTATGCCGGCATGGAGCGCCATGGCCTCGTCGGCGAGGATGCGGATGCGATCTACCGCAAGATCCAGGCGTTCGCGAACTTCGGGTTCGCCGAGTCGCACTCGCTCTCGTTCGGCCTCCTGGTCTACGCGAGCTCGTGGATCAAACTGCACTACCCGGCGGCGTTCCTCGCGGGGCTGCTGCGGGCGCAACCCATGGGCTTCTACTCACCCGCGACGCTGACCGCCGACGCCCGGCGCCACGGCGTCGAGGTGCGTCGGCCCGATGTGCAGCTCTCGGCCGCCCACGCTGGACTCGAGCCGCTCGGAGACAGCACCGAGCCGACGGGGATGGATGCCTGCCGTGGTCCTCAGCCGCCCGTGGGGCTCTTCGACGCGGCGGCTCCGGACGAGTCCGCTGCGCATCGCCGCGACGGTGCGTTCGCGGTGCGGCTGGGGCTCGGAGCGGTGACCGGCATCGGTGAGAAGGTCGCCGCACGCATCGTGGCCGAGCGCGACGCGGAGGGGCCGTTCCGCGACATGCGCGATCTGGTGCGCCGGTGCGACCTCTCCGTGGCGCAGCTGGAGGCGCTGGCCACGGCCGGTGCCTTCGACTGCTTCGGACTGACCCGCCGCGAGGCCATCTGGTCGGCCGGCACCGCTGCGCAGGACCGCGCGGAGTTCCTCCCCGACACCGTCATGGCGGTGCAGCCGCCCTTGTTCCCCGACCCGTCGAGCTACGAGACGCTCGCTGCCGATCTGTGGGCGACGGGCATCTCCACCGACGATCATCCGCTGACCCATTACCGTTCCGCGCTGGATGCGCGAGGAGTGCTGACCTCGCGCGAGATGCGCGCCCACGAGTCGGGGCGGCGCATCGAGGTCGCGGGCCTCGTGACCCACCGCCAACGGCCGGCGACCGCATCCGGCATCACCTTCCTCAACCTCGAAGACGAGCACGGGCTGGTGAATGTGATCTGCTCGACCGGGGTCTGGAACCGATACCGGCGCATCGTGCGCGACTCGCCGGCGCTGATCGTGCGCGGAATTCTGGAGCGTTCGGTGGAGGGGGTCACCAACCTCGTGGCGGATGCGTTCGAGGATCTCCGCGTCGGGATCTCGCACCGGTCGCGCGACTTCCAATGACACGGCAAAGGCCCCCGGGCGAACCCGGGGGCCTTTGGGCGGGGCTTCAGCCCCGGACACCGAGGGCGAAACGGACCGAACCGTCGTCGCCGACCTCGGCATCGAGCACCCTGTCGTCGAGGGCATCCGTCGCACCGGAGTCCACGAAGACGCGAGCGCCCGACGTCTCCACAACCGCGTCCTGCGGTTCGGGGGCGGCAGCGAGCGCGAGCTCGAACCCGGTCTCGGTGCCGGTGTCGCGAATGCGCAGCCCGCCACCTTCCGCCGGGATCTGGGACGAGATCGTCTTGACCGCCGAAGCAGCGTTCTCCGTCAGAGTGAGCATGGTGCTCCCTTCCATCGATGTCTGCGGACCGGCCACGATTCCGAGAATCCAGAGAGGAATCAACCCCTGCACGCGGATCGGACCGAACTCACACGAGGTTCACCGGGAACTTTTCAGGACGTCAGCCGCTGGTCGGTGTTCGAGTAACTGATCGAATCGGCCGTCGCCCCGACGAGTCCGAGCGTGACCCGCAGGAGCGTCGGGGTGATTCCGTCGCGCGGCGGGGGAGTCTCGGCCCCGAGGGTGTACGACGTGCCATCGGCACCCGTGGCGGTGAGGGAGTTCACGTAGACCGAGACATCGCCCGAGAGCGTCATGGTGTCTGCCGTGGTGACCAGGGCGGGACCTTCGGCATGGCCGACGGTCAGGGCGAAGCCGGTGATCGTGATGCTGTCCGCGCTGATCTTGAGAGCGTGCGTCCGCGTGCCGTCGGCGAGCGGAACGGTCACGAGCGAGATGCCCTTGAGGCCGCCGATCGACAGGCCTTCCGAGCCGAGCTGTGCCGGCGGTTGAGTGAACACGGGGGCGCTCTCATCCGGTACCGCCTCGGCGGGCACCTCCGGTTCGGCGGATGCCTGCGGCGCCGGTGTCGCGCTCGGGGCGGGGCTCTGCCCGCCGACGTCCGGGATTCCGGGCAGGCCGGGCTCCGACGATGCGCTCGGCGAAGGGGTGGGTGACGGCGCGGGGGTCGGGTCGTCGCACGACATGAACAGTGGAATGCACCAGGCCATCGGTCGCTCGGTCGGAGCTGCGGCGGCACCGGTGCTCACGATCAGCGCCGTGACCAGGGCGACGGGCAGCAGGCGGCGGATCATGCGGTCTCCTTCTCGCCGTTGGTTCGCACCTCCTGCTCCTCGCCCGATGCGAGAGCGGATGCGGCCTCACCGGACCGCGGCGCCCACGAGACGACCGTGATGCCGCCTACGCAGCCCAGCAGCATCCCGACGATGAACCCTCCGAGGTTGACGCCGACGATCGAGTACACGGCCAAGCCCAGAGTGATCACGCCGTAGAAGATGCGGTGGGCCGGCATGAAGATCGACAGGACGCCGAGAAGGACGAGAGCCAGCGGCACGATGGTCGCCTGCAGGCCTTCGATGCCAAGCTGGATGTGCAGCTTGCCGAAGTCGAGCTGGCTGGACAGGAACATCACCAGACCCGCGACGATGACGAGCACGCCGCCGACGAACGGGCGCTGCGTGCGCCAGACGCGCCAGCGCGACGGCTCCTTCGCCGATTCCTTCTCGGTCGCCTCGCGCTCGGCCAGGGAGCGGCGCGTGGCGTTCAGAAGCATGTCTTCGTTCCGTCGGTCAGCTCCAGCTTCATCCCCGTCAGGGTGAAGGTCGAGGCCTGTGTGCTCCAGGAGTTCTGCTGGAGGTTGGCGATGCTCACCGAGTCGGCATCCTGCGCGAAGTCGCCCGCGGATCCCTTCGCCGCGGTGTTGACGGTGGACGCATCCACGCCGATGCGGATGTTGCCGAAGGACGAGTCGCCGCGCAGGCCCGTCATGCCGATCTGCAGGTTCGTCGCGCTCGCCGGGTTTCCGCCGCCGCCGGCCGTGATGAGCACGCCGACCTTGCCGAGCGGGGTGTCCGACACGACCGACTGGCACAGATCGGCGAGCGTCGCGGAGGCGATGTTGGCGATCGCAACCGAGTGCTGGTTGCCTGCGGTGTCTTGGGTGACGCCGGCGTACTGCGAGAAGCCGGTGCCCTCGAGTTGGGAGGCGCTGATCTGGAACTCGCTGCCGGACACCGCGAACGAGACGGGGACGGCGCCCTGGGCGACGCCGCCGAACAGCAGACTGGATGCGGCCACCACGGGAATGGTGACCAGGGCGACACGACCGGCGCGGGAGCGCACCATGTTGGGGAACTTCATCGATCCTCCGGGGGTGAGGGGACGGCGACGATGCCGTCGGTGAGTGAGCCTAGACCTCGTTGACGAACTGTCAATAGTGTGAGAGCGGGTATGAGAGGACTCTCACCCCGGGCGCGGCGCACCTCTCGCCTAGGCTCTGGCTATGGGGAGTGAGCGGCGCACCAGGCTGAGTCCGGAGCAGCGCCGCGCGCAGTTGATCGCCCTCGGCGTCGCGTTCCTGGCGGACAGGCCGCTCGACGACCTGACCATCGAGGAGCTGTCCGAGCAGGCGGAGGTCTCGCGGGCGCTGATCTTCCACTACTTCGGCTCCCGTCAGGGCCTGCATCAGGCGGTGGTCGCGCGCGCGGGTGACGCACTGCTGGAGGCGACCCATCCGCGCGAGGAGTTGGCCGCGGTGGAGCGGCTGCGCGACACCCTCCGACGCATCGCGCTGTTCGTGCGCGAGAACCGCGGCACCTTCTTCTCCCTCGTGCGCGGCGTCGCCAGCGGCGACCCCGAGGTGCGGGTGGTCGTGGACCGTGCTCGGGATGCCAACGCGCAGCGTCTGCGCGAGGTGTTCGCCGAGCTGGGAGTGTCCGCCAGCCCGCTGCTCGACGTCGCTCTGCGTTCCTGGGTCGCATTCGCCGAGGAAGTGCTGATCGAGCTGGCCGTCGATGACGATGTCGACATCGACGACATCGTGGGCTTCCTCGAGCGCAGCGTGCAAGGTGTCGTGGCCGCCGTGGCTCCCTGACACACGTCGGGTGCCCGTTCGTCAATCGTCTTAGCCGGATCCGTCGGTCCGCCTTAGCGTGGTGCCATGGCCGGAAACGTCGCAGAACTCTTCGTCCGCACTCTTCGTCACGCCGGGATCACCCGCATCTGGGGGTTGCCCGGCGACTCGTTGAACGCCTTCACGGATGCCCTCCGCAAGGACGGCGGCATCGAGTGGCTGCACGCGCGGCACGAGGAGTCCGCGGCGTTCGCGGCGGGGGCGGAGGCGGAGATCACGGGGGAGCTCGCCGTCGTCGCCGGCAGCTGCGGTCCCGGCAACCTGCACTTCATCAACGGCCTCTTCGATGCGCACCGCTCGCGCGTGCCGCTGCTGGCGATCGCCTCCCACATCCCGTCCGCCGAGATCGGCAGCGGCTACTTCCAGGAGACGCACCCGCAGGAGCTCTTCCGCGAGTGCAGCCACTACGCCGAGCTTGTCTCCGACCCCGCTCAGCTGCCGTGGGTGCTCGAGACGGCGATGCGCACCGCGGTCGAGAAGCGTGGAGTGGCCGTCGTCGTCGTTCCGGGTGACGTCTTCTTCGCGGATGCTCCCCACCGGCGCCCGTCCGCACCGATCCGCGCGACGCGTCCCGTCGTCGTGCCGTCCGCATCCGAGCTGGAAGAGGCGGCCGCCGTGTTGAACGCGGCGGGCAAGGTCACGATCCTCGCAGGCGCCGGGGTGGCAGGGGCCCACGACGAGGTGCTGGCGCTCGCCGGCCGTCTGCAGGCGCCGATCGTGCACGCCTTCCGGGGCAAGGAGCACATCGAGTACGACAACCCCTACGACGTCGGGATGACGGGTCTACTGGGCTTCTCCTCCGGCTACCGCGCCATGGAGAAGTGCGACGCGCTGCTGATGATCGGCACCGACTTCCCGTACCGGCAGTTCTTCCCCGAGAAGGCGAAGATCGTGCAGATCGACATCCGCGGCGAGCAATTGGGGCACCGCACGCCCATCGACGTCGGGCTCGTGGGGGATGCGGGCGCGACCGCATCCGCTCTGCTGCCGCTGATCGATGAGGACCGCAAGGAGCACCACCTGAAGGAGTCGGTCGAGCACTACCGCAAGACGCGGCGCGAGCTCGACGGGCTCGCGAACGACGACGGCAAGAAGCCGATCCACCCGCAGTACGTCGCCCGTCTCGTGGACGAGTTGGCGGCGCCGGATGCGGTCTTCACGGCGGATGTGGGCACTCCCGTCATCTGGGCGGCCCGCTACCTGCACATGACAGAGCAGCGCCGTCTGCTGGGCTCGTTCACGCACGGCTCGATGGCGAATGCGCTGCCGCAGGCGCTCGGTGTGCAGGCCGTCGACCGATCCCGCCAGGTGATCGCGCTCGCCGGCGATGGCGGGCTGGCGATGCTCATGGGGGACCTGCTATCGATCCGCCAGAACGATCTGCCGGTGAAGATCGTCGTGTTCGACAACTCCGCGCTGGGCTTCGTGGAGGTCGAGATGAAGGCGGCCGGGATCGTCAACTACGGCACAGATCTGCACAACCCCGACTTCGCGGCAGTGGCCGAGGCGGTCGGAATCACCGGCATCCGCGTCGAGAGCGCTGCCGACCTCGAGCCCGCGCTGCGGCGTGCGCTGGCCGATCCCGGTCCGGTGCTCGTGAATGTCGTGGTCGCCCGTGAGGAGCTGTCGATGCCGCCGTCGATCACCGCGGCGCAGGCCAAGGGCTTCTCGCTGTGGGCGCTGCGCACCGTGCTCTCGGGTCGTGGCGACGAACTGCTGGATCTGGCCGACACGAACCTCTGGCGTCGCCTGTTCGACTGAACCGGCGTCGCCGCGTCACCTGTCCGTCGCGTCGCAGCCGATAGACTCGACGGGCCAGCCTCTGTAGCTCAGTGGAAGAGCCACTCCGTCCTAAGGAGCGGGTCGGGGGTTCGAATCCCTCCAGGGGCACCCCAGTCTCAGGCCCGTTCTACCGCGTAATCACGCGGTAGAACGGGCCTTCTTTGTTGTCAGGCGAGGGTCTTTGCCCACGTTTTGCCCACACTCTCGCGGAGGGCTGCATCCTGCATGCGGGTGGCGACGGCTTCAAGATCGTCGTCGAAGAGGTCCGCGTAGGTGTCCAGCGTCATCGCGGCCGAGGCGTGGCCGAGCATCTTCTGCACGGCCTTGACGTTGGCGCCTGCGCTGATAGCGAGCGATGCCGCCGTGTGCCTCAGATCGTGGGGGGTCACGCGCGGGATGGTCGGGTCGATCTTCTGCGCGCGCTTGACCGCGACGGCGAACCAGCCCTCGGAGTCGCCCTGTCGCTTCATGTGCGTGCGGCCGTTCCCGAACAGCAGACCGTCGGGTCCCTTGCCGGCACATGCTGCGGCGATCCGCTTACTGAGGAACGAGGGGTAGGGAACGGAGCGACGCTCGTGCGTCTTCGGCGTGCCGACGTGGATCTCCCACTTCACGAGCACCGCGTTCTCCTCGACGTGTAGTCGCCGCCGCAGCTCGTTGACGTGCCGCACGCGCAGTGCAGTCGCCTCACCCCACCGCAGACCGGTGTACGCCAACACGAGGACGAGGTCGGGGTGTGCCGAGGCGTTCGCGAGGGTGTGCACCTGGTCGTGCGTGAGGTAGACGCGGCCGATCTTCTTCGTCTTCCGGGGGAGGTTCTTGAGTCCTCTCGCCGGGTTGCGGGGGATGCGTCGGTCGCCAACGGCCATGTCGAGGATGCCGGCCAGTACGCCGAGCGCTCGCAGCACCACGGACGCAGACTTCTTCTGCTGGCCGAGCTCGCTGACCCATGCCTGCACCTCGGACGGGAGGATGTCACGGATCTCGGTCGATCCCCAACGCGGTTCGACGTGCGCGCGCCAGGCGGTCTCGAGCGGCAGGTACGACGACGGCTTTAGGATGGGCGGCTTCTTGCCCGCGAGCCAGGTCGGCGCGAGGTGCGCGACCGTGACTTTCCCGTGCGCAGGGTCGATGTAATCGCCCGTCGCCTTCGCCACGGTGACCGACGCGAGGAAGAGTTCAGCTTCCTTCTTCGTCTTGAACCCGCGCTTGTCGGTCTGCTTCTTGTCGGGCTTGCGGTAACGAACGCGGTATCTGGGGCCGGCGGCTGTGGCGTACTTGGTGATGGAGCCGGCCACGGTCAGACCTGGATCTCTTCGAGGCGATCCCACTGTCCGGCGCCCATGCGCGGGCGCACGTAGACGGTGTCGCCGAAGCGTTGCAGGATCCGGCGGAACGCGTCGACGATATCGACGGTGACGTCGAGGTCGAGGGCGATCGCCTCAGGATGGCCGCCGTGGATGCGTTCGGCCAGCTTGTAGTCATCGATGTCGATGAGTCGAAGCGCTGCCCATTCGTCTGCTCGACGCTCCTGCAGTGCATTGCGCGGGCCGAACATGGTCGGCTCGTCCGCGAAGACGGCGTGTGCGCACTCGTGGGCGAGAACGCTCCGGTGCAGGCGTCGTGCCATGCCAGCGCGTAGACGGATGACCCGACGTCGGTGCAGATACTCGCCGTCGCGATCGTCGGGCAGGTCATCGACGACGCGCACCCGCACGCGGAGGATCTCCAGAGTCTCGAGGATGTGCTCGTCCATCAGCCCTCGCCGTCGTCCCCTCCACGGTCGCGCCCCTTCGTCTTGGCGACCGCTCGGTCATCCTCCGCACGACCTCGGACACCGAACCGTCCCTCGACGACGTTGCTGCCCTGTCGCGCTTCGACGCGCGCGAGAAGCTCGCGAGCCAACTCGATCTCGGTGAGGTCCTCGACGCCGGTCTTCACCTCGCGGATACGTGCCTCGGCGTCGGTGATGTACTCGCCCTCCGCGAGTGCTTCGACGACGGGTCGATCGTAGGAGCGGGCGAACTTGAGGACGAACTCGACTGCGGGGCGACCACCCTGCTTCCAGCGGGTCACGTTCGACTTGTCGATGCCTACTCGATCGGCGATGTCCTTGGCCTGTACGGCTCCAGCGACCACCTGCACGTACTTCCACCAGCGCGTCTCATTCACGTTCGCCACTGTAGTTGCGCCCGCGCAACAGTGCAAGTGAGTGCAGCAATCAAACCCGTGGTTGCGCAACGGCAAACCCTCATCTACCATCAGTTGCACCGCCGCAACCGCCGGTTGCAGCAATGATCTAGAGGAGCCGATGATGTCGACACTGGTGATCGACACGGAACGCTTTCAGCAACTGCGTAACGAGCAGGGGCTGGATACGGTCCAGAGCCTCGCGAGTGCGCTCGGCGTCGACAAGGGCACCGCATCTCGAGTGCTGAACGGCAAGGCCGCACCCGGTCCGCGCTTCATCTCGTCTGTACTGACCACATTCCCCGTCAAGTTCGAGGACGTCTTCACAATCGTCTCCGAACCGGGGGAGCGGGCGTCCATCGCCACCGCGGCGAAGGACGCGGCATGAGCATCGTCGCCCCGAACGGTGCGCAGGTGACTCCTATTCGGAGAACGGCTGCGGCGTCGGAGCCGGTTTGGCTCTCGCCCGAACAGGTGTGCGAGATCATCCCTGGCCTCACGCCGCGCGACCTGGAGGACATGCGCTCCTCCGGCAAGGGCCCGCGCTACTCGAAGCCGACGGCGCGGAAGGTCGTGTACGCCCAAGCAGACGTGCACGAGTGGCTCCGCTCCAAGCTGCACGGAACGGGGGACCAGCCGTGAGCCCCGAACTGCAGACGATCCTCGGATGGATCGTCGGGCTGATCAGCCTCAGCATCTGCTTCCTGATCGCCTGCATCGTCACCGCGGAGCCCATCGACGATACCCATCCCGACGCCCTCGGCTCCCTCGACGAGCGGGACGGCATCGGCCAGGCGCTCGCCGAATCGAAGGACCACGAGCGCTGGCGCGACGACCGCCACCTCCGCACCACCACCTGACCTCCCACACGTGAGAGCGGGCGGGGCTCGTCCCCCCCAACGGGTGCTGTCCGCTCTCACCCTCTCCACAACCGCACAGATCCGAACGAAGGGCACATCATGACGGATCCGAACATCCACCCGGTGAACATCACCATCCCCGCCGGCACGCGCGTCGACATCGACCTGCACGCCGCACCCCACCCGCCCGTCTCGGCCGCGGCAGTCGCCGCCGACCGATACGCCGCCGAACTCGGCCGCCAGGCCGACGCAGCCGCGTGAACGGCAAGGGGAGGAAGCGATGGGCCTCTGGCGACCTGGTCGTGATCGACGGCGTGCGATGGGTGATCCGAGTGCTCACCCCGACGCGAGCCGAACTCGAAGCGATGAACACCGTGACAGCGATGTGGCGAACAATCCCGCCCAGCCTGCTACCCACGCGCCGCTGACCTACACCAACGCGGTCGCCCCAAACGCGCAGATGCGGTGGCTCGTGCGTCTCGAGCCTGCCGAGCTCCCTCACCTCGGCGCCGTCCGACGAGACCTGCTCGTCTGGACCGTCCGCCCCTGGGTGCGAGTCCCTGACGGCACCAAGCACGGCGAACGCCGCACCGGCCGCATCATCGCCCAGCACGAGAAGTGGGCGCTCGCCGCGGCCGTCGCGAAGGCGATGCAGGCGTGCGGCTCTTTCTACGACGTGCCGTCAGTTCGGATCGGATCGATCGCCGACAACCACCTCCGCATCCTGGGGGGACGGCGATGAGCGCCGTCGACGCCGCCCTCGCTGCAGCATCGAACGCGCCGGGCATCACGATCGGATCCGGACTCACTGTCGCCGACCTCCTCGCGTTCGCGGCCGCACATCCTGACGCCGCGGCCGCGGAGAGCGACATCATCCGCGAGCTCGCAGTCAGCCCCGCCCGTTACTCGCAGCTGCTCAGCCGGGCGATCGACCGACCCGAGGCGCTCGTCATCGACGCCGTCACTACCCACGCGCTGCTGCGCCGCCGCGAAGAAATCCGCGGACGTCGTTCCGCTCTGGCCCGCGCAAGCGCCGCGGTCACCGCCAACTTCTGAGAGGTCTAGGCATGGACAGCACCGAACGCCCCGAGTGGGCAGACGTCGCACAGTTCGCTGACGATCAGCGCTGGCACCGCGGCGACTGGATGCAGACGTACACCGGCCGCCAGTTCTATCCGATGGCGCCGCATCCGGACGACGTCGACATCGTCGACATCGCGCACGCCCTGAGCATGCTCTGCCGCTACAACGGCCACGTCACCCGCTTCTACAGCGTCGCCGAGCACTGCGTTCTGATGAGCCAGGCGGCCGAGCCGGAGATCGCTCTCTGGGCACTCCTGCACGACGCGACCGAGGCGTACGTGGGCGACATGGTTCGACCGCTGAAGGTCGGCATGCCCGACTACCGCGCAGCGGAGGACCGCGTCGAAGAGGCGATCGTCGCCCACTTCGGACTCCCGTTCCACAAGCCGCCGGCGGTGAAGGAACTCGACCTGCGCATCCTGTGGAACGAACGCGAGGCCCTGCTCGCTGAGCCGCCGCGCCCGTGGTCGATGCACGGCGAGAAGCTCGACGTCACCATCCACGCGTGGTCGCCCGCAGAGGCTGAGGCTGCCTACCTGGCGCGCTTCGACCAGCTCACCTCGGGCGGTGCGCGATGATCGGCGCCCAACACCTCAGTGCCGTAGCGAAGCCTGCCAAGGAGCGCGGCGTGCACGCCTGCCCCCGCTGCGGCCACAAGAGGCAGGCGCGGCCGTCGTCACTGTGCGAGGACTGCCGCTTCGTCCTCACTGTCGCTGAGCGTCTGGCGTGGGCGGCATGAGCGCGGGGGAGCGTCAACCGCAGGTTGATGCCGAAGTGCGCAACGGCGCGGTCGAGTCCACGGACAGGCGCAACGCCCGGAGTGACGTCGAGACGGAGTCCTGGCTCAACGGTTTCGTGCGCCGCATCATCCGCCGCGCAGGCGTCCGCGTCGCCAACGCCGACGAGGTCGAACTGTCCATCCTCCTCGCCATCCGCGACGACTTCGACGACGCAATCCAGACCGCCGTCGACGGCATGCGCGACCGCCACGTGCCGTGGCGACTCATCGGAGAAGCAGCAGGCATCACCACGCAGGCCGCCCAGCAGCGCTGGGGCCGCGACCAGAAGGAGACCACACGATGAGCGCTCTGCTCTCGCCCCTGTTCCTGCAACACCCCGCCGACACCTATGAGCAGTTCATTCGCGACAAGGTCGCCTTCGACCGATCCTTCGGTTTCCTCGTCCACGACGACGACCTCCCCGAGATCCTCAAGCCCCACCAGCGCGCGATCGTGAAGTGGGCGCTCGCCGGCGGCCGTCGGGCGATCTTCGCCGCGTTCGGCCTGGGTAAGTCGGTGATGCAGCTCGCGACGCTGCACACCACGATCACGCACCCCGCATCCGAGGTACCGGGCGGACGCGCGCTCATCGTCGCGCCTCTGGGTGTGCGTGGCGAGTTCATCCGTGACGGCCGCGAGCTTCTCGGTATCGAGGTGCGCTTCGTGCGCCGCACCGAGGATGTCGACCTCTCATGGTCGGGCATCTACGTCACGAACTACGAGAGCGTGCGCGACGGCAAGCTCGACGTCGACCTGTTCGACGCGGTGTCTCTCGACGAGGCGTCGGTGCTGCGCTCGTTCGGGTCGAAGACCTACCAGGAGTTCCTGCCGCTGTTCGAGCGGATCCCGTACCGGTTCGTCGCGACCGCGACGCCGTCACCGAACCGGCACAAGGAGCTGATCCACTACGCGGGCTTCCTCGGCATTATGGACACCGGCCAGGCCCTGACACGCTTCTTCGTCCGCAACAGTTCGAAGGCGAACGACCTGCGTCTTTACCCGCACAAGGAGCGGGAGTTCTGGCTGTGGCTGAACACGTGGGCATGCTTCGTGCAGCGCCCGTCCGATCTCGGGTTCCCGGATGACGGCTACGACCTGCCCCCGTTGACGATCAATTGGGAAGAGGTGCAGGTCGACATCGCTTCGGATGAGGTGGAACGCAACGGCCAGGGCGTCCTCGTCAGCGGCGGTGCCATGTCACTGCAGGCAACCGCGCGCGAGAAGCGCAAGACCATCACGCAACGTGTCGCCCGGGCTCTCACGCTCGTGCGCGAGCACGTCGAGCTGCACGGGGCTGACGAGCCGGTGATCCTCTGGTGCGACCTCAACGACGAGCAGGACCTGCTGGAGTCGATGCTCCGCGCCGAAGGGCTCCCGTTCTCCAGCATCCACGGCAGCCTCGACGACGTCGAAGCTGAACGGCGCCTCGACGCGTGGCGCGCAGCCGAGACGACCGAGCTGATCGGCAAGCCCGTGCAGCTCGGGCAGGGCATGAACCTTCAGCGCGCAGCCACCGCGATCTTCGTCGGCGTGACCTACAAGTTTAACGACACGATCCAGGCCGTGCACCGCATCCAACGGTTCGGGCAGACCCGGCCCGTCACGGTGCACCTCGTCTACGCCGAGACCGAGTCGGAGATCCGCGACACCCTCCTCGCGAAGTGGGAGGAGCATGACCGTCTCACCGACACGATGAGCGACATCATCCGCGAGTTCGGACTGAACCCCGGCGCCGTCTCCGCAGCGCTGCGCCGAGCGATCGGCGTCGACCGGTCCGAAGAGTCCGGGCCCGGCTGGGTGCTCGCCCACAACGACTGCGTGCTCGAAGCCCGCGACCACCTCGCCGACGACTCCATCGACCTGCTCGTCACCTCGTGGCCGTTCTCGAACCACTACGAGTACTCGCCGAACTACAACGACTTCGGCCACACCGACGACAACCTGCACTTCTGGCAGCAGATGGACTACCTCACCCGCGAGCTCTACCGCGTGATGAAACCCGGCCGCATCTACGCCGCCCACGTGAAGGACCGCATCAACTTCGGAGCCGTCACCGGCGCCGGCGTCCCCACGTCCTCGCCGTTCCACGCCGAAGGCATCGTGCACATGCTCAAGCACGGCTTCGACTACCTCGGCATGATCACCATCACCACCGACGTCGTCCGCGAGAACAACCAGACCTACCGCCTCGGATACACCGAGATGCGCAAGGACAGCACGAAGATGGGCGTCGGCTCACCCGAATACGTCCTCCTCTTCCACAAGCCGCAGACTGACCGGCAGAAGGGGTACGCCGACGAACGCGTCGAGAAGGACGAGCGCGACTACTCCCTCGCCCGCTGGCAGATCGACGCCGCCGCGGACTGGCGATCCTCCGGCAACCGACTCCTCGCACCTGACGAACTCGCCGCCCTCAGCCCCGAGATCCTCGCCAAGCTGTTCAAGAACCAGGCCCGCGCGAACGTTTACGACTACGACACCCACGTCGCCACCGGCGAAGCGCTCCAGAACCGCGACGCCCTCCCCAAGAAGTTCGCCTCCATCCACGCCGGATCCTGGCGCCCCGATGTCTGGGACGACGTCAACCGCATGTTCACCCTCAACGGCGAGCAATCCCGCCGCGCCCTCGAGTTCCACATCTGCCCCCTCCAATTCGACATCGTCGACCGCCTCATCACCCGCTACTCCAACCCCGGCGACCTCGTCCTCGACGTGTTCAGCGGACTCGGCACCGTCGCACTCCGCGCTCGCCGACTCGGACGCAGCGGCTACGGCATCGAGCTGAACCCGACGTCGCACCGTGACGCGGTGATGTACCAGCGGGAGCTCGATCAGGAACAGGCGACGCCCACCCTGTTCGATCTGCTTGACATCGAGGGCGGTGCGGCATGAGCGCCCCGATCCTGACCCCGCGCGAGACGCCGATCTTCGACGACGACGTCATCGCTGAGATGTCCGCGCATCTGCATGAGGATGTGCCGTGCATGCAAGCGGGGTGTCCGATGCCTGCGGACTGGCAGCTCATCGCGCGGTGCTGCGGTGATCGCCGCTTCATCTGTAGTGACCATCTTGCTTCAGCCGCCGCGAACTGGGACGAGGTCCTGGGGCGAGACGCCGCCCGCTGCGCCTCCTGCGAGCACCTGTACGGCCACGGAGTGAGCTTCGGTGATGTCTTCCGGGTTGTGGTCCTGTGAGCGCCTCCACGACCGCCACCCGCGCCACATCCGGCGGCGGATGGAGCTTCGACGCCGACAAGGGCTGGACCCTAGACCCGGCCATGAAGGAGCAGAACGACGCCGAGCTGCGCGCCGCGCTCGCCGCGATCGACACCTCCCACGCGCACCTCCCGACGTGCGCCCTGTGCGGGCAGCGATGCCTCAAGCGCGACCGTTACGGCCTGTGCTCGAAGGTCACCGAGGCGCATAAGGCATGGCGCGCGAGCACGCGCGCCGAAGAGAAAGCGAGCAGCCGATGACCCGACTCGAATCCCCGCAGAAGCTGGAGCAGCTCATGGGGGCACCCCGGCACGCCGTGCACCATCTCGGGCGCGCCGTCGCCGCCGAGCTGCGCGTGTACATCCTGCACTCGCAGGAGTGCCTCGACGCCGGCGGAGACCTGCGCGACTGCGAGTACTCCGAAGCACTCGACCTCGGCATCGAGCCCGCCGTGTGGAACGGCCACGAAGACGTCACCGTCGTACTCAGCATCGACCCGGAGCACTTCGACCTGACACCCGCCTTCCACTACGAAGACCCGTACACCCACGCCATCGCGATCGCGCGCGCAGCGGCGACCCGCTCCCTGCAGTTCAACAACGAAGACGACCTCCAGCTCGGCGTCGCCGACGCGCTCGCCGACGTGGACATCACCGCGACGCGTGAGGTGCGCCTCTCGGACGGCGTCTCCCGCATCGACCTGCTCGCCGGGACGGTCGGCGTCGAGGTGAAGATCGCAAGCTCGGGTCCGACCGTTCTCCGCCAGCTTGCCCGCTACGCGGAGTGCCCCGAGATCGACGCCCTCGTCCTCGTCACGACCCGCGCCGCGCACAGCTACATGCCGCTCACGCTCAACGGCAAGCCGCTCATCGTCTGCTCGCTCATCGGAGGCGGACTGTGACCGCGACACGCACCTATGGCACCTACATGTACGAGCCCGCGAACGGGCGTGTGCGTGGACGGTGGGGACTCAAGCTCGAGCCGGCGGTCGCCGTGCGCGCCAAGCGGATCTTCACCCGCGTCGACCACGACCGCTCCGGGCTGCTGATCATCACCGACGCCGACGACGTCGCCCGCGACATCGAATGGCTGATGGAGCGCTACCCGCTCGTGCCCGCCTCGCCCGAGTCCGAGCAGCAACTCCGACTGCGCGCCGACGCGCACCGCGAGACCATGGCCGCCGTCGCCCGCGTCACCGCAGGAACCGGCCAGCGCCTCGACCTGCCCGCCCAACCCGCGAAGACCCCGCGCGACTACCAGCTCGCCGCCGTCGAACTGCTCCGCGCTCGCGGACGCCTGCTGCTCACCGACGACCTCGGCCTCGGCAAGACGTTCACCGGCCTGCTGAACCTCGTGCACGCCGACGCGCTGCCCGCGCTCATCGTCCCACCCACGCATCTCCCGCGCCGGTGGATGACTGAGCTGGAGGAGGCGTTCCCGTGGCTGACCGTCAGCCTCGCCGCCAAGACCACGCCGTCGGCCGCGTTCCTCGACGGCGACCGCCCCGACGTCCTCATCGTCCCGTACTCGCGTCTCGACGGCTGGCGCGATCACCTCGAGGGGTGGGCTGCGTCCGTCGTGTTCGACGAGGTGCAGGAGCTTCGCCGCGGCGTCAGCACCAACAAGGGAAAGGCCGCCGCACAGGTGTCGAAGGACGCCGCCTTCGTCCTCGGCCTCACCGCCACCCCCGTCTACAACTACGCCGGCGAGATCTGGGAACTGTTCAACATCATCGCCCCCGGTGTCCTCGGCTCACAGTACGAGTTCATCCGCGAATGGGTCGGCCGCTGGCACCAGCAACACATGGTCGTCAACAACCCCGCCGCCCTCGGCTCCTACCTCCGCGAGGAAGGCGTCATGCTCGGCCGCACCCGCGCGGAAGTCGGCCGCGAACTCCCCAAGACCGTCAAAGTCCCGCAGCTCGTCGACGCCGACCCCGCCGCCCTCGAACGCGTAGCCGGCGACGCACAAGCCCTCGCCCGCCTGATCCTCAACGAATCCGCCAACCGCACCGAACGCTGGCGCGCATCCGGCGACCTCGACTGGAAACTCCGTGAAGCCACCGGCATCGGCAAAGCCCCCTACGTCGCCGAGTTCGTGAAGATGATCCTCCAATCCGAACAGAAGGTCGTCCTCTTCGGATGGCACCGAGCCGTCTACGACATCTGGATGGAAGCGCTCGCCGCGTACGAGCCGGTCATGTACACCGGCAGCGAGTCGCCCGCTCAGAAGGCCGCGGCGGAGGAGAACTTCATCAACGGCCGCGCGCGCGTGCTCATCATGTCGCTGCGCTCGGGCGCCGGTGTCGACGGTCTGCAGAAGGCGACCAACGTGGTCGTGTTCGGTGAACTGGACTGGTCGCCGCAGGTACACGAGCAGGCCATTGGCCGTGTGCGTCGCGACGGCATGGGTGAAGCCCCGCCGGTCGCGTACTTCCTGCACGCCGCAGAGGGCTCTGACCCGACCATCCTCGAGACGCTGAACGTCAAGCGACAACAGTCCGAGCCGATCACCACGCCGGATGGCAAGCTCCGCTCCGACGCCACCACCGACACCAACCGAGCACGCGCGCTGGCACAACAGATCCTCGGGATTTTGGCGCCCTCACTGGAAGCGAGCAAGCATGTCTGACCTTGACCGGGTGCGCGACCTTTACTCATGGGCGATCGCATGGAGGGCCGAGATTCCTGAGGGCCGCGATGACCTCATCATGCTGCGCGAGAGGCTGCGAGATGAGTTCGATGCAGCCGTCGCAGCGCACGTGGGCGAGATGTTCGCAGGCGCATCGAGCAAGCACTGCCCGAGCGAGGCCATCCTCTTCATCTGGGGTGATCGAATCCGCTTCAAATGTGACGAGTGCGGATACGACACCACTCTGCGTCTCGATTCGACGTACGCGGACGCCCAGGCGGCCGAGTCCAAGCATCAGAAGCATGCGGCGGGAGGTAACGCTCCGGCCCTCCGCGCAGACGGGGTGCTAGTCGAGGAGCGGACGCTCGCGCTCGACGAGCTCGCGCGAGGTATCGGCATCGAACTGCTGCCATGGCAGCGCGAGTTCTTGCGCTCATGGCTCAAGGCCGGGGGTGTCGACTGATGGGCGCCCTGATCGACCTCACCGGCCGCACCTTCGGCATGCTCACCGTCTCCGGGCGTCTGCCCGACGCTGTGACGCGCGGCGGCGCTCGCCAACCGGTGTGGGGCTGTGTGTGCGCGTGCGGTCGCCGCACCGTCGAGCAAGGCCGCGCGCTCCGCTCCGAGCGGGCGCTCTCGTGCCGCCAATGCGTGCGCGACCCGTCCCGCATGCTTAAGTACGGGTCGACGTACATCGCCTACTGGCCCACGCTCGGCATCCTCAAGATCGGGCGAGCGTTCCGCGGATCCCGCCTCGAAATGCTCCGCCGCAGCGGCGCCCACATCCTCCTCGACGCCCGCGGCACCGACGCCACCTGGGAAGCCGCCGGCCTCCGCGCACTCCGCAGACTCTTCGACCCCGCCTTCACCGGACCCACCGGCGACGGCCCACACCGCGCCGACCGGATCCTGTTCCGCGGCCGCGGATGGTCGGAGTGCTTCTTCGTCGAGCCCGAAGACCTACAGCTCGCATACGACGAATGCCTGAGGGCGTTCGCACTCGAAGGGAACGACATTGGAACCAACCCCCCTGCCACCCCCGCGTGGCGCCGCGCCCTCGACGCCGCCCACCGTTCTCGGGCTGCCCGTCGAAGCCGCGCCGACCGCAGTGGGCCTCCGGCTGCTGGCGGGGGAGAAGAACCTCCTACAGCTCAACCCCACAGCGCTCGCAGCGCAGCTGTACCCGACCGAGCCGATCAGGTCAGCGACGGAGCGGGTGATCCTGCACGTCGTGATGCTGGAGGAAGCCGGACACCTGTCGACATGGATCGCGGACGGCCAGGAGTGGCTGTCCATGACGCCGCCGTCGAACGTGCCGCGTCCGGCGCTCAGCGCCCCGCAGGCGCCCTCATTTTCACCGGCTGGGGAGAGAGAGGGAGAAGGAGCACGCGCGCGAGCGAGAGCGCGAGAGCGCGCGCAGGCGCAGGTGGACGCGGAAGAACGCGAACGTGCCGTCCGCTGGGCCGCGTGGAACCGGGATCAGACTTACGCCGCCCCTCGCAGGCCGGATCGGCCCGCCCTGCTGGATGCTCCGCCCATCGGTTGCCCGGATCACCCCAACGGTCACTACGAGCCCTGCGGGCCTTGCGGCACGGCTGCGGCCAGGCGCCGGGAGTACCTCGCTCGACACACGTACCTCGAGCAGTTGTCCATCTTCGAGGAGCAGACCGGGGGCGAGGACGATGAGCCTTTCTGAGCTGGCGACGCCGCGTGTGCCCCGCCCCGCTCTCGCGTCCTCTGACCGGTGGCAGGTAAGCGACGACGTGCTGAACGACTTCCTCCACCGAGTATCGAGCGCATCGACCCGACGCCTCAACGCGATGCGCGAGCTGCCGAAAGGTAACGAGCCGACCGCGAGGGAGCGCGCCTACGACGCGGAGACCGACCGACTGCTGACCGAGATTCGAGAGGCCCAGCGATGACCCACGACCGCGACTGCATCCGCGGATGCACCATCGACGACAACACGAAACACCTCGCCATCTGCCCCGACTTCAGCAAGACCGACGGCGCCTGCCAGGGATGCGCGCCGGTGAAAGCACGAGACGGGATGCTGCTGTGTGACCGCTGCTACCGCCGCCTCTCTCGCACGCTCAGCGACGCCCCTGACCTGATCGGTCACCTCCGCTCGATCGCGGACCCGATGAAGTCGAGCTGGAACTGGGACCGCATGATCGTGTCGTCCTCGCCCGTCGACATGCCGGCCCCTGTGTCGGCCGCCGTCATCGACGCGGCACGGGACGTCATGCGGATGCTGCACGAGTGGGCGGCTGTCGCGAACGGAGAGGCGTACGGCCGAAGCGACCTGATCGCGGGCACCGACGCTGCATCCGCCTTCGACGTCGCGAACGACTACGCGCGGACGATCCTCGATCATCTCGACGAGCTCGCGAACCGCAAGGAGGTAACGCAGCTCTGGGACGCGGTCATGTTCCGCCACGAGGGAGAGCCGGACTGGTGGTCCGTCGCTGACGCGCTTGGGAAGTGGTCCCTCGACGATCGTGAGCGGTGGGCGCGGAACCCCTGCCCGTCGTGCGACTGCAAGACGATCCGCGTCCGGCCCCCGCGCCGACGTGGTGACGTCGCTCGGTTCCGCTGCACCACGTGTGACTGGGAAGCAGACGACCAGGAGCACAGCGGCTTCTGGGCCGAGGCGTTCGCTGAGGTGATTCCGGAGGTGCCGACCGCATGACCTGGCTCACCATCCCCGAGGCGGCGAAGCGTGTTGATCGCACCGAGCGAACGATCCGATCGTGGATCGCGCAGGGCGACGTCCGCATCGCGTTTCGGCGCATCCGTGAGGACGACCTGATTCAAGTCGATCGCCAGAAGCGCGCCGCTCGCTCGAAGGGACGGCCGAAACGTCTGGGGCGCTAGTCTCAGCTACATGGGGTCTGCGGACAAAGCGATTAAGCAGATAGTCATCGACTATATGGAAGCTTCGCAAGATGCTCTGGGGCTCCTAGACCTGGTTTCTGGTGGAGCGCGCATGGTCAAGCGCGCGCATGACGAACTCGTGCAGCTTGACATTCCGGACCCCCAAACCGGCGAGGTCGTGGACTCCGATCTCGTGTCCCGGGTCGCGTTCGCTGAGAAGCTGATCGAGCAGGAGTTCTCGCTGCTGCATGGCCAAACCATCTTGGCGATGTGGGGTCAGCTGGAGGCCTGCATCGATGACATCTGCGTGGCGAGACTCGCGAGTCATGACCTGGACAAGCAAGCGGAGGCGCTTGCAAGCTTGAAGGTTCCCCTCGGCGAGTTCCTGGTTCTCAGCGAAGAGTCGAAGTGGCCTTGGGTGCTAGGAAAGCTGAAGTCACTTACGAATTCATCGCTGCGCGCCGGGATCGGCCAGTTCGACAGCATTCTCAAGTCTGTAGGAATCGACGTCCCGATTGATCCGGACATTCGGACGCTGATCTACCTGGTGAAGTCCGTACGCAATGCGCTTGCACATCGCGGAGGTCGTGCGGACGCGCAGTTCTGCGCTGACGTTCCCGGATGGGGAATTGAGGTGGGTAGTCCGATTCGACTGACTCAAGCCCATACCATCTCGGCTGTTGTCGGGATGGCGATGTATGTGAGCGCAGTGATGCGTGAAGCGCTGGGGCAGACGGCTCCGTCGTCGATGGACAAAGAGTATGTGCCTGCTGCAGTGCTTGCGAACTTCCAGATGGCTGCTGGCGGAGCTGACCAGTAACTTCTTCATCTTCTTCCGGATCCTCTGCTACGCTGTGCGTGCACAAGAACTATGACCAAGCCTCGCCTTCGGGTGGGGCTTTCGTCATCTGTGCCACCGACCGCGGGAGGTGGTCACCATGTGACGCCCCGCACGTCGTCCCGGAGTTGCGTGCCCTTCGCCGGGATCTCGCTCCGCCGCCGCACGCTCCCATTCGACGCACCGAGGTCCGAGCCATAGCCCGCCCATCGCGCGGTGACGTTCGGCATGCTGCAACCGAGAGCGGTGGACGCGCGGCGGAGCGCAGTCGTGATCGGTGGGGTGTCCGGGTGTCGTCACCTCGGATGCCCTGCCGCCACGAGGAGGTCAACGATGCCGAAGAACGAAGGTGCAGTGATCCCGGCGTGGAGCGGCCGCCGGGCGGCCGACGCTCTCGCTCAGGTGAAAGCGAAGGGTCGCAAGAACCGCAGCCCGTGCTGCATCTGCGGTCATCGCATCGACTATGACCTGCCAGGCACGCACCCGCAGGGATGCACCGTCCAGCATCTTCGATCTCGACGCCGGTTCCCCGAGCTCACATGGCTCCCATCGAACTGGGGGCCAGCACACAAGGAATGCAACGAGTCCGATGGTGATGGAACGCGCGGCGAAGACGACGGCGTGACGTCGAGCGACTGGTGATCGGCTGAAAGATCCACGCTCGTATGAGGGGTGGACACCGCCGGGGAGGGCTTCCTCCCCCTCCGCGGTCGACCCCCCACCCCTCGCGCGAACTGCGTGGCGGTGAAAACGGACCCTGACCTGGAGATTCGATGAATAAGTACACCGCGCTGGCGCTCGCCGCAGAGGCATCTCGCGGAGAGAGGGTGCTCGTCGCATCTCATTCCGTCCATGCGTCACGCGACGCGTTCCGTGACTTCGAAGCTCTCGCTGCTGACGTCGGCGCCGACGTGCATCACGCGAACGGCGCCGAGCGTCTCACATTCCCCTCGGGCGGAGGGGTGTACTTCGTCGGAGCCCGATCGCGCGGCAGTCGAGGCAAGTCCGTCGACATCGTATTCATCGACTGGGATGTCGAAGTGGAGCTGAGTGCGGGTGAGCTCGAGCGGTTCTACGCAGAAATCGCTCCTTGCCTCAGCACCAGTCAACGTCACGAGCTCATCCGAGCGTGAGCGATGCGCGATCGCCGCCGCATCCGCTCCGATCGCGCGGCGGGCGGCACGATCCGTGGCATCGCGCGGGCGACCGGCGCCTCACGCAACGCGGTGCGCCGCGCTCTCGACCCTGACGCGCACCTCGACTTCACGCGCCCGTCGATGGCGGAGGAATACACACCCGCCGTACGCGACGTGCTCGCCGACTACCCGCGCATCAGCGTCAATCAGGTTGCAGAGATCATCGAGTGGCCCGGCGCCCGCAGGACACTCTCCGACCTGGTCGCGCAGCTGCGACCCGCCGCGCTCGAGCGAGAGCGCGAAGACCTGAACCGTCCGGCGCTCGGCACTGTCCGAGCAGGCACCATCCGCTTCGGCCCGATGACCGTCGGCCGCATGACCGTGGGGAGCATCCATGGCGTCGGCGAAGACGATCAACTGGGACCCGCCTGACCGCCTCAGCAAAGAAGCCCGCGAGGTATGGGACGAGGTCCGCGCACGAGGGCGCATGCATCCCTCTGTCGACCCCGAGATGCTGGAGACGTACTGCGCTCTCGTTATCCGTTGGCGCGAGGCCGCGAAGAAGGTCGCGGACGAGGGACTCGTCGTCGATGGGGGCGAGAAGCGCGGTGCTGTGGTGCACCCGGCACTCGCCGCCGAGCGTGAGCTTGCGGAGCAGATCCGCAAGTGGTCGCCGCTGTTCAACCGTCCCGCCGGCGTCCGACGCAAGGCCGGCCCGATGTACGACGCCACGCGCCGCTCGATCACCGCCGCCGAGCTCGACACGAAGCCGGAGTTCGAGGGTGTCCGCGAGGCCGTCCTGACGCTCGCGTGGCTGATCGACGAAGCGCAGCGCGAAGGGCTGGAGGCGCTGCAGAAGGCGACGTACAACCTCATCCCGTCGTACGTGAAGGGATGCGCCGAGCTGCAGATCACGCCAGCGTCGGTCCCAGCCGACGCGCTGAAGAAGGCGGGCAAGGTTGGCAAGCTCACGAAGTTCGGCGACGCGGCCGCCGCGCGCCGCGGGCGCGTCGCGAGCTAAGCACGCCCCGCTCGTCCCGCTGCGCTGGCCGGTCCCGCAGGGCTGCGGCCAGGCATACGTCGACAAGGTCCATGAGCGCGATCTGGCGACGCCGGAGACTGCTCACCTCTTCGGGAACGCCGAGCCGCGCATCTGCACTCCGCCGCTGCGCGAGTTGACGCCGGAGACATCTCTCGGCTTCGAGGTCATCGACTTCGCCGACGAGGTGCTCGGCGTGATCCTGCTGCCCTGGCAGCGGGCCGCGCTGATCCGCATGCTCGAGCTACTCGAGGATGGCTCGCTCCGTTTCCGGACGGTCCTCGTGCTCGTCGCCCGCCAGAACGGGAAGTCGACCCTCGCGCAAGTCCTGACGATCTGGCTGCTGTTCGTCTGGGGATGGCCGCTCGCACTCGGCACCGCGCAGGATCTCGACGTCGCCGAGTCACTGTGGGAAGAGGTCGTAGACCTCGTCGAGGCGAATGAGGAGCTCTCCGCTCTCAAAGACTCCGTCACCAAGGTCAACGGCAAGAAGTCGCTGAACCTTGTCACGGGCGCGAAGTACAAGGTCAAGGCTGCCACGCGCCGCGCCGGCCGTGGACTCTCAGGCAACCTCGTGCTGCTCGACGAGATCCGAGAGCACCAGACGTGGGGCGCGTGGGGCGCGATCACCAAGACGACCATGGCGCGCGCGGAGGCGCTGATCCTCGCCCTGTCGAACGCGGGCGACGTCACCAGCATTGTGCTGCGCTACCTGCGTCTCATGGCTCATCGCGCCATCGGCGACCCTGACGGGATCGCTGCAGTGGAGGACGCCGGTCCATCCGACGAGGACCTCGACGAACTGCTCGACACGAGCGACGAAGATGAGCTCGACCTGGACGAGTTCGACGACGAACTCGCAGACGCTGACGCCGACGACCTGGAGCAGGACGAGGACACGCTCTGCATCCTCGAATGGTCCGCCGCACCTACCCGCGCCAAGCGTGACCGTGCCGGGTGGTCTGAGGCGAATCCGTCCCGCGGCTACACGATCAGCACGAAGACGATCGCCTCGTCCTGCAACACCGACCCCGAGTGGGTGTTCCGCACCGAGGTGCTCTGCCAGTGGAACGACGGCGCCACCACCGGCCCGTTCGCTCCCGGAGCGTGGGACGACGGCAAGATCGCGACCGTAAAGGACGCCGACGGCCGCCGCCGGATCGTCAACCCCACGGTCGACCGCATCGAAGGACCCGTGGTCGCCGCGATCGCACAGCAGCCCGGCCGATCCAAGACCTACCTGGCGCTGGCCGGCTACCGACCTGACGGGCTGCCGCAGGTCGAGATCGTCACGGGTCGATACGGCGACGAGTGGGTCGAGGAGTGGCTGTCCAGCCCCGACCGTAAGGGGCGCATCAAGGCGGTCACCGGTCAGACGAAAGCCTCAGCGGAAGCGACCCGACTGAAAAAGCTCAAGCTTGAGTCGAAGTTCCGCATCCCCGTGGTTCCTCTTGAGGGATCCGACCTGCTCGACGCTTACGCCGACGCTGACGACGCGATCCGTGAGAAGCGCGTGTGGCACACCCCGTGGACCTCACTCGACCTCGCCGCAGCAACCGCGGTGTGGAAGGTGCTCGCGGGGGGCACGCGCGTCATCGACGTCAAAGAGTCCCCGACTGACGTGACAGCGCTTCGCGCGTGGGTTGCGGCGCTGTGGCTGCTGGAGCATCAGCCGGTCGCACCACCACCACCCCCTCCCGCGCCCAAGACACTCGCTGACATCGACGACGATCCGCGCGCGGGAAGCGATGACGACTACGACGACCCTCTCGCCGACATCGGAGACATGGGGTTCTGAGAGGGGAGCACGCATGGCTGTCCGTGACGACTTTGACCGCATCAAGCTGCCTCGCCTGTTCGCACGTCGCGAGCAGCCGCAGGCGCGCGGGGACGTCGCGGCCGCGCCGACGCGCGAAGACGGCTACGTCACCGCTCCCGAGCAGTTCACGTTCTGGGATGTCCTCGACGACGAGAAGGTGCCGGAGCTGATCTGGCCCGCCAACATCGAGGTGTACGACCAGATGCGCCGCACGGACGCACAGGTCATGTCGGTGCTCCGCGCAGTGATGCTGCCCATCCGGCGCACGACATGGCGACTCGACCCGGCGCTGGCCCCGCGAGAAGTGGTCGAGTTCGTCGCCGCGAACCTCGACCTCCCCGTGCTCGGTCAGGATGCGGTCGCGCGTCCGCGCACCGGCGATCGGTTCTCGTGGGCCGAACACCTGCAGCTCGCTCTCACCTGTCTGCCGTTCGGCCACTCGATCTTCGAGCAGACCTACCGCATCGCGCCCGACGCGAACGGCGTGCAGCGCGCCTGGATCCGCAAGCTCGGCTGGCGCCCGCCCAAGACAATCGCGCGCATCGACGTCGCCCCCGACGGTGGCCTGATCGCCATCGAGCAGGGCGTGGCCGGGACGAGCAAGCATCGCATGGAGGTGGACCGGCTCGTCGTCTACGTGCACGAGCGAGAGGGCGGTAACTGGCTGGGGCAGTCGCTGCTCCGACCGGCCTACAAGTTCTGGGTGCTGAAGGATCGCATGCTGCGCATCCAGGCGCAGACAGTGGACCGCAACGGAATGGGCGTGCCCGTCGTCGTCGCTCCCGAGATCCCGGCGGGGGTGTACGACCCGGACGAGTACACGAAGCGCCAGGACGCGGAGATCAAGCGCGGACTGTCCATCGCGAAGAACTTCCGGTCGGGCCGCCAGGCTGGCGCGTCGATCGCGAACAGCGGCGACATCAAGCTGCTCGGCGTCGAGGGAACACTCCCGGACGCCAACAAGCCGATCCGCTACTACGACGAGCAGATCGGCCGCAGCGTCCTCGCGAACTTCCTGAACCTCGGCGGCGACGACTCCAAGGGTTCGTACGCACTCGGTGACACGTTCGCCGAGTTCTTCACGCTGTCGCTGCAGACGGTCGCCCTGACCATCGCGGACACCGCGAACAAGCACATCGTCGAGGACCTGGTCGATCTCAACTTCGGGCCCAACGTGCCGGCACCCCGGATCGTCTTCGACGAGATCGGCTCTCAGCAGCGCATCACCGCCCCAGCTCTGAAGGAGCTTGTCGACGCCGAGATCATCACGCCCGACGAGAACCTCGAGCGCTTCGCACGCCAGACCTACGGGCTGCCCGAACACGACCAGACCACGGCGCGGCCGAACCGGCGCACGTCAGGAGAGGGAGCATGACCGAGAAGCAGAAGGAGCAGCACCGGTACTGGGGATCGGTCGAACCGCCCAAGGCAAAGACGGAGTTCTTCAGCGCAGTCACTACCCCCGTGTCGGAGGGCAGCGACGCGAAGGTCGCCACCATCCGCATGTACGGACCGATCGACAGCTGGGGTGGCTGGTGGGGGATCTCCACCGAAGACGTCGGCCGCGTGCTCGACGCACTCCCCGACACGGTCGAGCAGATCGTGCTCCGCATCAACTCGCCCGGTGGCGAGGTGTGGGAAGCGGTCGCGATCCTCAACATGCTGTCGGCGCACAAGGCCACCGTGGTCGCCGTCGTCGACGGTCTCGCCGCATCAGCCGCATCGTTCATCGCCGCGGGCTGCGACGAGACCGTCATGAGCCCCGGCAGTCAGATGATGATCCACTCGCCCCACATGATCGCGTGGGGCAACGCAGTAAAGCTGCGCAAACACGCGGCGTTCCTCGACAAGCTCGAGGAGTCCTGCATCGAGATCTACACCGCCAAGGCCGGAGAGCAGGACTGGCGCACGCTGCTCGCCGAGGAGACGTGGCTGTCCGCGGCGGACGCCGTCGCTCTCGGTCTCGCCGATCGTGCCGGAATCGTCCCCGACGCTGGCACCGCGACGACCGTCGGAGCTGACGACGACGAGAGCGACGACCTCATCGTCATCACCCTCGACGACGACGCTGACGCGGCGGCCGCCGCGCGCATCCACGCCGCCGCCGCGTCCGCGCGTGCAGCGGCACCCAAGCCCCCGGACTCGACCGAGCCGGGTAACCCCGCCAACAAGGAGGAGCTCACCATGAGCGACAAGTTCCTGGCTGACGTTCGCGACCGGCTCGGCATCACCGACGCCAACGCTTCGGAAGAGACGGTGCTCGCCGCCCTCACCGAGCGTGTCGCAACACCCGCCCCCACCGCTGCGTTGCCCGAAGGTGTCGTCGCCATCGAGGCGACGCAGCTCGAGCAGATGCGCGCCGATGCCGCCGCAGGCCGGCAGGCCCGCGACGAGCAGATCGCCGCAGCTCGCGCCGCCACCGTCGATGATGCCGTCGCCGACGGTCGCATCGCGCCCGCTCGCCGAGACCACTGGATCGCCGCGCTCGCCGCGGATGAGGGTGCGGCCGACACCCTCGCCAGTCTCCAGAAGGGACTCATCCCGCTCGAGCCGAAGGGCCACACCGGCGGCGTCGACCAGTCCTCCGACGAGGACGGCACCTACTCGAAGCTGTTCCCGCCCACGAAGGCTGAGGAGGCCTGATCATGCCCAAGAACTACCTTCCCCTGTACCGACCGGGCCAGGTCGTCACCTTCGGCGTCACCGCCGCGGTCACCGCCGGTCAGGTGGTCGAGGTCGGCAGCGCCGACTTCGCCGTCGCCCCCGCCGCCGCCGCATCGGCGAAGGTCGTGGGCGTCGCCGGCCACGACGCAGGCATCGGCGACAAGGCCGCTGTCGAGGTCAACAAGGCCATCCACGAGCTCAAGGCCGTAGGCGCGATCACGCGCGGCCAGCAGCTCGAGGCCGCCGCGTCCGGTGGCGTGCGCACGCTCGCTTCGGGCAAGGCGCTCTACCTCGCCCTCGCCTCCGCGGTCGACGGCGCCCTCGTCCCCGTCATCCAGCTCTGAGAGGCAGACCGAGATGCAGACCTACCCCTACACCCCGACCCAGATCGACAACTCGACCGCGGCCGACTGGATCGCGTTCCTCAAGTCGCCCACGATGGTGCAGCGCCGCTTCGCGGAGATCATCGCCGCGCAGCAGTTCATCGGCAACTACCTGCTCTCGGGCCGGTACACGATGAGTGGCGGCATGATCGCGGTGCCCGCGAACGAGAAGATCCGCACCGACCGCAAGGCCGCGACCGTCGCGCCGGGTGCTGAGTACAAGCTCACCAACCTGACGGCCGAGGAGTACGAGATCTACTCGTCGATGATCGAGGGCCTCGCGACCGAGATCACCGACGCGGAGGTCGGACGCAGCCGTCGCCAGCCGATCGACGACGCGTTCACCTTCCTTCAGACCGAGCTCGTGTTCGACGCGAACGAGATCGCGCTCGGCGTGATCAACTCGTCGGCGACCGCCACCTTCGCGGGCAGTGCATGGACGAGCGGCAAGGCCATCCTGCGGGATGCCTACCTCGCCAAGGCCAAGGTGCGCCGCCTGAAGCTCGGCTACTCGATCGACACCGCCGTGCTGCCCAGCGAGCAGTACGCGGAGGTCATGCCCGAGCTGCTGGAGATCCTGCCGAAGGACGACCGCATGGCGCTCGGCGACGAGTTCCCCACGATCGCCGGCATCACCTGGCTGCCCGACGACGGCGACGACTTCAGCGACCCGCTGTTCATCGACCGTCGCCGCTACGGCGGCATCGCCCGCGAGCAGATCCCGTCGCCTGAGTACCGCCAGATCGGCGGCGACACGGGCGTGGAGATCGCCTCGATCCGCAACATCGAGAACGGTGACAAGACCCGGCTGCAGGCACGCAACGTGCACGTGCCGGTCGTCACCAATCCGCTCGCTGCGATCCACGTCACCGGAACGGAGGCCCCCTGATGAGCGTCCAGTATCTCGCCAAAGCCCGCGTCGTGAAGGTCGCCGTAGGCGCCGCCACCGGCAACCGTCTCGCACGAGTCCTCTTCGCCGGAGACCCCGTGCCCGAGAACGTCGACGACGAGCAGATCAAGCGCCTGCTCGACCGAGGCCTGATCGAGCCGATCACCGACGAGTCGAACGAAGCAGAGCTGCGCGAGGGCGACCCCACCGACAGGTGGTCCGTGCCGCAGCTCAAGCAGTACGCGGGCAACAAGGGCATCGACCTCGGTGCCGCCAAGAAGAAGGACGAGCTGCTCGCCGCGATCGCCGCGGCCGCGCAGTCCACCCCGCCGGCCAACGCCGGCAACTGAGACACAGGGGGCGATGATGACAATCACCAGCGGTGACCTCGGCGTAGACGAAACTCTCGCGCGCCGCATCCTGGTGACCACGCGCCGCATCGCCCCCTGCGTCCTCACCCTCACCGGTGACGCCCGCGAAGACGCAATCGCGATCCTCAAAGGCGTCATCGCTGAACTCCCCGAATCAGGCACCCGCCGAACCAGATCGATGAGCCGCAACGGCACCTCGATCTCCTACGAGACCATCGAGACCGCATTCACCTCCGAAGCCCGCGCCGACCTCCGCTCACTGTGCGAAGCCGCGCCACCCGAGCCGGGACTCGCACAGGCATCCTTCCCATCCGACGCGCTCTTCCAGCGCCTCTGGCCCGAGGAGACCTACCCGTGAGCTTCCCCGCATCCTTCTTCTTCCCGCACACCGTCAACATCCGCGCGCTCGCCGGCGGCGCAGGCGTGGGGGAAACATACGCCGATGCCGTCTCGGCGATCGCTGAGGTGAAGGACGAGTCGCAGCTCGTGCGTAATGCGGACGGCGCTGAGGTCACCTCATCGACGCAGGTGACGGTGCCACTCGATACAGACGCGCCGCTCGGCTCGCTGGTCATGGTCTGGCCCGGGCAGGGAGCCGAGCGCGAATCGGTCGTGCTACGCGTCGCGCGGGATGAGAACCCGCCGCCGCTGCCTTCCCATCTGATCCTCTATCTCGAGTAGGAAGGGCGCCCCGCATGGTCAAGATGATGATGCCGATCCTTTCGATGTATGAGAAGGCTGCCCAGCAAGGGTTGCGCGACATCGCTCGGGCGACGCTCAAGCTCTCGAACGAGAAGATCCCCAAGGACACCGAAGAAACCGCCGACTCCGGGTTCACCCGGGTGGACGACCTCACCGCGCAGGTCGGCTACACCTCGCCAGTCGCTCCTCTCCAGCACGAGAACCTCGACAACAAGCACCCCAATGGCGGCGAGGCGAAGTTCCTTGAGCGCGCCGCCGAAGAGATCGACGCCGCCGCGATCATGGCGAAGCGGATGCGGAAGTTGCAGAGCGGTGGCTGAGCTGCTCACCGACGTTCAGCTCACCAAGCAGGTGTGTGCGCTCCTCGGGGAGATCGACGGGTGGGAGTGGCGCGAGACGGGCCCGGCCTACTCCGAGAGCGTCGTCGGCGTGCACTACGGCGCGATCAAAGCCACGCCGTCTCGCGGCGTCGGCGTTCGCGTCTACCTCGCGAGCGACGACCTCGACGAGAGTCTGTCGTGGAGGCGCATGCAGATCCGCTTCCGCGGCCCGCGCAACGACCCGACAGGTGCCGACGCACTCGCAGACGCCGCGTTCGCGCGGCTCCAAGGACTCTCCCGGGTGGGAGGGATCAGCGGCATCAGTCGCCTATCCATGGCTCCTCTCGGGGCCGACGGCAACGGCCGCGAAGAGCGGGCCGAGAACTACCAGATCATCCTCGACAACCCGGAAGCGGAGGCATCCGAACCATGAACAAGCGAGTTCCCCTGCCGGAGGGCACGACCCTCGGCAAGTCCCACGAGTACGGCGGCGACGTCAACATCGGCACCCGCGAAGCGAAGATCTGGCAGCCGGTGCGGCGCATGTTCGGGTTCAACCCGGCGCCGCAGCCCGTGTCGACGAACGCGGCGACGTACGACGACGAGAGCACCCCGAACAACTCGATCACTGCGCAAGGCATCAACCACGCCTTCACGACGCAGGTGAACCGGTCCAAGACGACCGGCGAGTACCTGCCCGAGATCGAAGCGCTGCTCGCCCGCACCGGCCCCGACGCCACGGACGCCGACGCGGAGATCGAGTTCCGCTGGTACCACAAGCCGTCGAAGGGCACCCCGAACCCGAACGACGCGGGACAGGGCGACTTCACCGTCACCTACAGCCGCGCGAACACCGGACCCGACGGGTCGATCGAAGCGTTCGCGTGGACGCTGACCGGCGTCGGCACCTACGAGAAGATCGAGAACCCGTTCGGCGGGTGGGACGGCGACGCCCCCACGATCACCTCGGCGACCCCGTCGGGTGCTGCAGCGGGTGCGCAGGTGGAGATCACCGGCACCGGCTTCCAGACCGTCGACGGCACCGACCGGGTCACCGGCGCGGCCGGCGTGAAGTTCGGCTCCACGAACGCCGCGTCGTACCTCGTCGTCAGCCCGACCAAGATCGTCGCAGTCCTGCCGGCCGGGTCGGCGGGTTCGGCCCCGATCATCGTCACGAACGGTGACGGCGCGTCGAGCCCGAAGCCCTACACGCGCGGCGCGTGATGGGTGCGGTCGACTTCACGGAGTGGGCCGTCCCGGATCTGATCCTCACGTTCAGGGGCGTCACCTACACGGTGGCGCCCCCGAGCGTGGCGGACATGAAGCTCATCCTCGCCGCGGCCGCCCGCGCGGAGGTAAACCTCCGCCTCGTCGCCGGCCCCCTGCCTCCCGAGGTGGAGGAGCTGCTCGCGACCGTAGGTGACCGGCACCCGGCGCTCGGTGACGACGTGTTCGACCAGATGGTCGCGGACGGCGTTCCGGGCCCGGCGATCGACCGCATGGCGTACTACGCCGCGTTCTTCTGGGCGCGCGGCCGGGAGTACGCGGACCGGCTCGCCGTGTTCCTCTGGACCCCGCGCGACCCTGACGGGGGCGGTGATGCGGTCCCAAAAGCGCGGCCTCGCTCACCCCGCAAGAGTGGGCGCAGTACGGGCAAGGCGAGCCGATCGACGAAGACGAGAACGGCGTCCCCATCTACGCCGACTACCGAGTCCCCGACGAAGTGATGGAAGCCGCGGCGCCCACCGAACAGCCACACCAACACCGGGAGGTCGACGGGTCGGCGTTCGCGCTCATCACCCACTGGCGGCTCGTGGTCGCCGAGCTCGCTGAGCGGGGCGTGTACATGCACAGCCGGGCCGTGCTCGACATGCCGTGGCTCGACGTTCGGGCGCTGGTCTACTCCCTCCTCGACTCGCCCACACGGCTGCGGGAGGTACTGACGCGGAGGTGATCCATGCCGGCCCTGCGCGTGAGCGAACTCGAGACGCTGTTCACCGCCAACCTCGACCAGATCGAGAAGGCAGAGGCCACGGTCCGTAAGACCGGGCAGCGCATCGAGTCAACTCCGATCACGCAGAAGATCGGCGCCGACGAGAAGGGCGCGCTCGCGGGCATGGACCGCGTCGAGCAGGCGGCGAAGAAGATCGTCTCCCGCGCGACCGCGATCACCGTGAACGCGAACATCGACCGGGCGGAGAAGGGCATCGACCGGGTGCAGACCCGCCTCGACTATCTCCGCTCGGTCGAATCGACGATGGACGTGAAGGCCGACATCGCCCGGGCCGAGGCCAGCCTGTCGAAGCTCACACGTCAGCGCGACGCGCTCGCCTCCGCACGAGCGGAGATGGTGGTCGACGTCGACGACAACCCCGCCCGCCAGAAGCTCAAGGCCGTCGCGGACTTCGCGGAGGAGAAGGGCAAGGAAGGCGGGGAGCGTGGCGGCAAGTCGCTGTCCGGACACCTCGACTCCGCCACGCGCGGCGCCGGCGAGGCCGTCGGATCAGCTCTCGGCGGCGACCTCGGCGCCGGCCTCGAGAAGGCGCTCGTCGCGATCCCCGTCGCGGGCGGCATCATCCTCGCCGCGACCGCCATCGGCAAGCAGATCGTCTCCGCCGTCAACGAGGGGCTGGGTGTCGAGAAGCGGCAGGACCGTCTCGCGGCGCTGACCGGCCTCGACGAGCAGCAGGCGGCGCGCGTGGCGCGCGCGGCCGGTGAAGCGTACGCCAACGTCTACGGCGAGTCGATCGAAGCGAACATGGACACCGCGCGGATCGCGGTGCAGTTCGACCTCATCGACGCGAACGCCACCACACGCGACTCGCAGAAGGTCATCCAGGGACTCGCCGGAATCTCCGACGTGCTCGACGAAGACGTGCGCCCCGTCGCGACCGCCGTGACGACGCTGCTCAAGACGGGCATGGCGTCCAGTGCCCAGCAGGCTTTCGACATCATCGCCTCCGGTCAGCGCAACGGCATCAACCGTGGCGAGGACTTCCTCGACACCCTGACCGAGTATCCGGTCGTGCTGCGCAAGCTCGGGCTCGACGGGTCCGAGATGCTCGGCCTACTGAACCAGGCACTCAACGCCGGCGCGCGTAACAGCGACGTCGCCGCGGACGCGCTCAAGGAGTTCCAGATCCGTGCGACGGACGCCTCGGTGTCCAGCAAAGCCGGGTTCGAGCGGCTCGGGTTCAGCGCGGAGGAGATGACCGCGAAGATCGCCGCCGGCGGTGAGGGCGCTCGTGAGGGCCTGCAGCAGGTGCTCGACCAGCTCCGCGCGACCGAGGATCCCGTGGTCCGCAACGCGGCCGCCGTCGAGCTGTTCGGTACGAAGGCGGAGGACCTCGGCGACGCACTGTTTGCCATGGACCTGAGCAACGCGGTCGACCAGCTCGACGGCGTGACCGGCTCCGCGCAGCGCATGTTCGACACCCTGTCGGGCAACGACGCGACCCGCATCGAGCAGGCGCAGCGGAACATCGAGGTCGCCGCACAGGGCATCCAGGGTGCGCTCGCGGCCGCGTTCGCGGATCCGCTCGGCGACTTCGCCGACTGGGTCAGCTCGAACCGTGGCCCGCTGATGCAGTTCTTCGCGGACCTCGCGAACGGCGCCCTCGATCTGGGGACCAGCGTCGTGATCGGCCTGGCCGACGGGACGGAAGCGTTCGGAGAGTTCGTCTCCGGACCGCTCGCCGACTTCGGCGTCAGCGTCGCCGACATCCTCGGCAAGCTGCCGTGGCCGTTCAACCAGGACACGACCGAGCTGCGTGCCGCCGCGGAGGATCTGCGCGGCTTCAAGGACGTCACATCCGAAGCGGCGGACACGATGCGCACCCAGTGGGTGGGGGCGATCGATCAGGCGCGGGACAAGTTCAACCAGTTCATCGACCCGCAGATCGCGCAGGGCTACCTAAACGACGCGACCATGCGTGTCGCCTCGTCGATCGACGCAGTCGGCGCCGCGGCGGCCACTGGCAGCTCCCTGCTGGACAACTACCGCACCGCTGCTGACGGCAGCGGGTCGGCGACGGCGGAGCTCGACCTCCAGATGCGCAACGCGATCGACGCGATGCGGCAGGAGCAGGAGGCGGCGGAAGCCGCGGGCGACTCGCAGGCGAACCTTGAGCAGCGTCACAAGGACGCGACGATGGCGCTCGCGACCCAGCTCACTCAGATGGGGCTCACGTCGGATCAGGCGTGGGCGCTGATCCGAACCTACGAGAGCATCCCGCCGACGGTGTCCACGACGATCACGGCCGACACGACCATGGCGTACGACCAGCTCATGTCGCTGCAGTCGAAGCTGCGGGAGGTGACGGGGGATCATTCGCTCCGCGTCGCCACCGGCCCGGGCGGTCAGGGTGGCCTGGTCGTCGGGAACGCGAGCGGCAACCTGATCGAGTTCATGGCGAACGGTGGACTGCCGGGGCTGACGCCGATGGCTCCGGTCGCGCAGATGGTCCCGCCCGACACGTGGCGTGTGGTCGGTGACCGCGGCGACGTGCCGGAGCTGTTCACGCCGATGGATGGTTCGCCGCGGTCGTGGTCGCTGCTGCTCGAGGGGTTGCGGCGGATGCCGGGCTCACCGCCTGGCGCCACCGCGGAGAAGGGGTCGACGCGCGCGGGTGCGTCGTTCCAGTTCGGCGACATCGTCGTGGCGGGCGTCGGCCCGGCGGAGGTGAAGGCGCTCCTCCTCGATGTGATCCGCGACCTGATGAACTAGGAGGCTGGGATGCGTCGACCGCCGGGCACAGGGTTCGAGGCGACCGTGCGCAACGTGACGTTCACGGGGCAGCGGTTCCGGTTCGAGCCGGGCTACTACGTGACGGCGGTCGACGGTCTCGGCGGCGCGCAGCCGTCGCATCATGGCGTCCCGATGATGAACGGCTACGGAGAGTTCGACGCCGCGAATCAGTACGAGGACGCGCGGATCATCACGATCAGCGGGTTCGCGTACGACCTCACCCCCGAAGCCATCGGCCGCCGGCGCCGTCGTCTTGACGGGCTGCTCGCGGGCCGCGACGACTCGGCCGTGCTGCGGTGGAGCGAGGACGGTTCCGACTTCCGCATCCCGCTCGTGCGCCGCGGCGTCGGCTCGAAAGCGCAGCGGCGGGTCGGGGCGTGGCGGTTCGCGGACTTCACGGCCCGCTTCCGCGCACCCGACCAGCGGTACTTCGGGCAGGCGGAAGCGTTCGGCCCCGCCCAGTCCATCACCGTCAGCCACTGGGGTGAGACGTTCGCGCCGCTCGCACTGAAGGTGGAGGGCAACCTGCCCGGCGGGTACGTCATCACCCACCCCGCGGGCATCGTGCAGGTCACGCGCCCGCTCGCGACGGGACATCCGCACACGTTCGACATGGACACCGGTCTGCTGTCCGTCGACGGCGTCATCGTCGCTGGCGGGCTCGGGACGGTGCAGCTCTGGGAGGTGCCGCCAGGCGCTCCGGGGCAGGTGTCGGTCACGTTCGGTGCGGTGCTCAGCACGGTCGTGGAGAACACGTTCATGTGAGGAGGCGTCGTGGTCTGGTCCTCCTACCTCGTGCGTCCCCAGTCGGGGGAGAAGCGGCTGCCGATCAAAGCCGCTGACAATCAGTGGGGCACCGTGATCAACGGGATCGGCGACGGCCAGACGACGCTGAAGCTCGGTGACCTCACGCCCTCGGTGAACGACGCGCTCGCGGAGGACGAGACGCGGCCGTGGGACCGTGCGATCGTCACCTGCTGGGACGACGTTCCGATGTACGCGGGGCTGATCATGCGGCATCGGTGGGTGGAGAAGACGGGCACGCTGCTGCTGAAGCATCGGGAGCTGCGGGAGATCGCATCCCGTCGGCACCCGTTCATGGTGCCCACGTTCAACAAGGCCGGCACGCTCGTCATCAGCGGCAAGAGCAAGCGCGGCATCCTCCGCCGGCTCATCGAGATCGCCTACATCTCCGAGCCGGGAGACAACTGGCACTTCCCGGTCGCGCTCGGCCCGGACGAGGCCGGCGCGGAGCCGGACTTCGTGAAGCCGAACGAGAAGATCACCAACATCGAGCAGATGTTCTCCGAGGTGCAGGACATGGACGGCGGGCCGGACTGGTACCTGCGCCCCGCGTGGGACGGGAACGGGCGGCTGTACTGGCAGTCGGAGATCGGCGCCCCGAAGCTGTCCGCCGGGATGGCGGAGTACCACGCGTTCGCGGCGACGTCGCCCGTCACCGAGCTCGCGCAGGACACTGACGGCACCGGTCAGGCGAGCGGCGTGTTCGGCGTCGGCGAAGGCTCCGGGCAGGACATGATCGTCGGCCGCGCGGGGCCGCTCGTCGGGTACCCGCAAATCCCCGACATGGACGTGCGCCGCTCCTACAAGGGTGTGGAGAGCGAGGACGTCGCGAACTCTCTCGCGCTCGGCGACCTGAAGTCGATCCGCAACCCGACGCGGCAGCTCTCGTTCAAGCTGCACGCGAGCGAGCTGTCGCGGGTGAAGCTCGGCTCCACGGTGCGGCTGCACCTCGACGGGTCGAAGTTCCTCAGTGGGGTACGCGACACGTACGTCATCGGCATCAGCAGTGACGGCACGGACCACGTGACGGTGGAGGTGCAATGACGCGCATCAACAACCTGAACGCGCCGAACTTCAGCGGGCTCCGCGATTCGGTCGCGACGATGGAGACGCACACGCCGCTCGGCCATTCGTCGATTCACCGGGGCGGGATCCGCGTCGCATCCGCTGAGGGGCTGCTGGTGCAGGGCTCGCAGCGGGTGTCGGGCACGCTGATCGTGTCGGGGGAGGAGTACGTCGACGGCGTGCTGAACATCTCCGGCGTGCTCGTCGTGTCCGGGTCGACGTCGATCACCGGGCCAACGCAGATCACGGGGCCGTTTCAGGTCGACGGCACCACCGTCATCAGCGGCACGACCACGATCAGCGGCGACGTGTCGCTCGAGTCCGACCTGATCATCACCGAGGACGGGTCGATCCGCCTCGGAGAGGTGCAGATCAGGTCCGGTGTCGGCGGCTCTGGCGGCATGTCTGCTCCGAACAAGATCACCTTGCAGACACCGCTCGTTGACATCCTCGGCGCTCTCGGTGTTTCCCAGGCGCTCGTCGCCAAGGCAGCGGTGTCCTTCACCGGCATCAGCAGTGCCCCTCCGGGGGCGACTACCGTGCCGCTGGTCCTGGACGTCTCAAGCGGGCGCGTATACCGCGGATAGCTCGGGGCAGAAGAACGTCAGCGAGTCGATCACGAAGAACCGGTTCATCTGCTCCGTGACACCTTCGAGCGCCACGACGTCCATGTTCCCCGCGGCGACTTGATCGCACGCGTACTTCGCGGCTGCGATCTTCTCGTCGTCGCTGAGATCGATCTGGCTCACAAGGCCGCTTGCGAGGAACTCTGCGGCGACATCGTCAGTCGCGGTGGGCGAGGGAGCGACCTGGGCGGGTGCGGCCGGCTTCTCGGACTCCACGGTGACGGTCGCCTGATCGCTGGGTGCCTCCGGCTGAGGCGCGGAGCAGCCGGCGAGGAGCAGCACGGCGGCGATGCCAGCGGCTGCGAGGAGCGAGCGCTTCATTTCTGGGCCTTCCGGTTGCGTGCGACGTAGCGCTCGAGGGCGGGTGTCACGACGTCGTCGCTGAAGTTGTCGCCCTTCTCCCGGGCTACCTGCTGTGCAGTCTCCCAGATCGCGCCGACGCGGATCGAGCGGACCGGCTTCGGTTCTTTCCCCATGCCCGCAACTGTAATACGAAACGTATTACGCCACAACAGGATCTTTGGAGGCGTCATGCTCTGGCCCAACGGCACCACAAGCCGCCCGCCGATCTCGAGCCCGTTCGGCCCGCGCGACGTGACCCAGCAGGGCGCGTCGTCCAACCACATGGGCACCGACTTCATCGGCTTCGCCATGGTCCGCGCCGTCGCCGCGGGTCGGGTTGTCAGCGTCGGTTGGCGCGACGGCTGGTCCGGCGGCGGCTACATGGTCTGGATCCAGCACGACGGCTTCCTGTCCCGCTCGCTGCACCTGGTGAACCAGTCCGCGCAGGTCAGTGTGGGGGACTACGTCGCCGAAGGACAGGCGATCGGGCTGATGGGCACCACCGCATCCCCGTACCCGGTGGGCCGCCACCTCCACCTCGAGATCGTGGTCAATGGCCGCCAGGTCGACCCGGTCCCGTTCATCACCGCACGACTCAGCTCCGGCGCCGCCCTGGCCGGCGGCGCCTCAACGGAAGGATTCCTCATGGGACTCAGCGACGCCGAACAGACCGAGGTGCACCAGGCGCTCAAGCAGGGCGGTAGCTTCACCCCGAACCAGATCATCAACATCCTGCGCACGGAGATCTCGCCCGCGATCGCCGCGATCGCTCTCGGCGGGATCGCCTACCCGGGCGCTCCCCAGTGGAACGCGTTCCAGACGATCGTGAACGTGGTCCGCGAGGACGACGGGCGCGAGATGCCGGTGATCGATCCGAAGGACTTCGCGTCCAGCGTGGCACCCCTGCTCGCACCTCTGCTGGCCGACAACCTCGGCACGCTCAGCGACGAGACCATCGCGGCGATCGCGAAGGCCGCAGCCGACGAGCAGGCCCGCCGGCTGGCGAGCTGATGGAGCGGTACCCGGTGCCGAAGGAGAAGCGTCGCGTCCTCGAGGCGATCATCCGGATCATCGACATCATCGCCTACTTCATCATCTTCGTCGGCGGCTGCTACGCACTGTTCTTCACGCCCGACAGCGTGCAGCGCGAGCTCGCCGGCGCGGACTGGCTGGTGCCGCTGTGGGCCGGGTTCCTGCTCGTCGGTGGCGGGCTCGGCATGGTCGGGCGGATCTCGCGGATCTGGATCCTCGAACCACCCGCCGACGTCGCGTCGATCGCGGGCGCCGCGATCTACTTCGTCGTGCTCGGCGGCACGCTGTTCCAGTCGGTCACCGCCGGCGTCGCGACGACGCTCGTGTTCTACGCGATGATCCAGATGTTCCGCCGCTACATCGAACTGCAGATCTTCGGCACAGACCCGAACGTGCACGGGTTCACAGACCGCATCGCGGAGGCAATGCGTCGACGGACGGCGAACGTCGCTCCTCGAGAGGAGTAGGCGTGCAGGACGTCAACCTCGTGACGATCATCGTCGCAGTGCTAGGTGCCGGTGGGCTCGGAGCGTTCGCGCGGGAGATCGCCGACATCGTCTCGAAGGTCCGCCGCGGCGTCTCCACCAAGGAGACGAACCGCAAGAACGACATCATCGCCCAGCGCGACACCGCCACGAAGGCGGCGGAGGAGGAACGCCGCCGCCGCATCGCCTGGCAGGAGTACTCGGGCTCGCTGCGCTGGCAGCTCCGAGAGAACGGCCTGACGCCGTCCGAGCTGCCCGACGATCTCGAAGACACCCTCAACCCCCGCAAGTCCTGAGCCGCCCACCCGGGCGGCTTTCTCGTTCCCGAGGAGGAACCATGAAGCTCTCTCTGCTGACCAGCCGCGCGTGGTGGAAGGCCGCGGCACTTCGCGGCCTGTACACGGCCGTGGCGATCGCCGTCCCGTACCTCGGCGGCGCGCTGCTCTCCGACGTCCCGTGGCTGACGATCGCGTCCGCCGGCGCGCTCGGCTTCGTCGCGTCCCTGGCGACGTCGCTCGCCGGCCTGCCGGAGACGGTCGGCACCAACCTGCCGTGGTGGCTCGCCGCGGTGGAGCGCGTCGCGAAGACCTTTGCACAGTCGCTCGCCGCCGGCTTCGTCGGCGCGACGCTGATCACCGACGTCGCATGGTCGACGGTCGTGCAGGCCGCGCTGATCTCCGCGCTCGTGTCGCTGCTGCGTCTCATCCTCGCGACGCTGCCCGCCGATCCGACTGCGAAGTCGGGGCCTGTGCAGACGCTCACGGGCGATCTCCACATCCAGGGCTGAGCGGGTGTCCGTGGTCGATCGAGGGAGGTTGATGTGCCGAAGCAGGTGACCGTCTTCTCTGACGTGTGGCAGAACACGGGCGGGCCGCTGCCTGCGAGCATCCGCCCGCAGCTCATGTACCGCCCGGTGCGAGCAGCGATCGACGACAGCACGCTCATCGCCGGAGTCGAGGCGTTCGCGACGATCGACATGTCGTCGGGCGCATCGGCTGCACAGCTCATCGCGGCGCCCGGCCTGCGGTACCGGCCGGTGCTGCGGTGGCTCGACAACCCGCTCGAGCAGAACCCGAAGCGCTGGTCGTTCGGTGAAGCGGAGTGGGACTTCACATTCGACCCGTGGCCGAACGGTGGGCGGCTCGAGGATCTCGTGGGCGCGGACGACATCAACGCTCCGTGGATCATCGGCCTCACCCCGCCGCCGAAGGCTTACCGCGGCTTCTACCTCAACGCGGCCGGAGCCGGGTTCTACCCCGGCGATCCCGACGACCCTGAGTCGTCCGGCACGGGCGAGTTGTTCCGCTGCACGGCGAAAGGAATGACGTTGGTCGCAACGCTGAAGGGGCCCCGTGGTCGCAAGGGCGACAAGGGGGATCCGGGAACGAACGCGGTGCCGGCGGCGGAAGCGGTCGGCGCGTACGCGCAGGACGTCGACGGGCCCGCGTACGCAGGGATCGCTGCGGGCTTCCTCGCCGACGACGCCGCGGCGATGAACGAGCGGGAGCTGTACACGGGCGGTGACAGCTTCGGGCAGATCATCGCGCCCGCGACGACGTCGTGGCCGCTCGAGCTCGCAGCCGACCGCGACATGGATCTGAACAACCAGAACGTGTCGTCGAGCTTCGACCGCGACGTCGCGATGCGGATGAACCCTGCGCCGCCGATGCTGACCGGCAACGACTTCGTCGTGCTCAACGGCGGCGTGAACCCGGCGCACATCTACGGCACCGACGGGCTGACCCGGCAGGCGGAGAAGGCCGCGCTGATGAGCGCGATCCTCCTCGCCGTCGCCGGGTCGAAGCTTGAGCACACCGTCGCGGGTGAGACGGGAACGTGGACGGACTACGTCAACGAGGCGCTGTCGGGCGGGTCGGGCCGCACGAGCGTCGTGCCGGACTCGACGCTGCAGTGGACGCCGACGTGGGGCGACTACTTCGCGCTCGCGTTCACGTACCGTGCGGCCGTCGGCGCGACCGGCAACTCCGGCGAGTGGAAGATCGGCAGCAACGTGCTGCTCGCTGCGCGCACGACCGCGCCGCCGCAGACTCCGCTCGAGGCGTCCGCATTCTCCCAGTCGGCGCGGAACTTCGTCCCGTGGCCGGTCATGGCGCCTTCGCTGGACGGGTCGAACGCGGTCCGGCTGACAGCGAAGGGCCCCGGTATCACCACGGCGGATGCGCTGTGGAAGATCGCTGACAACCCGCCCGTCGTCGCCGTGCTCATCCCCGGCTACACGAACCCGGCTGGCGGACTGTTCACCCCTGACGCGACGATCGACGTGTACCGCGGCGACCGTCTCGCAGCGATCGCTGAGATCACGAAGACGTTCCCGCGCCTGCGGGGCCGGGTGATCCCCGTCGACCCGATGCTGTTCGGCTGGAACCCGCTCATCCACACCACGGGCGACGGACTCCACCCGAACAACGACGGACACAAGCTGCTCGCCCTCGCGGTGCAGCGCACTGTGGCCCGGGCGCTGATGCTCGCCCCGCTGATGCCGACGTGGGGCGTCGCTGGACCGGGCTACCCGACTGAGTGGCCCTGGGGGTAAGCGTGGCGTATCCGAACCTCCCGACCCGCGCGTTGCGAGCCGGCGGCGCGGGCGTGCTCGAGACGGTGGGGGCGGGTCTGCTGATCCGTGCGACGGTGCAAGCCGACCGCGCCCTCACTCTCGTCGACGGCACCACGTTCCGGCTCCTCAACGCGGGGTCGCCGATGCTGCCGGCGCCTGCGAACGCGCCGCTCGTGTTCGAGGTGAACCGCACCGACGTGTCCGGCGTGTTTATCGACCCGGCCACGGGGGAGCCGATCGTGATCACCGAGGGCCGCCCGTACACGCACCGGCTGACGATCGTGCTCGAGTTCCTCACCCCGGAGCGGAAGCTGCTGCCGCAGTTCACCGTCACCTACGCGGGCGTCGAGGTGCCCGACGGTGACGAGCCGCTGAACCTCGACCTGCTCACCCCGACGACGGGTGCGCTGCCGCAGGACCCGGTGCTGTGGATCCTGACCCCTGGCGAGGGTTGGCCGCCGAACGCGCCCATCGGGGCGCTCGGCTCCACCCTCATCCCGTACGTGAACGATGCCGGCCTGACCGTCATCCCGATCTTCATCAAGGAGTCCTGATGGCTGAGCCTGTCCTGTTCACCGAGCTCGTGCTCCCCAAGGGCGACAAGGGCGACCCGGGTGAGCCGGGCCCTCCCGGCCCGAACACGGTCCCCACGAGCGAGGCGATCGCTGCGGCGCTGACCACGCCGGGTGCCCCGAGGACCGCACTGGATATGGCGATCGCGGGTTCCATCGAGCAGCGTGCGCAGCTGCTGTCCGGCGTGCTCGAGCTGCAGTCGCTGTGGATCTCGGGTCACTCGTGGCAGGCGGTGGACACGAACGCGACTCCCGGGACGCGGTGGTTCGAGCGTCTGCGGTCTCGGTTCCGCATGGCGTCGTCGGTCACCAACAAGGCCGTCTCGGGTCGCACGATCGGGGACATCTCGAACCTGACCCTTGGAGGCGCGAACGCGTGGATCGCGCGCACGAAGGCTCTCGTGGGCATCACCTGCACGATCAACGACATCACGATCTTCGACGGGTCCGCAGCGTCCCTCCGTGGCTACCGGCACGCGTGGCGCGCGTTCCTCGCGCAGGTAACCGCGAACGGCATTGTCGCGGCGAACACGACCAGCTTCGTCTTCAGCTCGGGATGGACGTCCGAGACGGTCTCCGGCACGTCCTCCTCGCCGCAGGGCGCCACGGAGAACAGCACTGGCGGTGGACGGTGGAAGACGACCACGACAGGCGCCTACTTCGAGTTCACCTTCAGCGGCTCCGACGTCGACGTGTTCCTCGTAGCGCGCGCCGCGGGTGCCGGTATCGTCGAGTTCAAGGAGGGCTCCACGGTCCTCGGCACGCTCGACCTCACGCAGGCGACCGCCCAGGACTGCGCCGCGATCTTCCGCATCCGCGGCCGCGCTGCGGGAACGCACACCATCCGCGGCACGCTCACCAGCGGGGCATCACTCACGGTCGACTCGTACCGCATCCCGTCGACCGCGCCCGTCCCGGTCGTGGTGCTCGGCGAGCCTGAGGTCGTCCCGTCTCCGACGGATCACAGCAGCTACGTGGCCGACGTGGAGACGTTCAAGACGGAGCTCGCGACGATCTGCGCCGAGTTCCCTTCGGTAATCTACGTCGACCTGCAGCAGGCCGACTGGGACAAGGTCACGATGCTGGTGACGGACTCGAACGGGGGTCACAAGCACCCGAACGACAAGGGGTGCGCGTTCATCGCCACGAAGGTGTCTGCCGCGCTCGCGGAGCACCTCGACTTCCTGACGGGGCTGAACATCACGACGAGTCCGACCGGTTACCCGGCGGCGTATGTCGCGCCGTCGGGCCCGTCGATCCCGTCGGGTGGGAACGACGGCACGGGCACGGGCGTCATCACTCCTGCGCTGCCGTCCGACTTCGCGTCCCGCTACCGCGCGAGCAGCATCGCCAGCGCCGATGGCACCGTGATCACGTCGTGGTCGGACGAGGGCGCGGCCGGGGTCGCGTTCACTGCGACCAACGGGCCGACCTACCGGACGTCGCCCGCTCGTCTGGAGTTCGATGCGAGCAACGACGCGATGTCTCGGTCCGCGATGGGCGCATCGCGGCTCGTGGTGTGCCGGATCCGTACGCTCGTGGCCGGTGGAACGCAGATCGTCATGGCTGCGAACGCCGGTTCCACGCAGATCGTGGGGAAGTCGTCGGCCGGCAACTGGATCCTCAACAACGGCACGGCACTCGACTCGGGCATCGTCGCGACGACGGACTGGGTTGTGCTCGGCGCTGTGTTCGCTGGCGCTTCCTCGATCCTCACGGTGAACGGTGCGCCGGCCACCATCGGCGACGCCGGCAGCAACGCTGCACCGACGAGCAACTACCTCGCGCGTGCGACAACGTCAGCGTTCTACGCGGTCGACATCGAGGAAGTCATCTCGTACGACCGGGTGATGACCGCGTCGGAGCTGCGTGCAGCGGCACTGCAGCTGAAGGTCGACTACGGGATCTAGGACCCGTGGTATGGGTCGCGGCATCCGCATGCGATCGGAGCGAGCCCGCTCGAATCCGGCTCTGCGACGGCGCAGCGAGCGGCCGGCGGCTTCATCCGAAACAGGCGGCGGATCCAACCTGGCCCCGTCCACTCGGACGGGTACCCGTCGGACTCCTCCTGCGTGTGTCCACACCTCGCGCACACATCGCTGCGGTGAGCCGTCCGCAACTCGGGTGTTGCCTGGCGTGATCGGATATCCATCAGCATCCCCATGCTGGGTGACGCTGCGCACCCCCGTGCACACCCTCACGTCCCCCGTTTGGAGGACAAGCTAGCAGAACACGTGAGAGCGATCTCACACACGCGCATGGCCCAGTTGGGGATCGCGATACGTCCTATGCTGACCGCATGGATTCAGGAACCGCGGCTCTCCTCGGTGCACTGATCGGAGGCGCGTCTTCGTTGCTCGGCAGCGTAGTGTTTCCGGCCGTGTCGACTGCGATCACTCGGAGTGTCGACGCACGGGCGGCGCTTCGCGCCGAATTGCGTGGGGAGATCGACGAGTTCACTCGAACAGGCGCCGCCGCCCTGGCGAAGTGGGCCGAGACGGGCGATCGTAGTGACCCCGAAGCGCTGGCAACCAATCTCGCGTACACGACCGCCGGTCAGCGCTTAGCCCTGCTCCTCCCAAGGTCTGTAGAGGACCTGAACCGAATGGTTGCGCACGCAGTCGGCACTGCTAACGACGGGGACCTCGTCAGTGCACTAGCTGAGTTCGATGCCTGCACGGATGTATTGACCCGCTGGTACAGGGGCACCATCTCCTACGGCCAGGTGCGCAGCGAGTTCGAGTCTCAGACGCGGAACATCACCGCCAAAATCGCAACTCGGGTATCGGAGAGCAACATCGACGCCGGCGTTTGGGCCGGTTATCAGCCGACACCTCCTCAGCCCCCGGCTGCCTCTAGTGGGTAGTCGGGGGCTCTTCGTCTTGCTCGAGCGAGTCAGACGAGAACGGGTATCGACTTCTCGGTGATGGCGTATGCGACTGCGGAGAGGTTGACGAGCAGGACGAAGAAGAGTGCGTTGCGCCAGATGCGGTAGCTCGACCACCCCATCCACCGTCGGCGCTTGGGAGGACGCCGCAGCTTGTACTTGCGTAAGGCGATAGACCCCATGCCGAGCTTCGTCTCGATCTCGCTCATTCGCGCGCGGTCGACCTCTGCGAGGTAGTGGTGCTTCGCCATCACCTGGAGTGACGCGAAGGCGAGGAGTACCCCGAGTGCTGACGTGATTATCCGTGCGTAGAAGGAGAACGCTGGGTCGAACGCGATCGTCAACAGGAATGCTTGGCCGGTGAGCGCCAGGGCGGGAACCTGCCACATCATCGAGTCCTGTTCAGCCTCCCGTGTGACGAGCGTCTCGTAGATAAGGATGTCGCGAGCGTTCTCCTCCGCCCACGGTCCCGTGATCGCCGTCTTCACTGCGCGCCGAGCGCCCCCGAATATCCCCATGACCGCGACGATAGCGCTCGCTACCTCGTCAGCGCGCGCCTAGGACTATCCGTGCGATCTCGGAGAGCACGTAGAAGCCCCCGCGGCTCACCTTCGGGTGAGCGGCGGGGGCTTTTCGTCATTATGTGGTTAGCGCATCAGGTCGCGCATCTCGGCTTCGCCTGGCGCGAAGTCGGAGAGCATGTCGTCGGCGATGTCCTGCTCGAGTGCGAGGTTGCTCTGGGTTCCCATGTGATCACCCCCTCTCGTCGTCAGTGGGCACCGATTCTACGCCGACCCCGGCGGGCAGGCTCGTCTCGAACGTGCCATGTCCGCCGGCTCCGCGCCGCTGCACACCGAGCGCGAGGTGGGGCACGCATCCGGGGAAAGCTTCGACGAGCGCGGCCGCGCGCATCTTCGTGTACTCGTCGCCGTAGTACCCGACCCACACGCCGACTTCATGGTCGCGGAGGTCGGTGTGCACGCCCGCGACCTTGCGGATCTCGTCGACGGCCGCGGCGTGCAGGGCCGGGTCGGTGGCGTACTTGTCGCGGCTGCAGAGGCTGCTGATCACGACACCGAGCTGCACGAGCGGGTGGAGGGCGGACTCGGTCATGCGGTCAAGGCTGCGTCGGGGGTCGGACATCGCCCGGATCACCGGGGCCGACAGTGTGGGGTGGTTCGACGATCCAGTCGTGGTCGAGGGTTTCGCGGACCTCGGCGAGGGCTTCGACCCACGAGGTGCTGTCGACGGGGATGCCGTGCGCGAAGTCGTCGCCGTCGATCGGGTCGAAGAGTCGAACCGGGATGACGAACAGCATGGGACAGCGTTCTACTGGCGTGCACGGCGGCGCGTCGCGGGGGTTGCGCGGACGGGCGCGGTGGCTTACGCCGAGCTCCTTCAGTGACCGTTTTCCACAGTGTGACGTGCGCGCTGCAGGGTCCTGGTTTCGACGGGTGAAAATCGTGGTGGGAGAGGGGAGAGGGCCATGGGGAAGCTGGGCTACGGGGACTTGCGCACGTTCGAGGTCGAAGACGACTTGCTGCCGTTCCTGCGGGTCGTGACGATGAACAAGCTGCGCCGCGGTGAGGCGTTCATGCTGACGCTGCCCGCGACCGACGGGTCGGGCGGACGGTACTCGTTGTGGGTGGGCCCGGAGGTCCCCCTCACGTTCCAGGTGGGCACGATGGTGCCGAAACGCGACGAGGATCCGCGCGAGCTGATCGAGGAGCTGATGCTGCATGCGAGCGGCCCCGACGGACTCGACCTGACGCCATACACGACCATGGCGACGTCCGACTCGTAACGTATGTCCGACCCCCGACGGATCATGGCCGCATGGTCCCCGCCGCCACCCTCCTCGCCTTCGAAGCGCAGTGGGGCGCGCACACGGGACACAAGGAGGAAGCGATCCGCCGCGAGCTCGGCGTCACCCCGGCGAGGTACTACCAACTCCTCGGCCGCGCGATCGACACCCGCGAAGCCCTCGAGCGGGATCCGGTCCTGGTGCACCGGCTGCAGGATGCGCGGGCGCGGTATCGTCGGCGGCGCTCTATGCTCGCGGTGTGAAGAAGCTTGGGGGAGCGGCACTCATCGCCGCGGTGATCGTCAGTGTGTCGGGATGCGCGAGTTCGGGCCCAGCGCCGGCGCCCTCGCCGACTGCGTCGGTCGCGGAGAGAACGCCGTCTGCAGCGCCTGAACCCTTGGCAACGCCGACGACGGAGCCCGCCGCTGACGTACCTCCACAGGCGTGCGTCGAGTACCAGGCCGCACCATCGGGGGAGGTGCCCGGCGGCGCAGAGCTGACGGCCGCTGCTCAGCGGGCCACACTCCCTCCCACCGTGGTTCTGAATCCTGGCATGCAGGTGATCACGTCGGTCGACGAGCCGGGCATGCTCGAGGCGGTCGCGCGGGTGTGCAGTACGTCGATGACCAAGGCTGAGCTGATCGAAGTCGGAAACGCGATCGCCATGTCGATCAAGGCCGACCCGATCAACGAGAGCGTCGCCGTGCTCAAGGTGTCGGGCTGGGCGCCCGGTGCCGATGGTCAGCTCGCGAAGGGCGACACCATAACCACCGACTACCAGCTCTACACGTGGGACCCTTCCGCGGCCGTCCCGCTGAGTAACAACTGGGACTGAGCAGCGTGCCCACATTCTGCCCACAGGTATGCCGTTGTCGAGCGGATTGCGCAGTGCTCTACCGTGCCCTAACGGGGCATGTTTCCGCGGGCGCCGCACTATCTCGCTCGCGTTTCTAGAGTTCGAATCCCTCCAGGGGCACCATCGCGTTCTGCGTGTCGGTGCTCACTCCTTCTTCGGGGCGTAATAGGCGTTGAGCCAGAAGTCGCTTCCGTCTGGAACATCGATACGCAGGGTCGTCGTTGCGGACGGAGTGTCGAGGGGCACAGCCGCGATGGATGTCCCCTCCGTGCCGCAGGTGGCGCCGACCTCGTTCGGGTGGGCTTGCTCGACCGTCACCGAGTAGCGGCCGTCACCGGTGCAGGTGAGGAGGAGCACGACGTCGACCGGAGCGGCGAGCTCCGCGGGGGGCAGAACCACGGTCTGGTCCTGGTTCCCGGAGAAATCGCCCGCCGGGGCCGCGCTGGGGTACCGGGAGAGAATCAGCTCTCCCTGCATCGCGAAACGCTCTTGGTCAGAAGGATCATGCGATGCGCTCGGGGACGTCGTGGGATCGAGCGTGTGCGATGGATCCGGAGCGGGCGATGCGCACGCCGTCAGTATCGCCACGAGGGCGACGGCTCCGACTGCGCTCTGTACCCCACTCCTCATGTCGCTCCTCCGCTTCCCTTCACCGGTCGGAAGCTTGCCAGAGCGGCCGCGTAACGGCGAGGGTCTTGACGCGTACCTTCGGTGACGAGCAGTGCCGTGTCGGAAACACGCCGGGTGTACTCGCCGGTGCACGGGATCGTCACGATCACCGAAAGGCCGACGCGCCAAGCAGCTGCCAGTTCTGTGACCGCGCGCCTCTCCGGTGTCTGCGCCAGCGGAACGGTGCCTGCGTCGCGGATCCCCTCGAACAATTCCCGCCGCCACGACACATATGACTCATCGAAAGCCTCATCGCCGAAGCTGTCGCGCCAGCTCGGCCCCATCAGCCGCCTGAGGAGCTCTGCTCTCTCGGCAGATCCGGGAGGCGTTTGTCCCAGCCGCGCGATGAGTTCCGTTTCCGTGGAGCGGCCCGCATGCCCGAGGCACGCGCTCCAGAGCCGCGACCACTCCTCCGCCCATTCCGGGGGAGTGGCCCGTCCGATGCGAGGGGGGCTTTTCGCCAACGGCGGAGGGGCGTCGCCCGTCGGCCGCAGGGCCCACGCTTCACGAACCCAGAGCAGCTCCAGGAGCGGAGCGGAGTCGTTCTTCACCGTGACCGTCATGCCGGGCGGCCACGGGGCGTTCGGATCCGCGGACATCGACTGCATCGCGCACTTCCTCTCGCTTGCGTCCCCGTGCGCCATTCAACCCGCATCCGTCATCGCGAGACTGCATCTTCGCGACGAGATCACGGGGTTTACCCGTGATCTCGTGCTCGAAATGCAGTCTCGCGGGACGAAACACGGCCGTAGCGCCCGCGCGCTCGTCCGTCTACCGTGTGGGGATGGATCTGCGCATCCGCAAGGCCGCGGACATCGACCTCGTTCCGGTCGCCGAGCTGCGGTGGTCGTCGATCGTCGACGAGAAGAACGCGGTGCCGGCGACGGAGCGCGACGCGTTCGTCGAGGCTTTCGTCGAGTGGGCGCGCGCCGCACAGCACGAGTGCTACGTCGCCCAGGTTGCAGGCGGCATCCGGGGTACGGCATGGGTGGTGCTCACCGAGCGCGTTCCGAGCCCGCGATCTCTGGCACGCGTCACTGCCGACCTGCAGGGCGTATATGTCGATCCGCTCTATCGCGGTCAAGGGATCGGCCAGCGCTTGATCGCCCATGTGGTGGATGAAGCGACCGCCCGCGGAGCGGAGCGAGTGGTCGTCCACAGCAGTGATCTGGCGGTGCCGCTGTACGAACGCGTGGGCTTCAGCTCGTCCCGCACGCTGCTGCACCTCTGACGCCCGGCTGCGGTCGCGCACGCATCCGTCGCCTTCGTTGCCTCGGTCGCCCGTCCCCGGCACGCGCGCGTGTCTCACTCGTGCACGGATTTGGGTTCTGCGGCGTGCATAAGTGGGACACGAAGTGTGCGCGGCGGCCTGCGTGTCTCACTCGTGCACGGAGTTGGGCGCTGCGACATGCGCAAGTGAGACACGGATGTCGGCGTGCCCGCGCACAAAGTCGCACTAGCCGTCTCCTCCGGTATGCAATATATTGCAAATGTCGATGATCGTCGGCGACAACGGATGAAGGGGGCAGGAAAGATGGAGAACACAGGCATCACCAACGTCGTGCTGGTGCACGGAGCGTTCGCAGACGGATCCGGATGGCGGGGCGTGTACGACGCTCTGACCGCCGCAGGACACCGGGTCTCGATCGCCCAGATCCCCCTCACCTCGTTCGAGGACGACGTCGCAGCCACCCGGCGCGTGCTCGATCGGCAGGACGGCCCGACGATCCTCGTCGGCCATTCGTGGGGCGGCACGGTCATCACCGAGGCCGGAGTCCACGACAGGGTGGCGGGTCTCGTCTACGTCTCGGCGCTCATTCCGGATGCGGGACAGACGAGCGGCGAGCAGTACGAGGGCTTCGCGCCCACTCCCGAATTCGTCATCGACGTCGGCGAGGACGGCTTCGGCTTCCTCAATCCCGAAGCCTTCAAGCCCGGCTTCGCCGCGGATGCGAGCGATGCGGATGCGGCCTTCCTTCGCGACGCGCAGGTGCCGGTGAACATGGCGGTCTTCGCCGCGCCCGTGACGCGGGCGGCGTGGCGCGACAAGCCCAGCTGGGCGGTCATCGCCACCGACGATCGCGCTTTCGACCAGGCGATGCTCCAGCACATGGCGACACGTGCCGGTGCCGCCATCACGAACGTCGCGGCGAGCCACGCGCTGTACTTCACGCAGCCCGGGGCCGTCGCCGAGGTGATCGCGACTGCGGCGCGCGAGGCGGCACTGTCAACCAGCGCCTAGGTTCGGCTCCTAACCTGGGCGGCGTGTATCGCCGTCTCGCCGTCCTGCCCCTGCTCGCCGTGCTGGCGCTGGCCGGATGCGCCTCCGGTTCCGCGCGCACCAGCGCGGAAGCCTGCCTCAATGTCATGAACTCATGGCAGGAGTACGCGAGCTTCGCCGAGACTCCCGGGCGTGCGGATGGTGCGGTGGCCGAGGGGCGAGCGGCGGTGCGGGATGCGGTGAGCCGCGCCTCGACCGGCGCACCGGAGTGGATGCTGGCGCAGATGAAGGAGGCCGACAAGGCCCTCGACGCGGTGACCGTCGCACCCTCGAGCCCCGACGGCAAGGCGGCCTTCCAGGCCGCATCCGACGCGTTCGAGACGATCCGGGATCAGTGCAAGGCGGACCGGAACCTCTAGCGGCGAACCGTCCGCCCGCAGGACTAATCTGTGCCGGGTGAGCGATGCACTCGATGACGGACCCTTCTTCCACGGCACCAAGGTGCGCCTGTCGCCCGGCGCTCTGCTGGTCGCGGGACACCGCTCGAACTACCGACCCGAGGTCGTGATGAACCACGTCTACTTCACGGCGCTGGTGGACGGCGCGGGCCTTGCGGCCGAGATCGCGGCGCGTGGCGACGATGAGATCCCGCACGTCTACGAGGTGGAGCCGACCGGTCCGTTCGAGAACGATCCGAACGTCACCGACAAGAAGTTCCCCGGCAACCCGACGCGCTCCTACCGCAGCGCGGCGCCGCTGCGGATCGTTCGGGAAGTGACCGATTGGACTCGTCTGACGCCCGAGGCGCTGCAGTCATGGCGGGACCGCATCGATGCGCTGAATGAGAACCCGGACGCCCAGATCATCAACTGACCGGTCCCGCGATCACAGCAGGACGGACAGGCGCTTCTTCTTGCGGTTCTCCGCGATGATCCACGCCACGTCGGCATCCGATGGGTCGAGCGCCAGGAAGGCGGCCAACCCCGCAGGGGGATCGGCGGCGATCGCCACGCTCCAGCCGTACCCCAGCGCCTGACGCAAGGTGCGCACATCCGCATCTCGACGCTCGGCGAGGGGCCGCCGGGCCAGCAGCTCGGTGGCGCGCTCGCAGACCCCGACGGCGACGGCGGCGGATGCGGGGGAGCGCAGCAGGCGCGGCTCGCAGATCGCCGCCACTGCGGCGCGCTGGACGAGCGGGTCGTCCGACCCAGCCCACGCGGTCACGATCTCGGTCAGCGGCCGAGCGTCGCGATCGCCCAAGAGCTGCAGTCCGATCGCCACGCCTTCGCGTACGCGCCATCGCTCATCGGATGCGGCGTGCAGGGCGGCGGCGGCGTACTCCGCCTCGTCGGCGCGGGCGCCGTACGCCGTCGCGACGCACATTGCGGTGAACTCGTCGTCGCGGGTGCCTAGCGCGAGAAGGGCGGACTCATCAGCGACCACCGCGAATGCCGTGGCCAGAGCGGTGTTGGCGCGGGGGCCGGGCAGCCCGGAGTTCGCGTCGAGGAGCGTCGTCCACTCCTCGGCGGGCAGCTGGCGCAACCGCGTCTGCCAGTCGGTCATACCGCTGACCGTATCCCCGCCTGACGCGACGGAGGGCGTCAGGAGCCGGGATAATCCCCGGACGCGACGTGCGTATCCATGCGCCGCAGCCAGTCGCGGATCAGCGCGGTCGTGATCTGCGGCTGCTCCAGGTGCACGTTGTGCCCCGCCAGGTCCAGGACCGCGTACGTGCCGCGCGGATAGTGGTCGCGAAAGCGCCAGCCGTCTTCGTAACCCACCACGTCGTCCTGCCGTCCGAAAAGATGCAGCGCAGGCAGGGTGAACGGCTCGGGGTGCGCCAGTTCGGGAACTGCGGGCAGCGTGTAGTCGGCCGCGATGCGGTCGATGACGGCCGGGTCGGAGCCGCGCAGGCCCGGAAGGACGTACTCGGTGAAGGCGGCGAACGATGCCGCATCCTGCACGACGCTCACCTCAGCGAAGTCGCTGCGGGCATCACCCGCGCCGTCGAGCACGGCATCGTCGACACGGAGAACCTGCCGCGGCGGCACGATGCGCGCGTCATGGCGTGGCTCGAAGACACCGGCGAGCGTGGCCAGTCCCAGCACCCGTTCGCGCATCTCGTGCGCCACGTAGCGGGCGATCATCGCGCCGAAGGAGTTGCCGATGATCGCGAACGGCGTCTCACCGAGCGTCGAGCGCACGTCTTCGATGACCGAGGAGGCGACCTCGAGAGCGCTCGCGGCATCAGACGTCGGTGCGCCCTCGGCCCACGGGAGATCGAGGTAGATGCGTCGCCAGGGGCGGTCGCCGATCGCTTCTTCGAGGGGAAGCATGATGCGGTGATCGACGCCGAAGCCGTGGATGATGACGATCGGGCGGCCGGATCCGGAGGTGCGTGCGATCACCCGTCGAGCGTATGCCGCGTCTGCGACATCGTGGCCGTTCGGTTCAAGACGTCGTAGCCGCGCACGCCTAGCGTGGGACCCATGGCACTGAGACTCGGATTCATCGGCATCGTCACGCAGGACATGGCCGCGTCCCTCGCGTTCTACCGCTCGCTGGGCGTCGACATCCCGGAGGGACAGGACGGCGCCCCGCATGTCGATGCGCGGCTGGATGACGGGGTCGCCCTCGCCTGGGACACGGTAGACACCATCCGCAGCTTCGACCCGGCGTACGAGCCCGCATCCGGAGGCCATCGGACCGCGCTCGCGTTCGACCAGGGGACGCCGGATCGGGTGGATGCGATGTTCGCGGGGCTCGTGGATGCGGGCTACGCGGGTCACGTCGCGCCGTGGGATGCGCCGTGGGGTCAGCGGTACGCCACTCTCCTCGACCCCGACGGCAATTCGATCGATCTCTACGCGGCGCTCGACGCGAACTGAGCGGGGCTCGCGCCCACCAGCCGACGGAACTCCCGGGTGAGGTGCGACTGGTCGGCGTACCCCGCCGCCGCGGCGACGTCGGCGAGCGTGCGATCGCTCCGCAGGAGTCGCTGCGCGCGGCGCGCCCGCTCGAGGCGCACGAGGGTCGCGTACCCGTAGCCGAAGCGCTCGCGCATCCGGCGGCGGAAGGTGCGCTCGGTCTCGTTCATCTCCGCAGCGATGCGCGCCGCGGAGATCGCACGTCGCGCGCCGATCTGGACCGCTCGTGACCATGGGTTCTCGACGGTCGCGCGGGCGGCGAGCTCGACAAGGCCCGCGGTGGGATGCGGCCCGTTGCCGAAACGCACCATCCGCTCGCGCAGGCGACGCGCCTCGCCGGCTGCCGCGGTCTCGGCGAGGGGAACGAGCCGATCGGTCAGCGCGGGGAGGGCAGCGGCGAGGAGTCCGTGCGCGCGGCCCGGCGACAGACGCAGTCCGAACGACCCGCTCGCCGGGTCGGCGACGGCGGCGATCCACCGCGTCGACGGCCCGGCGACATAGACCTCGTCGGCCAGCAGGATCAGATCGACGCATCCGTCGGCGGGTACCGCGCCGCCCGCCCCGCCGGTCGAGCGCCAGAGCGCCGACCCGTCGGGCAGCGCGAGTTCGGTGTACACGCTGCCATTGTGCCCGCGGCCGGCGACAGGCGCGCGGTCAGTCTTCCGCCGCCCGCACCAGAACATCGTTGCGTTGCCGGATGAGCCGCCGCAGGTACGGCACCAGCACGAGTCGTTCGGCCAGCCGGCCGAACACCGGCGACGCGATCGTGAGGATGTCGGTCATGACGGTCTGCCCATCCTGGGTCTCGAATCGGTGCTCGTGACGGAAGGTCCGAAACGGACCACGCACCTGCTCGTCGACGAAGCGGCGAGGACGATCGAGCGCGGTGATCTCGGATGTCATCCGGAAGCGCCAACCGAAGTGCCGGGCGCTCCAGGTCACGGTCTCGCCCAGCCCGATGAGGCCGCTCGTGACTCCGCCGATGGCGCGCTCACCGGAACGCGCCATCGACTCGATGTGCGCGTCGATGCTGAGCGATTGATCGAACAGCCGCTCGACGGACACCCTGGCGCGGGTGACGACGGTGAAACTCGAGACCATGCGTCGACTCCTCGTACTCGATTCGGCCGTGGCGGCGTCGCGTCAGATCGCATCCTCGAGATGCGGCCGGCGGAAAGTGTATCCGGCGGCGTCGAGCACGCCCGGAACGACCCATCGGCTCTTGAGGACGAGCTCCGGTTCGGTACGCAGCACCCACATCGCGGGCTCCAGCATCCATCGCCACGCGGGCAGCCCGATCGGCATGCCGGTCTTCCGGCGCAGCGCGCGCATGTGGGTGCGGTTGTCGGTCGGCTCAGGGCTCGCGAGGTTCACGGCGCCGGTGATCTCCTCGTGCTCGACGAGGAACTCGACGGCTCCGATCACGTCGTCGATGTGCACCCAGCTGAACTTCTGCCGCCCACGTGTCCGGTGCCAGCCGGAGCGCGGGGATCCGGTCGGATGCGGCCCGATACCTCGGTATCGACGGTGAGGGAACCAGGGCGAGTCGATCTGCGGACCACCCAGCCCCCAACGCGCGAGGCGGCGGAGCATGTCGGGCGCGGGACCATCGCCGAACACGATGGCCATGCGCAGCGCCACTCGGCGCGTGCGCGGCAACTCGTCGGCGAAGAACTCGCGTTCCCATTCCCGCGCGACGTCCACGGAGAACCCCTCGCCGAGAATGCCGGACGCCTCGTCGTTGGCGCGCTGCTGCTCGTGCCGGTAGATCGTCGCCGTGGATGCGTTCACCCACAGCGGGGGCGGGTTGTCTGCCGCGGCGACGGCGTGGCGGAGGGCCCGCGTGGTCTCGACGCGTGAGCGCAGGATCTCGTTCCGATTGGTGTCGCTGTACCGGCAGTTCACCGACTTGCCGGCGAGGTTGATGAGAAGGTCGGCGCCGTCGAGCGCGTTCACGAGCGCATGCGGATCGTTCCAGCCCACGCTCTCCGCGCGACCGACGCGTCGTACCCGGTATCCGTCGGCGTGCAACGCCTCGACGAGCTCGCGCCCGACGAAACCGCTCGCTCCCGCGACGACCGCCACCCGCTCGTCCGCCATGCACTTCCGCCTTCTGTCGGCACCCGTGTCTCGACCGTACCGCGGCCTCGTGACCCGGCTTCATTGCGCCCGCGATAATGGATCGGATGGAGCCGTGGGAACTGCGCGAGTGGCACGCCGAGTACCTCGACGCCTGCAACCGTCACGACCTGGACGCCATCCGCGCGTTGGTCGCTTCGGACGTGCGTCGCGCGCACCTGCCCGGCGGACGGGACGCGTGGATCGACGATCTCGCGGATCTGTTCCACGCCTTCCCTGATTGGCAGTGGCGACGCATCCAACTCGTGATCGAGGACGACCGGATCGCCGCGCACCTGCGCGGCAGCGGGACTCACACCGGCGTCTACCGCGGGATCGCGGCCATACGCCGACACGTCAACGTCGCGGAGTTCGCGATGTACCGGGTGGTCGGCGGCCGCATCGTCGAGTTCACGGGAACGGGCGACGCCGAACTGCGGCAGCAGCTCGGCGCGTGAGGCGCGTCAGTGCGCGGCGTCGTAGGCGTCGATGACGGATGCGGCGACGCGGCCGCGCTCGGAGACCTGGTGGCCGTTGGCCTTCGCCCACTCCCGGATGGCGGCGAGGTCCCGCGACGAAGAGGCGCTCCGAGCGCGCGGCTTGATGCTCGCCGTCGAGCGGCCCGAGGAGATGCGGCGGGCGGCCGACACATACGGAGCCATCGCATCCCGCAGCGCCGCGGCGTTCGCGTCCGAGAGGTCGATCTCGTAGGCGATGCCGTCGAGGGAGAAGAGCACGGTCTCGCCCGCGCCCACCTCCAGAACGGAGTCGTCGAGGTCGTCTACGAGCTGGTGGACGATTCTGCGCGCCATGACGTCACCATACAGATCACCGGCTGATCAAGGCAGCAGCCGCGCCCGGCGCGCCTTGGCCACGGCCGCGTGCCGCGTCGTCGCCTCCAGCTTCGACATCGCCGCCGCGAGGTACGACTTGACGGTGGTCTCCTTCAGCGCGAGCTCCTGCGCGATCTGGGCGTTGGTCGACCCGAGGGCGGCGCACGCGAGCACGTCCAACTCGCGCGGCGAGAGCTGCACCGACGCCGACGGCGCGGGTTGGTCGCCGGCTGCGACCTCCGCGAGGCGGCGTTCGACGGCGGCGAGACGCTCGCGCAACGCAGCGTCGCTGACCGTCGCCGAGATCGCACGCAGTTCAGCGAAGCTCTCCCGCACCTGCTCGCGGGCCGCCGCATCCCACGCGCTCTCCGGTGCCGCATCCTGCGCGCGCTCGACACGGCGGGCGACCTCGTCGCGGATGCGGAGCTCCGCCGCAAGGGCGTCGGCGATCCTCAAAGCCGGTGCCGCCGTCACGTCGTCCACGGCCGTCTGACCCCAGGAGCCGCAGTACAGCACGCCGCGGGTGCGGCCCGCCGCGACCACGGGAACCGCGAAGAGCGTCGCGATGCCTTCACCGAGGATCGGACCGTCGTAGTCGTGGGTGATCCCGCGTGCGCTCCGGTAGTCCAGAGCCAGCCGCGGACGCTTCTCGGTGAGCGCCCGCCCACCGAGCCCCCGCTGCTCGCGCACGATGAGGCCTTCGATTGTGCGCCCGCGGGCGCCGACGATGGAGCTCACGTGCACGGAGTGCTCGCGGACGAGCCCGCCGAAGGCGACGGGGAAGCGTGTGCGGGCGACCAGATCGTGGACGGCGCGCGTCATCAACTGCAGGTCGCTGGTGGTTCCGGGGGACATAGGTGCTACCTACTTCCGGGGGTGTCGGCCTCGTTGCCGATTTTCGTAGCGTCGACCCTACCATCGCCGCGAAGAGGCGACGACGGCTCGGATGGACACCCCGCATCCGCGGCATGAGGCAAGGAGGCCACATGACTGAATCGCACGACCGCGCCGCCGACGGCGCGGGAATCGACTACATCGAGGTGGAGGAATCACCCCCGTTCCAACGCCTGAAACGAGCGCAGCGCGCGTTCGTCTTCCCCCTCGCGATCGCGTTCCTGCTCTGGTACTTCGCCTACGTGCTGCTCTCATCCTTCGCCGCGGACTTCATGGCCACGCGCGTCTCGGGTGACATCACCGTGGGTCTGCTGCTCGGACTCGGCCAGTTCGTCTCGACGTTCGTCATCACGATGGCCTACGTCGCCTACGCCAACCGGCGCCTCGACCCGCAGTCGCGCGCGATCCGTGAAGACCTGGAGCGGCGAGAGGCGGGTGCGCGATGAACGAGGTCTTCGGAGCCATCCATGCAGCCGTCCAGACGGTCGAGAACGATCCCGTCTTGAACATCTCGATCTTCGCGGCGTTCGTCGCGGTGACGCTGTTCATCGTCATCCGCGCGTCGCGCAACAACAAGACCGCCGCCGACTACTACGCCGCCGGTCGCTCCTTCACAGGGCCGCAGAACGGCTTCGCGATCGCCGGCGACTACCTGTCGGCGGCATCCTTCCTCGGCATCTGCGGAGCCATCGCGATCAATGGCTACGACGGCTTCCTCTACTCCATCGGGTTCCTGGTCGCGTGGCTCGTCGCGCTGCTGCTCGTGGCCGAACTCATGCGCAACACCGGTCGCTTCACGATGGCCGACGTGCTCTCGTTCCGCCTCAAGGAACGTCCGGTGCGGATGGCGGCGGCCATCACGACCCTGGCGGTGTGCTTCTTCTATCTGCTCGCGCAGATGGCGGGCGCCGGTGGTCTCGTCTCGCTGCTGCTGGGTATCGGCGACCAGATCGGGCAGTCCATCGTCGTCGCGGTGGTCGGTGTGCTGATGATCGTCTATGTGCTCATCGGCGGGATGAAGGGCACGACCTGGGTCCAGATCGTGAAGGCCTTCCTCTTGATCGGCGGCGCTCTCGTGATGACCATCTGGGTGTTGGCGATCAACGGCTTCAACCTGAACACGCTGCTCGAGAGCGCGGTCGCCGCCTCGCCGAAGGGTGAAGCGGTGCTGGGCCCGGGGCTGCAGTACGGCAAGAACCCGTGGGACTTCATCTCCCTCGCCCTCGCGCTCGTGCTCGGCACGGCGGGCCTGCCGCACGTGCTGATGCGCTTCTACACAGTGCCCACCGCGAAGGAAGCACGGCGTTCGGTGGTGTGGGCGATCTGGTTGATCGGCCTCTTCTATCTGCTCACCCTCGTGCTCGGCTACGGTGCGGGCGCGCTGGTGGGGCCGGAGACGATCGCGGCGGCGCCGGGCGGCGTCAACTCCGCTGCTCCGCTCCTCGCGCTCTACCTGGGTGGTCCGGTCCTGCTCGGCTTCATCTCCGCGGTGGCGTTCGCCACCATCCTCGCGGTCGTCGCCGGCCTCACGATCACGGCGGCGGCATCGTTCGCGCACGACATCTACGCGAGCGTCGTGAAGAAGGGGAACGTCCCGCCTGATGGTGAGGTCAAGGTCGCGCGGCGCACGGTCATCGTGATCGGCATCCTGGCGATCCTCGGCGGCATCGGCGTACAGGGTCAGAACGTGGCGTTCCTGGTCGCGCTGGCCTTCGCCGTCGCCGCCTCGGCCAACCTGCCCACCATCCTGTTCTCGCTGTTCTGGCGCAGGTTCACGACGCGCGGTGCGGTGTGGAGCATGTACGGCGGCCTTGGGGCGGCGATCGTGCTGATCGTGCTGTCGCCCGTGTTCTGGGGTACGCCCACGAGCGTGTTCAAGGACGTGGGTGTCGCGATCTGGCCCCTCAACAACCCGGGCATCATCTCGATCCCGTTGGGCTTCTTCCTCGGATGGCTGGGTTCGGTGACCTCACGCCGCGCCGAGGACCGGAAGAAGGCCGCTGAGATGGAGGTGCGCTCGCTCACCGGGTTCGGCGCCGAGAAGGCGGTCGATCACTAGCGACATCGTCCGGCGGGCGGCCTACACGCCCGCCGGACGATGCGCGGCCTCGAGGTCGAGCAGGTAGCGCTTGTGCTCGGGGCGTCCGCCGTACTCGCCGATCGACCCGTCCGAACGGATGACGCGATGCGCGGGGATCACGAGCGAGATCGGCGTGTGGGCGCACGCCGATCCGACCGCGCGATGCGCCCGCGGCGACCCGGCCTCGATCGCGATCTCGCCGTAGCTGGCCGTCTCGCCGTACGGGATGCGGGATACCGCCTCCAGAGCCTCACGGGCGAAGCCGCTGACGAGACTCAGGTCCAGCGCGACCTCGAACGTCGTGCGCGCCCCCTCGAAGTACTCGTCCACCTGGCTCAGCAGCGAGTCGGCGTCGTCGTCGATCGGTGCCGGTTCCCGGCCCAGCCGCTGCGCCCACGCAGCGAGGGCGGAGCCGAGCGGCGCGGCGAGGAACTCGAAGCCGATGAGGCCGGCGTCGCTCGTCAGAACGAGGGCATCGCCGAGGGGCGTGGGATGGATGCGGAAGCCTGTCGGGGTCATGTGCTCATCCTTCTCGTGCGTGCACTCCTTCCGCGGGGAGAGCGTCCGTCCGGCGGACGACGCGCGGGCCGGGTGAACGTGGGGAGGAACGGCCGGTCCGTCCGGCGTGTCGCGAATCCGGCGAAACTCGGCCGTGGTTGAGCCCCGCTCGCCCATCTCACGCCTATGGTGACACGTGTGTGGCGTGGAGAAGGCACCATGATCTCTGGTGCAGACGAGGCGACGAATCCGGTGCGCCCGAGTGATCTCGGCGTCGCGGAGCCCGGTGTCGTCGTCGCGCACGTGGCCGACCCCGAGCGCGCACGGCTGCGCGCGCAGGCCGCACTGCTCGGCGGGCGCTCGACGCTCCTCTTCTATGAGGACTCGCCCGAGCGCGGCATCGACATCAACAAGGCGCACCCGGGGAGCCTGCCCCAGTTCCTGACCGGCCGGTCGACGCTGCTGTCCAACCTCTACCGCGACGAGGTCGCCCTGCGCACCGCGCGGATGGCGGCGGAGCGGATCACCGCCAAGAACGTCGAGTTGCGCACGGCGCGTGGCCTGGAGACCGTCTCGCTCGCCGTGGGCATGGCCTCATGGCGCATCGGCGGGATCATGTGCACTGCTCCGGTGCTGCTGCGGCCTCTCGCGATCCGTCGTCACCACACCGACTTCGAGCTCAAGCTCCACGGGTCCTTCGTCGTCAACCCGGAGCTCGTGCGCGCGCTGGGCACCCACTTCGGCATCCACCTGGACTCGGCGGCCCTCGCCGGCCTCGCTCACGACGGCGCGGTGTTCCGCCCGCAGCCCGTGATCGACCACTTGCGGGCGCTCACGACCCACATCCCGACCTTCACCGTCGTCCCGCGTCTGGTCGTCTCCAACTTCGTCGATGTGGGCTCGGGCATGGCTCGCGACACCGCCGACCTCGACCACCCGGTGCTGAACGCGCTCGCGGGGCACCCCGACGAGCGCGCGCGCCTCTCGGTGCGTCCCGCGCTTCCCCGCGTCACGAGCCCCGACGAGCGGACGCCGGCCGCCGACACGCTGCTGCTGGATGCGGACGAGGAGCAGGAAGCCGTGCTCGCGCGCATCGCGGCCGGTCACTCGCTCGCTGTGCACACCCTGCCGGGCACAGGAGGCACGCAGACCGTCATCAATGCGATCGGCGCCCTCGTGCAGAGCGGTCGTCGCGTGCTCGTGGTCAGCGCTCGCCGCTCGACCCTCGACGGCGTCCGCCATCGCCTCGCAGGGATCGGCCTGGACGCGCTCGCCGTCACCCCGCGACACCTGCACCGTGATCTGATCCGCGCGATCGGACGCAATGAGAAGGCTCAGCCGCCGAAGGTCGCGGAGATCGACGACGCGCTGCTGCGACTGCGCACGGTGCTGCGTGACTACCGCGGCGCGCTGACCGCGTCGCATCCCAGCCTCGGCACCTCGGCGCTGCAGGTCGTGCGCCGGCTGACCGAGCTGAGCGCACTGTCGCCGGCTCCGTCGACCACCGCCCGTTTCGACATCGCCACCCTCGAGGCACTGCGGGACGCCCGGCCGCAGGCGGCCGCGAAGCTCGTGGCCGCCGCGAAGCTGGGGGAGTTCCGCTTCGGTCCCGACGACTCGCCCTGGTACGGCGTGAGCTTCGACACCACCGAGTCGGCGCGCGCCGCGCATGCGCTCGCCGGAAAGCTGAGCGGCCGCGAGGTCCCGAGCCTGCTCGAGCGCGGCTACGAGCTGATCGCGCAGACACGTATGCGGCCCTTCCGCACGATCGATGAGCTCGGCGACTATCTGCGTCTGCTGCAGGGCATCCGCGAGACCCTCGACAAGTTCAGCCCGAGCGTCTTCGAGCGTCCGATCGTCGAGCTCATCCAGGCGCACGCGCCCAAGCGGGAATCCGCCGAGATGTCCAGCGCCAACCGACGTCGGCTCAAGCGCCTCTCGCGCGAGTATGTGCGCCCCGGCGTCCACGTCGGCGACATGCACGAGTCGCTCGTGCGCATCCAGCAGCAGCGCGCGGATTGGCAGCGCCTGGTGGATGCGGGCGTCGTGCCCGAGGTGCCGGTCGGTCTCGCCGACGTGCACGTCGCCTGGCAACGCGTGCACGCGCAGCTCGGCGAACTGGACCAGATCCTGCGGCGTCGTGAGTCGAGCCGACTGGCCTCGCTTCCGGTGGCGCAGCTGATGCGCGTGCTGGCCGGCCTCGCCGCCGAGTCGGCGTACTTCGAGAACCTCGTCGAGCGCGCCACGCTGCGCACCGAACTCGACCGCATGGGACTCGCGCCCCTGCTCACGGAGTTGTCGGTGCGCCATGCGCCCGAGGACCAGGTCGCGGCCGAGCTCGAGTTCGCGTGGTGGCAGTCCGCCCTGGAGCATCTGCTGCGCACCGACCGCGCGCTTCTCGGAGCGAACACCGCGGTGCTGGACCGTCTCGAACGCGATTTCCGGCTCGTCGACGAAGCGCACGCCGCCGCATCCGGCCCCGTCCTCGCCGCGCAGCTCGCGACGCAGTGGAAGATCGGCCTGGTCGACCATGCCGATGAGGCCGTTGCTCTCAAGCAGGCGCTGAAGGGTGGTGTCTCGGCCCCTGAGCAGCTCGTGCGGGCGGCGCCGACGCTCATGCGCACGCTCGCACCGGTCTGGCTCGCGTCGCCCTACGAGGTGCCCGAGATCCCCGATCACCCGCCGTTCGATGTCGTGATCATCGCGGATGCGGCCGCCCTCTGCCTCGCGGAGGCGGCGCCCGCGCTGCGCCGTGCTCGCCAGGTGGTGCTCTTCGGTGACCCCGTCACCCAGAAGCCCACCCCGTTCGCGGTCGGCGCGGGGGAGCGCGCGGTCGCGGACGAGTTCGATGAGCCCTTCGACGACGTCTCGGTCTTCGAGCGGATGGCGGAACTGCTCGACGTCGCCACTCTCACCCGCAGCTACCGCGCCGGCGGGGAAGACCTCGCGCAACTCGTGAACGATGCGTTCTACGGCGGCGAGCTCGTCTCGCTGCCCTGGGCGGGTGCCTACCTCGGGCGGGGGAGCCTCAGCGTCGACTACGTCGAGGGCGGAACGGGAACGCCGGACCCGATCTCGGGTGCCGTCGAGAGCCCGGATGCTGAAGTCGCGCGCGTCGTGACGCTTGTGACCGAGCACGCGGTCAACCGTTCCGGTGAGAGCCTCATGGTCGTCACGGCCAGCAGGCGGCACGCGGAACGCATCCGCGCTGCCGTCGATGTCGCCTTCGCGGGCCGCGCCGATGTGGCCGATTTCGTGTCGCGTGAGACGGCCGAGCCGTTCGCCGTGCTGACGCTCGAGGAGTCGGTGGCGGAGAGCCGGGACCGGGTCGTCTTCTCGCTCGGGTTCGGGCTGACCAAGCATGGCCGGGTTCTCAGCGACTTCGGCGACCTGTCCACGGCGGACGGCGAGCGATTGCTCACGGTCGGAATGACCCGTGCGCGACGCTCGATGGTGATCGTCTCCTCCATCCGTCCCAGCGCTTTCGAGGACGGCAGGCTCGAGCACGGCGCCGCGACCCTCATGAGCATCCTGGGCGGCGTGGCGGCGCGAGCGCGTGAGACGCGTCTCGAGGATCTCGCCGACCCGTTGACCCGCGCTCTCGCCCGTGAGCTGCGTGCCAAGGGCATCAAGGTCGATCTCGACTACCGCGGACTGCTGCCCCTGGTGGCGGGCCATGACGGCAAGGCCGTCGTCGTCGAGAGCGACCCGGAGACGCGTCCCGAGTCGCTGCGCGAGTCGTTGCGTCTGCGCCCGCAGATCCTGCGACGGCTGGGGTGGCACTACCTGCGCGTCCACGCCTTCGACCTCTACAGCGATCCCGCGGCGGTCGCGGCGCGCGTGGCGACGCTGCTGGGCGTCGAGGCGGGCACATCGCCGCAGGCGAGCACGCAGCCCATCGATGTCGCCGAGTGACGACCGCCAGCGCGTCGTCCGCGTGACGGGAGCGCGGCGCGCTCGGCTGACCCCGGCGCCCGGCGCGGTCGATGAGCCCGACAGCAGAGACGACGAGGCCGCATCCGCTGCGTCCGAGTCGGGCCCGAACGACGAGCGGATGCGGCGCGAGGTCCCGCCGCACTACTGAGGCGTCAGGGTCGGGTCTTGTTCTGCTGCTCGAGCAGGTCGCGGATCTGCACCAGCAGCTCCTGCTCGGTGGGAGCCGGAGCCGCTTCGGGCTCGCGCACACCGGCGCGTGCGGCCTGACGCGCCTTCCACAGGTTCATCGGCATGACGAACGCGAAGTAGACGACGATCGCGACGGCGAAGAAGCTCACGATCGCCGTGATCAGCCCGCCGATCGGGAACGTGACCGTGCCACCGTAGATGTCGGGCACGGGGATGCCGGGAACGCCGTTCTCGTCGGCCTTCCAGAAGATCTCGATGAGCGGCGTGATGATCGACGCGACGATCGCGTTGACCACAGCGGTGAAGGCCGCGCCGATGACGACCGCGACCGCGAGGTCGATCACATTGCCGCGGAGGATGAACTCCTTGAAACCCTTGATCATCGAATCTCTCCTCTTGTCGTCGGCGTCGGGCCGGTCAGGATGCCGCGGGGGCGGCGGGAGCAGCGGGAGCGGTGGCTCCCGTGCTCGATGATGCCCCGGACGAGCCGGAGTCTCCACCCGACGTGCCGGTCGAGCTCGAGCCCGATGCGCCGGCGCGCGAGTCCGTGCGGTAGAAGCCGGAGCCGTTGAAGGTGACGCCGATCGAGCCGTACTCCTTGCGCAGCACGCCGCCGCACGAGGGGCACTCGGTCAGTGCGGGGTCGGAGAAGGACTGGACGGTGTCGAAGCGGTGTCCACAGGACTTGCAGGCATAGGCGTAGGTGGGCATGGTGCCTCCGGGGTCAGGCGCTCAGCGGGTGCGCAGCGTCAGGGTGCGGGTGGGGGTGACGACGCCGTCGACGGGCTGGTCGTGCACATCCGTTGGGACGTCGTCCAGGATCTCGGAGTCGTAGACGACCGCGTAGACCGGCGGGCACTTCTGCATCGAGCCGATGGTCTTGTCGAAGTAGCCGCGACCCCATCCCAGCCGCATCCCACGTCGGTCGACAGCGGCGGCGGGCACGATCATGAGGTCGACGTCGTTGACGGCGATGGGCCCGAGCAGCTCTCCCACGGGCTCGGGAAGACCGAACAGACCCTCGGCGATCTCGCCGTCCTCGGTGGCGACGGCCCAGTCGAGCAGGCCGTCCACCCGGGTGACGGGGAGGAGGACCCGGATGCCGCGTCGCACCGCCTCGCGCACGAACTCACGCGTGTCGGGCTCGGCGTTGGTGGAGAGGAAGCAGGAGAGGGACTTGACGTGGTGCGCCGCTGTCAGGACGTCGAGCTGCTGGTGGACTCCCGCGCCCGCGCTCTCCCGCGCGGCGGCCGACAGCGTCTGCCGCCGCTCCCGCAGGTCGGCGCGGAGTGCGCGCTTGACGTCGTCCACTGCATTGCGATCGTCACCGTCTGACATGCACATGATTCTAAGGACCGCAACCGGGGAAGGCGTGCCGATAGGATCGCGGCATGAGTCACAAGCCCTTCAAGGCCGTCATTCCCGCCGCGGGTCTGGGAACACGATTCCTGCCCGCCACGAAGGCGATGCCGAAGGAGATGTTGCCCGTCGTCGACAAACCCGCCATTCAGTACGTCGTGGAAGAGGCGGTCGAAGCGGGCATCCAGGACGTGCTGATCATCATCGGCCGCAACAAGAACAACATCGCGAACCACTTCGACGCGATGCCCGAGCTGGAGCAGAAGCTGCGGGAGAAAGGCGACACCGGAAAGCTCGCGAAGGTGGAGCACTCCTCCGACCTCGCCGATGTCCACATGGTGCGGCAGGGGGAGCCCAAGGGACTCGGGCACGCGGTGCTGCGTGCGCAGGCTCACGTCGGGGATCACCCGTTCGCGGTGCTGCTGGGTGACGACCTGATCGACGAGCGCGATCCGCTGCTGTCGAAGATGCTCTCCGAGTACGACAAGCGCGGTGCCGCGGTGATCGCCCTCATGGAGGTCGACCCTGAGAACATCCACCTCTACGGTGTCGCGGCGGTCGAGGAGACCGACGAAGACGGCGTCGTGAAGGTGACGGGCCTCGTCGAGAAGCCCAAGAAGGAGGATGCGCCCTCCAACCTCGCCATCATCGGCCGCTACGTGCTCGGTCCCGAGGTGTTCGAGGTGCTCGAGCGCACCGAGCCCGGCAAGGGCGGCGAGATCCAGCTGACCGATGCGCTGGAGGAGTTGGCCACGGATCCGGAGCGCGGTGTGTACGGCGTGGTCTTCCGCGGCCGGCGCTACGACACGGGTGACAAGCTCGACTACATCAAGGCGATCGTCCAGCTCGCCAGCGATCGCGAGGATCTCGGTCCGGACCTGCGGCCGTGGCTGAAGGACTTCGTCGCAGGACTCTGAACCGGGGGAGGTTCGAGGTGGACCTTTCGGCACCGCGCGAGCACGGGCGGGTCGGCATCCGTCTGATCCGTGCGCGCGACGCGCGCGTGCTGCAGGATCACCTGATGTCGAACCGCACGTGGCTGCGTCCGTGGGAGGCGACGAGCCCCGACGGCGCCGTTCTCCTCGACATGAAGATCGGCATCCGCCGTCTCCTCCAGCAGTACCGCGACGGCGCGGGCGTTCCGCTGGTCATGGAGTACGACGGGCGGGTCGCGGGTCAGTTGAACGTGTGGGGGATCGCGCGCGGGTCGCTGGCATCGGCGACGATCGGCTACTGGGTCGCCCGCGAGTTCGCCGGCCGGGACATCACTCCGACCTCTGTGGCTCTCGCGACGGATCTCTGCTTCACGGAGCTGCGGCTGCACCGCATGGAGATCTGCATCCGGCCGGAGAACGACGCGAGTCTGCGGGTCGTGCAGAAGCTCGGTTTCCGCTACGAGGGTCTGCGCCGTCGGTACATTCACATCGACGGTGACTGGCGCGACCACTACGCCTTCGCGCTCACGCGCGAGGAGGTGCCCGAGGGGGTCCTGGCTCGATGGGTCGCGGGTCGCGCGCCCGCCGATGCCGCGACCGTGCCGGAGCGCGACCGCATCGCTCGCCCCGACTGACGCCGACACGCCGACGCTTGCCCGCTTCGCCGCGGTGCGTCGCCTACCGTTGACGGCATGGGCGGACAGGTGTTGGGCGGAGGGGTGATCTTCCTCGTCGCTGTGACGCTGTGGCTGCTCTATCTCCTCCCTTCCTGGCACAGCCGGCACCAGTACAACGCCGCCGAGCGCAACGCGGTTCGCCTCAATCAGGCCCTCCGGGTTCTCGCCGAGACCAGCGAGACGCCCGAGGAGGTTCGGCTGGAGCTGACGGCACGCACCGCATCCGCTCAGCAGAAGCTCGCGCGTCAGACGCTCGCCGAGCGTGAGCGGGCACAGCTCGAGGTCGCGCGCCAGGAGCTCGCGGCCGCCAAGCAGGAGGCCCGTGCGGTGCGCGAGCGTCCCGAGGTGCGCATGGCCCGGGCACGCAGGCGTGCGCGTCTGACGGCCACCGTCCTGGCGCTTCTCTCGCTCGGAGGAGCGGGGCTGGGTGTCTGGGTGCAGCTGACCGCAGCCAGCGCGACGTTGCTGTGGGCATCGGGTGCCGTCTTCGTGGTCTCGGTGCTGATGCTGCAGCAGATGTCGCGTGTGGCGCGTCGGGCCGCTCGCCGGGTCGTCCCGGCGCCGCAGATCACCGTCGAGGCGCGGCAGGCGGATGTGCAGGACGTCGCTCTGCCGACTCCGGCGGCTCCCGTCACGTGGGAGCCGCGTTCGCTTCCGCGTCCGTTGGCGGCGACCTCCGGGTCCCGGGCGTCTCTCGTGCAGGATGCGGCGGACGCGCGTGCAGCGCTTCGTCGGGCTGCTGTCGAAGAGGCCAAGCGTGAGCGCGCCGAGCAGTCCGCGCCGCCGTCGATCGATACCGCGCGGGTCGCGAAGGCGCCCGAGGAGTCGCCCTTCGCGCGGATGGGATACGTCGACGACGCGGAGATCGAGGACCACGTTCGGCGCCTGCTTTCGACGCGTCGAGCGGCTGGTTGACGCGGTTCGTCCGCCCCTTCGGGCCGTGATAGGCTCGTTGAGTTCCGGGCCTGTGGCGCAGTTGGTAGCGCGCTTCGTTCGCAATGAAGAGGTCAGGGGTTCGAATCCCCTCAGGTCCACCGGAAAGGCCCCCGCTCAGCGGGGGCCTTCGTCGTTTCCATCGCGGACGCTTCCCCGAGGCACATCTTCGGCGTGCGCGGGATGCCGTCTCGCGGGCGCAGGGCAATCTCACGGGGGGAAGAGCGCGGGGCTCGGCCGCCGCCCCGCGAGACTGCATCTCCCGCACGAGATCACTGTCATTACCCGTGATCTCGTGACGCGCGTGCAGTCTCGCGGCAAGAGGGGGTCGAAGAGGGTGCGGGGAGGGAGAGGGATGTCATCGGCCGGAAACATGCGCGACACGCCCGGGGGTTGCGCTCGAGTTGGCAGATGGCCGGAACCCACGTAACTTATTACTTGTTCGCCCCACAGGGAAGAACGGAGAGGCTGAAGCCCCGTTCCCCTCAAGCGGAGAACACACTCCCACACAAGCGAGAAGATCTCAGATCTGACGTGCGTGTGGGGTGCCGATCGTTCCGTCGATCGCCGCCTCGGCGGTGAGAACGATCCGCTCCGGCGGATTTGACACGGCGAACGAAATGGCTAAGATGGAGAAGTTGCCCTGCGGGTGAGGCTGAGAGGCCGAGCGGCAGGAGCATCCGTTCCTTGAGAACTCAACAGCGTGCACTTGTCAAATGCCAAATAACCTCGTTCCAGCTTCGGCTGGGTGAGATTCCTTTGGATCAAGTCCAACCCTTTGGGGTTGGCGTTATGGATTG